>OGDF01000954.1_pt1 | contig 44448 bp, 42 predicted proteins | sample 1570141 | NCBI WGS metagenome assembly OGDF01 (sample SAMEA4370581, study PRJEB24528) | human gut metagenome
CGCTTTGCATAAATTTTCTTTTGAATCTTTGTCTAACTTTTTGGGGTCAGTTCAATATAGATCTGGTACTTTCTTTTTGAAGATAAACAAAGCAGCCACAAGAGTAACAATAGCGACTAAAAGAATTTGCAGTATGGACTCCTGATAGGTTGCATTTTTACTGATAATAACTTGCCGAAACACAATGACAATCAGAGAAGTAACGATTGTTGTAGGAACAGATTTTCGGATCATGCCAATGATGAACGGCCATAGCGATAGCACCGTGCATACAATCACAGTAGTTATTGCCATTGGTATCCATGTCTGAAGCATTGAGGGTTGGAATGTTCCCTCCAACATATCAAAAAATCTATCCACAAACACAATATAACCGCTACAACAGACATATCCAATCGCCATTGAAATTGCTGTATAAATCATAATGATAGTCAATTTGCTGGCAATCAATTTTGCTCGGTTCAAAGGATAGGAAAACATAATCGTAATTGTTCGCTGATTATATTCTCTGATAACCAACCTTGCAGTTAAAACCGACGAGTACACAAGAAAAATAAATGACATCAGCAGTCCAATAACAAGGTATGTGCTTTCAAAAGTGTCTTTGGTCTGTTCCGGGTCTGTCGTGCTATCCCATAAAGATATTGTGATGAAAAGTATGCTGAACAGGATTGCGGCAATCATAAAGATAACATTTCGTGCAATTCCAAATTTTTTTAACTCCAATTTAATCAGGTGCGCCATCTTATTTTCCCCCCTCTGTAAGCTGGAAAAAGAAATCTTCCAGTGTGTCTTGTTTACGGCCGATGCTCTCCAAACCAACACCATTCTCAATGAGGGCTTTTGACAGGGATTTGCCTGAAACATCAGAATCATAAATACGGATAAATTCTTTATCCAACACACTAAAATTCTTTATCCCCATGCCTTCGAGTAATGCGGCAGCACTGGTTACATCGTCAACCTGCAAGCTGATATAATCCGTTTGATGCTTGTGAATTTCTTCGATAGGCAATTCTGTTAGGAGTTTTCCATCTCGAATAATCCCAATCGTATCAGCAAGAAGATCCACTTCGGACAGAATGTGGCTGGAAATAAAAATTGTTGTTCCATCTTCCCGGTTTAACCGCTGAAAGAGGTTTCGCATTTCACGAATACCCTCGGGGTCTAACGCATTGATTGGTTCGTCTAAAATCAAAAACTCTGGTCTTGCCAGAATAGCCCTTGCAATAGCAAGTCGTTGTTTCATGCCTAATGAGTAATGACGGACTTGTTTTCCCTCGACATTCTGCAAGTCCACCAAATGCAAAACCTCGTCAATCCGTTCCTTGTTGGGGAATCCCATGTACTCACAATGCAGCTCTAAGTTTTGCCGAGCTGTCATTTTATCGTAAAAGTATGGGTTTTCAATGATAGAGCCAACCTTTTTGAAGATTTCGTAGCTGTGATCGGTAACTTTTTCGCCTAAAAGCTGAACCTCTCCGGCGTCTGGCTGGATAAGATTCAAAATCATTTTCATAACCGTGCTTTTTCCTGCACCGTTTGGGCCGACAAAGCCATAGATTGCCCCTTTAGGTATGTGGATATTTACATCGTCTACAACGACATTTCCCTTGTAAGCCTTTCGCAAGCCTACGGTTTCCATAATATAATCCATTTTGTGTGCCTCCTATATGGCTACTACTATTATACAAAATGGACTTCGCTTTTCTCTGCCGCAAATCTAACAATTTTCTAACTTTTCAAGATGATAGAGAAAGTGGTTTGCTCATTTTGTACGCTATGAACTTCTAATTCTGCCCCAATTTGTTCAGCAAGACGCTTTGAAATTGCAAGGCCCAAACCGCTGCCGGAAGATTTTCGGGTTGTTGTATAATTCCTTGCGAAAATCTGTTTTTGCTGCTGTGGTGACATTCCGTTTCCGTGATCTTCTATTTCAATTATGCTATTTCCGTTTGATGTGGTGAGCCTTAGAGAAAGATACTTGCCATCACCACCATGTCGGATGGCATTGTCTATCAGATTTTTCAAAATGCGCTGTAATGCCTCATTATCTGTGTAGGCAAAAATCGGTGTATCTGGTATCTGAATATCGACTTCAAATTGTTTCTGTTCAAGCAGATCATAATAGTCCAAAATGGTGTCTTGGCAAAGTCTTGAAACATTTTCCTTTTTCAGTTTAATGGGAAGATCGCCAGAAGCTATTTTGGACATTGTAAAATAGTCATTGATTGTCGAGATTAAATCATCAGCCTTTCGGTCTATTTTAGCGGCCATAGCATGAACATTTTCAGGCATAGAGGGGTCGTTTGTTATATTGGAAAGCATTTCGCTATTTCCTTTTAGGACAGTGAGCGGGGTACGGATGTCGTGAGAGATATTTGTTAGATCCTGCGCCATTGCCTGTTTGCTCTGCTCAAACTCTGATTTTTTTGTATAAAAATCTTGAAGTAAGGTATTAAGCACAGCACCTAATTTTTTGATACTATCATTATCCGTGGGTATAAGCACAAAGCCATTTTCAGAAGTAATTGAAAGAGAAGCAAGTCTGTCGGTGATAGAGTTGATCTCTCGTTCTAACTCTTTGTGCTGTATCTGTTGACAAATTAGGATAAGCAACAGAACAAATGAAAGAATTGCAAACAGAAGCCACATCTATTTGTCCTCCATCTTGTAGCCGATACCCCATAAGGTTTTAATGTAAGCCGTAGTATCTTCCGCATTATTCTTCAACTTCAAACGCAGGCGATTGATATGGGTATTCAACACATTTTCACTCCCAAAATACGGCTCTTTCCAAATGAGTTCATATAGCCGTTCTTTTGAATATGCCTGTCCCGGATGGCTGGCCAAAAGGTACAAAAGTTCAAATTCGATTGGTGTTAAATCTATGGATGTCCCTTTCCGCGTAACCATGTGACTTTGGGGGTCAATTTCTATGTCTTTGATTTTGACAATCGAATTACTCGGTAATACTTGGTAGGTTCTGGCTCGTCTGATATTAGCCTTTATCCTTGCAGCAAGTTCAATTAAAGAAAAAGGCTTTACCACATAATCGTCAGCGCCCAAATTCAATCCTAATGATTTATCAGTATCATTATCTTTTGCAGTAATGATGATGATAGGAATATTGCTGACCTGTCGGATGGCCTTGATAATCTCCATGCCACTCATGTCCGGCAGCATAAGATCAATAAGGGCAAGTGAATATTCATCATAACTTGTGTTCGTCCGTATGGCTGTTGTGCCATCATTAAAGGACAACACTTCAAATTCTCCTGATAAATAGTCCGTTATCATTCCTCTGATTTCTTCATCATCTTCAATCAATATTATCTTGTTTTCCATCACGATTGCTCCTTGCTATTTTTGTTCTTCCGTCAATAGGCTTTTCGGCGTTCTTCGGGATTAACCATACTGTCCCCATTTTTATGGCTCCGGGAATACGGGATGCAGCACAGTAATAATTTATCCATCGAGGGGTCACGTCCCATTTTTCACTTGCTTCTTTCAAAGTCATATAGTCCATAATACACCTCCAACTTATTCATTATAATTCGTTTGCTCGAAGAATACAAGGAACAGAATATGAATTATAGAGTGTAGCAGCGCCACAAATGATATACTGAACACGAGAGCTGGAAAGCCCCTCCTGTCTACGCATTTAGAGTGCCAAAAGCCCACGGAAATCAAGGCTTTTCGGCGATGGTCGGTGGGGTGGCAGAATGATTTATCAAATACCCGCCGAAACGGGCTTTGAAATGCGTAGGAAAATCTTTCCGCCGCTGGTTTTCCTGCCGGTTCTGTGGTATGCTGGAATAAGACAAAAAACGACAGGAGTTGACACGATGGCCGAACAGGAAATGTTACTGGACACAGCTACCATCAAGGCCGCCGTCGCCGGTAAGAAGTGGGCCAAACAAAAGGTGATTGAGCACTACACCCTCATGATCGACGAGCTGGCCGTTGACGAAGATATGAAGCAGCACTTGATTTTGAAGCTGCTGGAAGAACTGCCACACTTCCCGATGGGACAGGCATAAGAAAAAAGCGCCGGACGCAGAGGCACACCCACCGCTGTGAAAGGGAGCTTACCGACTTGAACACACTTCTTTTCTGTACTTAAGAGCCTGATACATACGTACTCTTCCGTAATCCGCATTTTCTTCGTCCTCATCATGAATTTTCAACATGGCGTCAGCAAGCGGCTGATACTTCCAGGGTTTGCCCTTACGCTCAAGATAATCGTAAAACGCCTGTCTGCTGACTTGCAGCGTGTTGCAGTAAAAACTGATCTTTCCGATGTTTCTGCCGTCATCTGTCCGGATTGCAATATACATCAGCCTTTGTTCTTTCCCGATCTCTGACGGCCGGCAGCGAAAAAAGCCGTTGCATCCTCCAAAAACTCATTCATTTCGCAAAAACTCATTTATTTCGCTTAGGCGTTTGTTTTCTTTTTCCAATGCTTTGATCCGCTTCCTCAGCTGCTGGTTTTCTTCGGCGATATTCAGAGATTCTTCCGGGCTGCGTTCTCCGCAGCCAATATCAAGGCTTCCGATTTTTACTTTTCTGATCCAGCCGTACAGCGTATTTACGGGTATCTGAAGTTCATTCGCTGCTTTTACCGCACCTATCTTTTTTGCAAGCTTTACTGCCTGCACTTTGTACTCATTTTCATATTGTTTATTTTCTGACATTCCTTTTTCCTCCATTTTTTCTTTCCCTATTTTATTCCTTTGAGGTTAGGGTGTCAAGTTTTATTATACTACATCATACAACGACTTCTATCTACTGTCATGTGTTCAATCAGGCTCAGGCGAGGGCAGGAGATGCTATCGCATCAGTGCTTGACTTCAAAAAGCACGACACGGACAAAGGACAGCCCGAAGCTGTATAAAGGACAAGTAAAGGACAGAAGCCGTATCAGGGTAAAAAATAACTCAGAAATGGCGATTTAACGTCATTTCTGAGCCTTGTGTGTGGTGACCCGTACGGGAATTGAATCAATCCTTAGCATTTTAGTAGTCTTTAGTAAAATGCGAAAAAGGCTGTAAATCGCGGATTTTTGAAGTTTCAACTACAGTAACTTCAAGCGATTTCAGGCGATTTTTAGTACCAATAAGAGCCAAACAAGTGCCAAAAGTGGCGCATTTTCCTCCGAATAGCAAACCTGCGTTAAATAAATAGTATATCAGGGATATGGATCTGAAAGTCGGTGAAGTTATCTCACGTCAGATAAAACTTTGGAAACAGATTGACAGCTGATACCTAAAAGATGTATTTGACACCGATGCTGAGAAGATGCTCGGTCTTGAAAACTACTTCTTCAGTATGGTAAGGGAAGCGGTGTTTGAGAGTATGGTTTATATTTGATCGTTTACGGCTGTGCCTTCGGGTGCAGCCGTTTAATTATTATAGTATGCTTTTTACTGTTGCATCAACAATATTAAGCTCTTTAAGCTTATATTCCTTAACCAAATCTTTCCAACGATTTCTTATTGTTTGATTGTTTTTGATATAGTTCACCAGATCAGGTTCGTCTTTCATGTATGATTCAAGGTAAGTTGTCCACTGTTCCACCGTAATTCTGGATAATAGTTTATCCGCATAAGGCTGAGCTGCCCAACTAATGCCATAGCTATTACCAATTTTAACAAATATAATTGCTGTTAAACATTCTTTAAGTGCTAAATCTGGAATTTTTGTTCCTAAGCTTTCCAATTTTTTGATATGAGGAGGCTCATTGTAAAAGTTATTAACTTCAAAATGAGCGGATTTTAATAGATTTGCAACTTTTATAAATGTTCTTGATCGTGTGTTTTCTGCTACATAATCAAAACCTTTGACTTTTAACAATATGTTTGCAAGAGATTTTGTTCGTACGCCATCGTTTTTTGAGTTAAAAAACTCATAAGTATCAGCAAGAGCACGTCTTTCTTCAAATTTCAAATTTTCCCAAATTGCTGGGAAAAGGATTGTCATATTCTCAGTAACATTTTCCAATTCAATATCTTCTGTCTCTCTAAACAAGTTTAGTAAAGACCTTACTGTTGTTTTAAGATAGAAATAGGGGCTTGTTGAAAACATTGTATCAACATCTTCGTATAAATCGGTAATTCTTCCGCTTTTTAATTTTTCTCTAAAATCATTCATTTGCCAGCCGAAACTATCTGCATCGTAACACAAGATATAAGAAATGCAGTTTTTTATAACAACATTAGCTTCGTCTTGAGGCATTTCCTCGTACTCGTCAGCATCATTTCCTGCATAATGATTAAATATGTCATTTGAGTATAAGAGTTTCTGTTTTCCTGACTTGTCGATAAATCCCAATTCATGTGCGAGACAAATAAGAGTATATGGAGGAAGATTTTGTAAATAATCTGATTCATCTATTCCTACCATATCTGCAACAAATTCTTCACCTAATGAAAGAATTCGTTTTCTCAGGATAGTTATAGCTCGCTGCCATATTTTTTCAACTGATGTTTCAAAATCACAATTCATATAATAGTTAACTATTTTATTTCTTGTTTTATCTGGAATAGCAATAGCATAAGGAACTAAAGATTTTATATCTGTTATGATTGGTAATTGCATTCCAGAAGGATTTAATAATCCAGGAGTCGGATTAAGAATAGTGATTAATTCTGAGTATCTAAATGTATCACCAGATTCTGTTGGTGCTAATTGAAAATTATTATCCAAAATACTTCCTCCTTTATCTGTAACACGGGGTTCATCAATTGTCTCTATTATTTTTAGAAGTTCACTCACATCATCAAATCTATTAGCTGTCTCGTATTCAAATGCTTTGTCAAAAATAACAAATACATTGTTTCTCACCGTTGAATCAGATATTTTTTTATTTAGTATTTCAAATGCTTGAGCTCTTTGATGTGGTTTTTTTCCTTCACCGTCTACAAGTGTATTGGGAATAATACCAGTAAGGACGTAAAAGAATACACTACATATCTGCGTAATATCAGAGCAATATAACCTCTTCTGTTCCTTGCTTCCAGCGACCAGTTCAGGTAATAAGAGGAAACGATTTCCTAATTGTTGATCGCTCAATGTACAAGTTTCTTGACAGTTTTCCTCAGATGAATTAAATGAAAGTCCGAAATCAATCAAAACAAAATCATATAAATTATTGTCTCTTAACATTATATTCTCAGGTTTTATATCTCTATGCAAAATTTTTTTCTTATGACAATATGATACGACCTTTAGCATTTCCTTAAAAAGAGATAACGCCTCTAAAAATGGTATATCATTTTCATCACAATACTTTTCTAAGGTGCAACCTCCAATATATGAAGTAACATAGTACAAATCGACATTTTCTGACTCATACAAATTACAATTGGTATCTATAATGCTTATTAAATGATCATTCTGCAAAAGCTTAACATTGTTTACTTCGTTAAACATTCGTTTTCGTCTTTCTATATCATCTTGCTTTTTCAGATATTTTAAAGCAAATATCTCTGTAGGATTATCAATTTCAGTTGCTTTATAAACGGTGGCTTGCCCACCACCACCAACTGCATCTCCTCTTTGCCATCTTTCTGCGATTATCTTTTTTCCCATATTCTCGTTATCCTCTTCCCAATCTACGCTTCTGCATCTTCTTCCAAATCTGACGACATGAAATGCAGACTTCCTTATCAATACCCAATACTTCAACGAGCAGTCTATGATCCACAAGGTCAAGAGCTTTTTCAATATTATCATCGTTACGAACGATAGAATCTATCTGCTCCAAAAGCTCGTTTTTTAAGGCTTCATCAATATCCTTAACCACTGGCAACATTATATTACCGACTTCTCCAGGGAGAATTTCAAGTACACCGCCGCCATAGCTTCTACCACATATTTCTGTGAATGCAAAGGAAATGCTGTTATAGTACGACAGAAGGACATTTTCAGCATTTACTCCCTCATTGAACTTTATGCGGTGCATTGTATCTGTTGATACTGCATTGCATCTGTTCAGCACAAACTTAGGGTAAAGGTTATTTCTTCTGAGAAAGAAAGCATCAGGTATCCATACCGACGGGACGATATACCACCTGTCACGGATAGAACACTTATATCCTTTGTTTTCTTCGTTCCTCTCGCCAAGTTCAATGTATTCCTTATGTTTAGCAGGATATGCTTCATAAGGTGTGTCAGGAAAGCTAATAAGCATAGCTCTTTTATCTGCTTTTATATTCTCCTGCCAATCTTTATCAGTAAAATATATACCATGTGCGTGAGAGCTTCTGCCAATAAGCGGAAACGTTACAGAAGTGAGGTCATATCGTTCATTTGTTGTTTTGTCAACAGAAAAATAAGTATTGTTTCCTGTGGTAATACCCACGTTAATAAGCGCTAAATCAGCGAATTTCGTGAATCGCTTATCATCACGAATGGACTGGATCACTTTTATTTCTTCTGCTGATACAAAATACTTTGTCCACTTTTCCTTAACGTGCTTTAGCTTCTGGAAGCCATTTGAATTAAGGTCGAGTTTCTTAAAATCTTCGAGGTTGCTCAGTTCTATGATCCTGATACCTTTTTCCTCTTTGCCCTTCTCTCCGATGAAAACAAGTATTTCCTGTTCAATATCAGGGAATACGAGCTGTTCAAATGTCAGCAATGTTATTTTTGAGAGCTGATTGGAGAGGAAAAGCCGTAAATCTTCGGCATAAACTACTTGAAGTATCTCTGCAGGAATGATAAACGCTATTTTTCCGTTCTCAGAAAGCAACTGAACACAAGCAACAAGGAAAGCTACCCACGCATTTATCAGCTTATTGGACTTCATTCCATGAGAAGTGAGTATGCTTGACTGTATTTCACGCTGTTCCTCGGTGAGATACTGGTAACGAATATAGGGGGGATTGCCCAGGATCAGATCATAGGTTTCTTTTCCGTATACTCGCTGATAAAAGTCCAAGAAATCCTCATTTAGAACGTGGACATTAGTGTTGTCCTTATAGTTATTACCGACTTTCTCTGCTTCGTCGGGTTCTATCTCAACTGCAGTAATGTTTGGAATATCGTTGATGAGGTTCAATGATGCAAGGCTATCAAGGAATACTCCATCTCCGCAGCTCGGCTCTAATACATTGGTGATGTTTTGGGACGCAACAAGGCTCACCATTGCATTGGCAAGCTGCAATGGCGTATAGTATGCTCCTCTTAATTTCTGTTCGGAACTATCCTTTTTGAGTCTCATAATCATTACCTTCTTTAAAACTCTAATCTGTAAACACGGGAAATAAGTTCATCTATCTCCTTGATAAGAGCAGTTTTCTTGTGTATAAGAGTAGTTTCAACTTGCTTTGCAGGCTTTTCTGCAAGCTTATCGTTGATAGTATACACCTCACGAGTCGCTTCAACTACTCGGTCGTATAGTGTCTTTTGTTTCGGATCATCAAAGTTCAGCATTACAAACGGTAGTGATGACAATACAAATGTACCTCTCGAAATGAAGCCGCCTTCAAAGTCACTGCCGACAATATTAAAAATCTTCTCGGTGTAAGAATTGGCAAGCCAAGCCTGTATATATTCAAGATCATAACAGCTATCAGCTTTCTTGGCAACAGCACAGTATCCTGCCGTTCCACCGGAAGCGATAAGCATATCCGCTTTATCCATAGCATACATAGGATTATCTTTTGCCATAACCTTAACGATGAGCTTTGGCGTATCAATAAACGCTGTTAATGCCTGTGTTCTGCCGTACTGATACCAAGTATCGGCTGTGGCATTGGGAACATCTCTTATTCCTTCTTTTGATACACACTTAGGCACTAACCTATCATAATAATCTAAGAGATAAGCGTATGTTCCAGGATAATCAACCTTCATCGTTTCAATAGGAATCAGGTGACCTTCGCTGTCATAAGGGAAGATGATCTTCTTATCAGTTGATAGACTGTTATACGTTGTAAGCCCCTTTTCTGCTTTTTTGGTGGGTTTGAAGTACGGTTTGAGTATCTTCTTCTCGATTGAATATACCTTTCCGTCCTTCTTGACAGTAATCGTATCATCTTCTTCGCTGATTATTTCTTCGTCTGCAAACCAATAGATAGGCTGCGGTCTTTCAGCACTTGTTTGGATACAATTAAATATATTGGCAACTTGTGGCAGTGGCGCAGAGAATGGCTCGATCTTCTTGAGTATCTCCATAAACTCAAAGTCTAACGTGAGTTTCCACGGCAACTCATCAAGTAATGAGGTGTTTAGCTCTATGCTGTTTGTTGGTTTGCCAATCCACAGATTATTGGCAGAATCAACATATGTATATATGAAGCTGTCCTGAGCCTTTTTTTGCATCAGTATAATAGAACTGTATATTGTCTTATCCTCAAATAACTGTGCTGCACCAAAATCGTCCAAGCTGACGAGATATTTTGCCTTAGCAATATAATCACGGAGTTTAGCACCTGCGCCAATCTTGAAGAACTTGTTAGGCACTATGTAACAAACATAGCCGTTTTCTTTGACTTTTTGTAAAGCTCTTTCAAGGAAGATGAAGTATTTATCAAACTGCTTATGGGCGGTTTTATATTTCTTCTTATAAATCTCAAATTCGGGAGCAGGGATAAGAGAATGAATATCCTCGGTAGTGACATATGGTGGGTTGCCCACAATGGCATCGAAACTATTTACAGTAAGTTCGTCCCAATTAAGCGGTACGATCTCAACAAGCTGTTCATCTGTGCATTTTATTCCTTTCAGTTCAGCATCACTGACCAATGAATTGCCGTGAAGAATATTAGTACTGAGGTCAGGCAATATAGGAGTTACTGCCTTAACAGAGGGAGCGGTTTCATTCTCTATCAGCTTTATAAGCAGAGAGAACTTAGCGACTTCAACAGCGTGAATATCAATATCAACACCGTAGATGCAGGAGCAGAGGAGCTTTTTCTTTTCTTCAAGAGGAAGCTTGTATCCTCCGTTGTCTATCTCTATCAGGTGCGACTTATCATTTTCAAGATACCACTCTACACAATAAGTCTGCAAATACTGAAATACTTCTTCAAGAAATACTCCTGAACCGCAAGCAATGTCAGCAACATTAAGCTCACATATTTCATCAGGTGTTTTTCCGTCACAAAGGCGAGAGAGCGTTTTCTCTATCATATACTTCACGATCTCCGTAGGAGTGGTAACAACAGAACGGTTAAGGCATTCTTTTTTCTGTGCCAGTCCTATTTTACCATTATCGAGTATGGTGAACTGCTCTGTAAGGAACATCTCATAGATTTTGCCGAGCATATTCGGCTCTATGATGCTGAACAGATACGGACTTTGTGGGTAGTACAAGCCTTTTATCATATCTGCGATAACGCTGTTGTTGAGGTCGAAAATGATATAATCTCCTGAGAACATACCGGAATTATATCTCTTGTCAGCATCACGGAAGAGGGCTTCCAGTTCTTTTTGAAGCGTTGCAGAATCAGTAATTGTATCTTTAAGCTTGTGGTAGAGAGGAAGGTTCTTGTCCTCACATATTCTGATAAAAACGATCTGGTTGATAAATTCCTGAACGACATCATTCAACACATCAAGAGAGGCATATCGTCCGCCTTTAGCATACAGTTCATTACTTAATGCGATTCGCCAATCATTGATCTGCTTTAAGAAAAGAACATCGACCTGCTGCTTCTGACTGCCTGCACCTGCAAATGTCTCACTAAAATACTTATCAAAATCACCGCTGTAAACTGAGTCTCTCGATACAAGTTTGATAATTTCATCAAGTTTCTCTACGTATTCAGTGTACTTATAAATACGGTAGCGTGAAACGGAGCATTTATCATTATCGTGTGGTACGGTTGTAGTATCATAAATAATGAAATACTCAAAGTTAGTGAGAACAGCTATCTTGTGCTTTGCGTTCCAACCATACTTTCTTGCCTGAACAGCAGGCGAAGGATCTTTGCTGATGTCAACATGAGGCTTCTTAGCTTCAACAAAGAACTTGGATACTCCTCTCAGTGTAAGAGAGTAGTCAGGACGGTCGCTTGAACTTGCGTGGTACTCTGCTATTACTTCTCTATACTGCGGAACTAAACCCTTGCTATTGGTAACATCCCAACCGAGTATCTCCAAAAAAGGATTGATAAACTCATCACGGCAGGAGTGTTCATTATATGTATCTCTCTTATATTCTTTATAGTTTTCATCGAAACGCTTGACAAGCTGTTTTAGGGCATCTATTCTATCCATAACGGCGACCTCTCATATAAGTAAAATCAAATAAAACAACATATTTACTCATATTAATTATAGCACAAAAGAGTTCGTTTTGTCAATTCAGAATTAGTGTTTTGTATGGTTTCTTTGTAAACACTTGATTTCTTTGACTATTGGTGATTGGGTGCTTGATAGCGTTATAATTCTCTCATTCAGTCAAGCTGATGTATAAGCCTCTTTGAACTCTTCATCCGACATCTCTCCTGACATGAAAGACATCTTAGCAGTATGAAGCTCCCTGAGCCAGTCAGCATAGTCGTTATAGGACAAGTCCTTACCCTGCTTTTCGTATCCGAGCTTTAGTTCATACCGCTCCACCCGCCGGTAATTGCGATTGATAGCTCTGTCATAGTCAGCCAGAAGTTCGCTGTGTTGAAGCCTAAATTTATATATCTGCTGCGGACCTATCTGTTTACAGGTGCGCCCGTCATCAGTCCTGACCCGATCACAGTATCGGGGCTTTTTCTTTGTCTTGGGCTTAAAAAAATGACCGCAGTAGTCGCATTGACTGAAACCAGTGTCGAACTCCATTGCGTGCAGGAAGATGTACCATATATAGTCAGGCAGATTGTCAAAGCGGTAACCTCTGCTGTATGGCAGCTTAGGTCTTGTCATCTGAAACATTTCTGTGCCGACATCTGTATGAGCAATGACTTGCTCAAATTGGCACTTGAAAATAGTTTCCCTGCCTAAGAATGCTTTAGTAGTCTTTTCCTCGTGGGTGCCTTCAAATCTGCAATACGCATCTGCGATAGTGAAGAAAATGTTTTGAGCGTGTACCATATCTCGCAGCATTTCAACAGCGTGATCCTTATGCTCAAAAAGCTCTTCATAACTTGATATATCATAACTGTCAACATACAGCTTTGTACACAGCAGAAAGCTGTACACAGGTTCTTCCTGACAAAAAATCTCAGCGGTATATCCAATGGCTCGGTACACGCCCAAAAGTTCATCAGGAGTCGTGTTCTCCTTGGTATATGCTTTCAGTTTGTCAAGAAGTCTGTTGAACGGCGTCAGATTGATCTCAAGAAAGTCTATCAGCTGCTGCTCAAATGTAATCTCAGGCAGCTCGGTTTCTTCCTCTCCATCATACATAAAGCGCCTGATAGTATGTTTATTTGGGAAAACGTACAGTCCACGACTCAGATACATAAGTTTTGCTTCCAAAAAATAGGTTACCACTATTATAGCACACATCATATTGAAATGGAAGTATAAATAAACAATTGAGTTTCATTTCGTATTTGTTATGTGAAAAAAGTCTGTTATGATTGAAACTGAGGAAGAGTCTTCGGACTTGGACAGCAGCTTGAAAATTGAATATGGGATCAGGAGTTACGTTGTTTCCGATGGTGGGGCGGTGAGCCGTACCAGCCCAGAGATGCGCGATGACGCGAGAGCCGAGCGATAACATCTTTGGTTTCACATAGCGCAGATGTGAAGCAGCGATGAAAGTCGGGAACGGATACTTACACTCAGCCACAGTCCGAGCGTGATAAAACCGTCGCAGGCAATGGGAGTGTGCTGGGGCAGCCGAGCATTTAAGCTGCCTATGAGTCCGATGTGCAGTCGGGCGGCTTCTGATTTGTCAGGCATAGTACGGCGGATACTGCTGTAAAAAGCAGTGTGTCCGTTATGCTGGGCGTACTATGTCCTGATGCGTTCGTGATGTGTCTGATTTATGTGCCAAAAATAGTTCAAATTGCAATAAAGATACTGCTTCCACATTTTTCACTTGGGATAGCAGAAATCAGTCGGACACAGCCCACACAAATAGTTCGCACGAGCAACTTGCCCGTAACGAAAAAAGCTGTCGGCTGTGTTCGGGAATCTCATGGGAAAGGAGGAATCACATGAGTAATATGTTACAAACGAAAACCGCAGAAGAAATACTGTCAACAGTATTCAAGCCGAAGGAGTTCATCATTGACGGACTGCTCACGCAGGGATTGTATGTACTTGCAGGTGCGCAAAAGGTTCGTAAGTCTTGGATGGCATGGATATTTGCCTCAGCATTGCAACAGGAGTTCCTGTACTTGGACGTGGTACTATTCAAGGAACTGCTTTGTATCTTTGTCTCGAGGATAACTATCAGCGACTACAGCGCAGATTGTTTCAGATGAACGCCGAACCGATTGAGAATCTTCACTTCGCACTTGCTGCTGATAAGATAGGCGCAGGTCTTGAAGAGCAGATAGAAGCGTTCAAGAAAGAGCACGATGACTTGAAAATAGTTGTTGTAGATGTAATGCAAATGGTGCGTAGCAATGTTGAGTCGAGTTATGGTTCGGATTACGCAGAACTGATCGCACTCAAACAAGTCGCATACCGCTTAGGTATATGCATACTGATGATACATCATATGCGAAAAGCTAAGTACGATAATCCGTTCAATATGATGACAGGCAGTACAGGTATCGGCGGTGCAACTGATGGAAACTTTGCGCTCTAGGGTGTCAAGTTTTATTATACTATATCAACCACAAAACAACATAATTCTACAACCACTTTCAGACAATACAGCAGACTGTCACTCTTACTTTATTTTATAGTAAGCAAATTTTCCCTTTCCAACGAGCAAAAGCTTTCCTTCTTCCGTCATCTTAACAAGCAGACGATATGCCTGCCCCTGATTAAGATGCAAAAGCTGCATTACATCCTTTCTGGTTACTTTGCCTTGATTATTTTTTGCAAACTTCAAAACAAGTTCTGGATAACGAATCCGATCAATCCCTGTCTGCCGCACGTATCCAATTACATTTACATTGTCCGCATTTTTATAAAGTGCTGCACTCAAAATATAAGCTCTGCTGTTTCCATTTCCGTCCGCTTCCACAAGTCCGGATTCAACTAATTTTTCAACGGTTGTGCGTACTTTGTACTCGTTGAGATGAATCATATGTGCAAGTTCTCCAAGCCGCAGTCTTCGAGTGGATTTCAGAGCATTTAATATCAGTAATGCATTGATAGATAATTGTCTGCCGATCTTGCTTTGTTCTTCTGCAATCATTTTAATAAACGCCTTATCCGGCAAACTTTTAGGAATAAATAGTTTCACTTGATTTGTATTGGATTCTGAATAGTCCGGCAATGATTTTCCATAGGAAAGTGAACCTTCAAAAATACGATCTACGCCTCGTCCAGTACGCTCCGCAAGACCGATTCGCTTTAATACATCAGCAAGTGCAGGATTTCTTCCATGTGGTTCGGCTGTCAATAAATTTTCAATTGTTACACCTTCAATAAATCCACCCGGATTACTGATGGTCAAACCATCATCATCCAGTAAAACACGAACACGTCCCAACATCGTATAATCCCGATGGCAGAAAGCATTTACCAGTGCCTCTCGAAATGCCCTTTTATCAAAATCCGGAATGGAAATTCGAAACAGTCCTTCTTCCATTTCTTCTGTATGGTTTCTGGCATCCATATATGATTCTATTTTCTCAAAAGCCGTCAATATCGGCAATACAAAGGATTCATTTACTGCTACATCCGTTCCCTGTAGTTCTTGAAAGGCTGCTTCAGCAGTCGGAACAAGCGTTGAAAGCCGTTCTCGGCGTCCTATTAGTAACATACCACAGTAAGTAGGAACAAAAGTACCATTTTGTTCTACTGCCAAACGAAGTGCAAGATCTAATTCCGTATCATCAAGATCAAGCAAATTTTTTTCACCATGATAATTTTGTATAATGTTACGAAGATGTTCTCGTTCTACCGGATCTAAATCCGAATATACTGCCTCCGGAACAGGCTGAGCAGAATAATCCAGCATACGCAAAGAAGAAAGCCGTGTATTCATTTCATATGGATACATCGGGATATTTTCCGGCTCTCCATCTAATTTTATGCGTCTTCTCAGAACTTTTCCATTTGAAGCAGCAACAATCGCTGTATATTTCGGAACTGTTACGATCAAGTACTTTACATCATCCGCATCCATAAGTTCCGTTTGAACTGCAACAGGTGGAATCGTCTTATTGGCAATAAATGCTGCCAACTTAGAAGGATCCTTGTGAGACGGATGCAGTCCTGTAATATCACCATTATCTTCTACACCAAGAAAAAATTTACCACCGTCAGTATTCGCAAAAGCGACTACACTTTCGATTATCACATCATCTGATAACTTTTTCAGATCGCTCTTGAATTCAACCGTCATATTTTCTCGAAATCCAATATTCATTTTAACACTCCTTTTACGCTCGGCGAGCATTAAATCAAACTCATTATAACACGACCGAGCGTTAAAAGCAAGCGTTAAACGATAAAAAATTTTATTTGCATTTGAAAAAAGCACGGAATTTCGGAACATTTATAGAATTTGGTTTAACACTCGCTAACGCTCGCTGCGTGCGTTAAACCGAGCGTTAAAATGACTTTGGCTCATTTTCCAATATATTTTAAGGATAGATTTTCAAAAAACACATCACCTTCCTCACTCCTAAAAAGCCATAAAACAACCAGCCTGAGATTCCAATCGCAGAACCTCAGGCTGGTCTTATCTTTATATACCGTGAAAAAAGTGACACACTTTCCCACAATCACATCCCCTGCAATATCTCCTCCACTCGTTCTTCCAGCTCATCCGTCTCATAATCATTTTCCCGCAAGACCCGGATCGCCAGGTCATAATATCGCTTGGCATTTTCCTTATCCCCTGCCTTGCGGTAATTGTCTGCCATCATAAGATACACCCATTCCATTTGTTCATGCAGTTCCCCGAAATTCTTCTGAAAGCACTCCAATGCCTCAGCTGCAACGATGTCACAATTCTGGAATTCTCCCAATTCTGACAGCACAGAACTATACCGCATCATCAAATTTGCAATCCTAACTTCGCCATACACATCATGCTCCAGCAAAGTTTCCAATGCCTGTTCCATGGCAGCTTTGCATTTTTTCAGCAGTTCCCGGCTTGGCTGAGCGTTGTACCAGTCGATCAATGCACAGGCATAGGTAGCCCAGATCTCTCCGGTTTCTTCATGCTCCTCTCCATAGAGCTGATTTGCCAGTGCGATTGCCTCCTCGTAATTTTCTTCCATTTCAGAAAATTGTTTCATTTTCAAATTGCAGACTGCCACAGCGGTTTGAAATTGCACCAGTTTGGTACTTTCCTCCATAGGCTCTTCCTGCATTTGCACTTGAAACAATTCCCGCTCTTTTTGATAACACGCCATTGCACGGGAAAACTGCTCACAGTCCCGATAAATATCCCCCAGTTCTGACCAAAATGATATATCTTGCTCCTGTTCCGCCGTTTGTTCTGCAAAGCACTGGTCTGCGTAGAACAACGTTTTTTCAAGGTAAAACGCACTATTGCAATCGATCCAATAAGCATTTTCCAGCAAGATAAAATTGGAATAAGCCGAAGCAAGCTTCATAGGCTCTCCGATTTCTTCTGCAAGCTGTAAGATCTGTTCTACACATGATTTCGTTCCTTCAAAATCACAGCGATCGGTTATATACCCTAACAGTATTCCACTCAGATCGCTGAGTTGTTCCTCTGCTGATAAATGCAGTTCCGCTATTTCTGCCGCCGCTTTTTCACTGGTTTCTGTATCATGCAGCTGTGCTGCAATATCCCGGATAAAAGACAGTGCATTGAATTGCCGTTGCCTGGAATCCTCCTCCAGCCTCAGAATCCGAAGTTCCTGCTGTGCCGCCCATAGAGCATCCTCATAACGATCTTCTCCCAGATACAGCGGATAACACATGGTGCCGAAGAAATACGAAAGTTCCGGATCATCACCTTGAATATGATGTGCCATATGATCCAGCCACTGCACAGATGCAAACCGTTGTTCCGCATTCTCGGATTCCTCAATGTAACTGGCAATGGCACCTGACATAATCAGGATTCGTTTGCATTCCCTGCTGTTCGGACGCAGTTTTTCACACAGCACTTCTACGATCAGCGGATGAGTGGAAAGAATACGCATTTCATCCTGATACACTTCGGAGATCCAGCCGCTTTGAATCAGCCGATCCAGGCTGTTGATCTCTGCCTCGTTTAAGTCACTGATGACTTCAAAATACTGCCGTTCCATTGGCGTTGCACCGACCAGGGCAGCACAGCGAAGCACCTGCTTTTCCGATTCGGACAAATCCAGCACCGAGAACAGGATCTCCATATGATGGAACGCTGTTTTTTCCCGAAGTGTGCTGTCTTTCAGCTGACGCACTTTGCCGTCATCTCCGGAAATGCCTTCTGCACAGAGTTTCTCATACATTTCACGGGAGGTGAGCTGATGCAGTGCCATTTGCTTCGCCACCAGTTCCACTGCCATGGTATGCCCATTCAGTGCCTTCAATATGGCATCGGTGTACAAGTCCGGCTCTCGCTTTGTATAATACGCCATCATCTGATACAACGCCGATTCGTCAGACAAAATGTCTACCTCATACTGGGGAAAAATGCCGTCATAATCCACTCTGGAGGTCACCAGAATGGGGCAAGGCAGTTCTGTCAGGAAGTCCAGATTCCCGCAGTCACCGGTATCAAAATTGTCCAGCAGGATCAGATGCCTTGGCGTACAGATTTGACGCAGTACCTGCAATTTTCGTTCCAGATATGCCGCATCACTTTCCCCGTCAGAGCGTGTGCAATGCACAATGGGAAAATTGGTATCGCTGAGAATGGTGTTCTCCATACTATCCAGAAACCGAACAAATACAACGGCGTCATACTCCTCCGCATACGTCATAGCATAGTGCTTTGCCAGTTCTGTTTTTCCGATACCGCCAACACCGTGGAGCAGCAGAAACTTTTCCTGCTGCAAAAGGGTATGGATCTCCTGCAATTCGATATCCCGTCCGCAAAAGTAATTGTTACCCAAGGGCAGTTTTGTTTGCAGATAGGGCTTTGGCTGTCGAAACGAATCCAGAAAAGGCTCGATCTGTGCCAGAAGTTCCGCACAGGAGGCATATCGCTTTTCCGGATTGGCAGCCAAGGTCTTTCGCAGCAGCTCCGTGACCATGCGTCTGATTTCCGGAGAAGTTCCGGCAAGCACCGAGTCCGGGAACTCCGTATCCCATACCGCACGATTTCTCCTGTCCTTTACTTCCGGAGCACGGCGAAACAACAGGTACAACAACAGTCCGCCCAGCGTATAGACATCGGACACAACGCCGATCTTTCTGCGGTTTTGCTGTAACACTTCCGGTGCTGCCCACTTTGCTGTACAGGAGATCACTGCATCAGAAAGCCGGCTTTTTTCAACGGCACTGTCAAAATCAAACAGCATCACCAGTTCCGGCGTTTCCGGATAGAGCAGCACGTTGGCAGGCTTTAAATCCAGATAGAGATACCCATGCTGATGCAGATTGTCCAGTTGCTGTGCCACTGCACGCAGTACCCGAAATGTGTCATAAAGCGACAGTTCCTGCTGTTCCAGCGGAATGCTGTTCTGACAGTTCATAGCAATATACCGGGTGCCGTTTCCGGAAAAAACGCCCTGGACATTGCTGATACTGTTGCAGCTTTCCGGAAACTGCCGGAACTGCATCTGCTTTTGATACCCCCAGATAAAGCTTTGCATCTGCCGTTGAAAAGCTTCTTCGTCTGCCGCAAGCAAACTGCCGTCCTGCTGCCGAATCAGGTGTAGATTTTCCGGACAGAACTCTTTCAGCCGGAGATAAAATTCGTTTTGTTCTCCGTCCCTGCAAACCGCCGTATAGACCAGACAGCTGGCTCCTGTTCCGATCAGTTCCTGAATCTGCACTGTGATCTGATGCTGGGTTCCAATGGCGGAAAGGGTCAGATGTGTACCGACTGGCAGTGGCGTTCGCATGGTAAGTTCCTCTTTTCAAAAGTTGTGATATTGATTTATGACGGCATCTGTAAAAGGTATTCCTGCAATTCCTGCAATGTCTGAAATCGCCTTTTCCAATTGCTGCACAATGTTTTCTGATAAAATTCCGAGTGTGACGGAAGGACAGCAAACCGTCTTCGCTCCAGCCATGTCACCGGTTTTCTCTCCCATTGAAAATACAAATAGCTGCCGATCAAGTAGACATAGCTGCTTTCTGTGTAAACTGCCTTCTGCCTGCATTCCGGTGCGAGCAGTGACCACAAAGGGATACCCGAAAAAAATGGTGCGTGCCGTTTCAAAAAAGCTGCCGGGGAAACGGACTCCTTTTGCAAAGCAGAGATCAGTTCCATTGCCTGGCGAACACATTCCTGCAATCCCATCACCTCCCGGCTGTCATCGTAACACATTGCCATACAGCATTTGTAACAACCACTTGAAAAGTCATTGTTACAAACCCATTTCTTCCTATGATACAATGAATCATGCGGAAATCTCTCCGCCAATTTACAACAGGAGGAAAAATCATATGAAACCATTTCAGGAAACAAACTACATTGCCAAAGACAAAGAAAACGAACAATGGAAAAGCAGTCTGCCGCCGGAAGAAGTCAAGGAAAAGATGCTGGCACAACGTGGATTTACTCAAGAAAACAGCAGCAAGATTCAATTCGACCACACCGTATTTATTCAGTATGCAATGACAAGAGTTCACGCATTATACTGCAACGGAAAGCTCTACTTCTACAATTTTAAGTCAAAGTGTTATGAATATCTGGAAGATCACGCATACAAAAAGATTTTCTTTGCGATCATTGAAGAAGCTTCCTGCAATATCTGGAAACGAAAGCAGGAAAACGAGTACATCCCCTATTTTAAGCGAAAAGTTCCCTATGCAGAAGATAACGGAATGCGTCCGGGACTCCTGCAGTTCCAAAACTGCATCTTCGATTTACAGAAGGAAACGATAGAGAAACCAACGCCGGACATTTTCTGTCTGGTACAGATTCCATATGACTACGACCCCAAGGCAAAAGCACCGCAGTTTTTCCGCTTTCTGCAGGAACTCTTTGACAATGACCAGACACGGATCGATCTGGTTCAGGAGATCATGGGAGCCTGCCTATACTATGAAGACATTATGCAGAAGCTTGTTGTCTTTCTGGGTTCCGGTTCCAACGGAAAGTCTCTGTTATCCAACATGATCAAGCATATGCTGGGAGAACGGAATGTATCTGCTGTTGCGTTGGATCAGATCAGCAGCGGAAGATTTGGCAAGCAAAACCTGGACCGAAAGCTGCTGAACATTTCCTCTGAGACCAAGACTGAAAAGCTGTACAGCACAGCTGACCTAAAGGCACTGACCGGCGGCGATTCCATTGAAATCGAAGAAAAATTTGAAAAGTCCTATACCACAGAGATCCACAGCAAGTTTATTCTCCTTGCAAATGATATGATCCAGACCAAGGATTACAGCGACGGGTTCTATCGCCGGCTGCTGATCATTCCCTTTGAACAGTGCTTCCATGACCTCGCTCCCAATCAGGAGCCGGAGGAGGGTGTTCTCTACAAGAACATTTATCTGGAAGGAGATCTGATGCAAGAACTCCCGGGCATCTTCAATTTTGCCTATGCCGGACTGGAACGACTGATCGACAATGATTACAATTTCACCTATTCTCCTGCCTGCGAAGCTGCATTGGAGCATTACAAAAACGAACACAATGTGGTAAAGGCATTTTACAATCACTGCATCGTCCTATCAGAACCCAAGCACAAAAAAGCAGAGCGAACCGCTGTGGTATATGCCGGATTTTTAAGCTACTGCCGGGAGAACCGATTCCCCTGCAGCATTTCCAGCATTCAATTTCACCGAATGTTTCAAAACATTCTGACCGAAGAAGGCACAGAAGCACGCATGGTACACCGTAACCGCGGCGACTTCTACTTACACCTGCAAATGCAGTTCTAAAATCAAGACCATGTTCTAACAGCAACATGATCCAGGCACATCACTTTCATCACAGTGTGGAAAGTGATGTGCTTTTTTCGTCTGCCTGGTCAAAATAGTACCGCCGCATGGCAGACCGCAGTTCTTCCAACGGATAGGGATGATTGGCACAGTGCAGAAACAGCCAGTCATAAGGATTCCGCACATACAAAGCCGGCAGACCGCTGCTGCACAACAGGTCATTGGTTTCATGGACAAAGTCCAGAAAATCAGACTCAATGGCACAAAACAAATCAGATGTGTCATTCTTTGCAAACAGCACTGCAAAGAAACAATAGAAGTTCAGCAGGATCAGTGTCTTTCTCAAAATCGTATCTGAAACTGGTTCTCCTCGTTTGATTCTGGAAAGGTTCATTCCCAAGGGAAAATCAGAACGTATCAATTCCGGAAAAACAGCCTCTTTGGAAAAGGAACTCTTTTTCTGGTAAGTCCGCATATTCTCCCCGAAGATCACACTCAGCAGCAGATCAACATTTCCGGACTTCTGCTTTTGGTGGGAAATTTCATTTTGATCTGCAACTGCATTTTGGGCAAGTTCTGTGGCTTCCTGTATCAGACACTTCGCATAGTGAATGGCAGTCTTTCTGGGCATCTGAAAATCCAGACGGTTTTCTCGGAAAAAGCAAAGCAGTTCTTCCGTGGAACCAACTTGCAGCAGTGCACTTTCCAGCTGACTGGTCTGCTCATAGCACATTTCTTCCTCTGCCGCACTTTCCCCATTTATCAGCTGTTCCGCCTGCTCTGCCAGAGACAGCATTTCCGGATACCCCAGTCCATTTCGCAGACAGTACCAGATCACTGTTTCTTTTGCACTGCGGAAATTGAAGGGACAAGAAAAGTACACCTTCTGAAAAAAAGAAGCCGTTTCCCGGTCGTTCAATCCCAGAGCAAAACAGAGCCGGAACAGACTGTCCCGGCTGCGTTCGCCACTGTTAGGACGAGTTCCGCAGAACCAGCTTTTGATGACTTCCGGATTGAGCGTTACCCCTCGCTGCTTACAGCATTCCCGAACATAAGCAATCTTTTCTTTGGCATCGTCTGCCTGTCCGGAAAATCCATGCTGCAAAAGCGTATCCGTCAAGCCCTCTGCAAATGTTTTGCACGGATAAGTCAGCAGGTACTCCGATGTGTAAGTTTCTTCATCGTCCTGCACAAAGCCATACTCAGATTCCAGAATGTCATCCAAACACTTTCTGGTAACCTCACCTGCACCTGCGTACAATTCTTCTTCCGTCACACGATCGCCTCCTGCAAAGTCGTTTTTACAAAATGGATTTTTAGCATGGTATACTATAAAGGCAGAAAAAACTGCAAATCAATACAAAGGAGATTTTTTCAATGAAAGACACTTGCAACTACCCAGACGGCACATTTATCGGCATCATCACAGACATTCAGACAGTGGAAAAACCGTATCCCAGTGTTACAGTAACCGCTGCACTGGCAATCAACGGCAAGATTGCTAAGCATCAGAAATGTTTCAACAAGCCCTTTACCAACGGACGAGAAGCATTCCAGAATTTCTGCGAGGAGTTCGACCTGTTTTCCGACCGAACAGAACATCGAAATGACTACGTGCTGGAACTCGACTATGCCATTGGAACACCTTGCACCGCTGTCCTTTCTTCAGACCGTGGCTTTGAAAGCATCACACCTCTTGGCGATACAGATCTGAAAATTGCTTTCGGACTGGACGACTGCTACGAGAAGATCCGCTGGTTTCAGCCGGAAACCTACTGCACTGAGAAAGATATGGCAAACCTTGCTCCGGAGATCAGGGAACAGCGTCTGCAACTAAAACGAGATCTCATGCTGATAAAGAGCGTTTCTTATCAAAAGGCAGAACGGGAGATTCCGGCATTATTCCAAAACTACCGTCGTTTTCCGCCGCTGCAGCTGCATCGCCCCTGTGCCGGATTTATCGAAAAGATCCAGCTGAAAAAAGACCGCTTTCGTCCGGAAGAACTAACACTATACTGTTACGTTGCTATCATAGACAGAGGACACATCGTACACAGGGACTATTACATCAACCGCATTCACTCTGTAGGGCGTGGCGATTACGAGCACTTCTGTGCGACGCTTGGGCTGCTCTATGAAGAGGACAACCCCAATGAGCTGATCGATCTGTGTGAGCTGCACAATGCCTGCTTTGTACCGCTTACCATCTATCTCTATCAGTCCCCGAAATCCGGAAACCTCTATGTAAACCGGCTGATGAAGTATTCTTCAGCGAACTTCCAGGACGAAATGGACATGATGCAGTTTGTCTGGGCTTATGAGTATTATTGCAACCAGGAACATGGCAGCTTCGATTTTTGCGAATGCTAAAGCCAAACCAACCCTGGAAAGACACTTCCGGCAATTGCCGCTGTGAAAGCTGCGGCAAAGTCGTTCCGGAACAGCAGCTGCATTGGGAAAAGCGATTAGGCTACTGTGACACGTGTTTTGCAGAAATTCGGAAATATACTCCCAAGAAATCATAATGGAAAGGATCGGCTGCATGACAAGCCGGTCCTTTTTTTATTACAGCCGTAACATTTCTTTGAACGGACAGGCGTTTGTCCTGCTCGTTTGCTACAATAGAATCAAAGGGAATCTTTCTGCACCGCCACGGGAATTGTCGGATCAATCAAGTCCGTGATCTCCACCTGCAGCACTTTTGCCAGTGCCACCAGCTCCATATCTGTCACAAATCGTTCTCCATTTTCGATGCGGCGGATAAAGTGGTGGTCTACGTCATATCCGGCAATTTGCAGATTCTTTGCCAACTGTCGCTGAGAAAGCCCTTTTTCATGCCGGATCCGAATCAGATTCGGTCCGCAGATATTGTTGGTGCCCAAGGTGGTTTTCAGTTTGAACATATTGGTTTCCCTCATTTGAAGATATGGTAAATATTATTTGACATCATATCTATTATATGATATAATGAGAATAGTGGTGGTTAATAGTATTCACCATTTGAAAAATAATTTTTTGAGAAGAAATATGCTTATCAGAAAGGTTGAGCTATCGATGAATCGTGAAGAAACATTAGAACGGCTGAGTTCAGAGATTTCTTGTGTACAAAAACTATTGGATACCAAATATAGTGAGGTAATTGAAATTTCTTATCAGCAAAAGCTCCGGGAAATTCTGAAAAAAATGACTTTTTTTCAGGAAAAGCTAAAAAACAATACCTTTGAGATTTCCATTGTTGGCCTTGAAAAATCCGGAAAAAGTACTTTTGCAAACGCATTTATGGGGAATGATGTTCTTCCGACGAAAGACGCACGGTGCACATACACCGCAACCAGCATCCGGTTTGGCACGGAGAACGATGCACAGGTCGATTTCTACTCCGATGCACAGTTCAACGAGGAATTTCACAGAAAGCTGAACCTTCTCGGCATTGAAAACCCGCAGCATTGGAGCGAATGGTCAAAGGAATTGCTGGACAAAGAAACCGAACAATTGCCACCCTTGCGTTCGGAACAGAAAAATATCTATAACGACATCCTCGAAATCATCACAAATCGGAGCAGCATTCAAAATCTGATCGGTTCTGAATCTCTGCATTTTGTTAACCATGAACTAGAAACCGAGGTAAAGGAATACATCGAAAATCCTGCAAAAGCACTTGCCGTTAAGGAAATTGTGATACGCTCCGATAAGCTTTCCGCCATGCGAAATGCGATCATATATGATGTCCCAGGTTTCGATTCTCCGACACAACTACACAAAGACCAGACCAGAGCGTGGATGAAAAAATCGGATGCTGTCATTTTAATTGTCAATGCAGATCGCCCCAGTTTCAATGATTCTCTGGTACAGTTCTTTGAATCTGTGGACAAAGACGATGACGGCATTTCCATTGGGGAAAAGCTATTTGTTTTCGCAAACCGTGCAGATATTGCAACCACACTCCAGGATAATTTGCAGCGGATTCGAGAGGAACTGCAAAATTACAGAATCATGCCAACGGCATTGATTGCACAGCGCCTGACGGCCGGCTCCGCAAGGGCAAGAATTGAACTTGACAACGGCAATACGCAAAGTGCAATTTTACAAAGCCTAAAAGAAAAAGGACTTGCCGGAGACGGCATCGACACCATCCGCAGCCTGCTTGAAGACTACAACAATACCGTTCGCCTGCAAGTGATGCAGCAGCGCATTGCCAACTTAAAGGAAAATGTGCTCGCACTATTCAGTGAACTCCGACAGGAAAATCAGATCGACGGCAATTCCAGCATAGAATTGCAAATGGACAATCTGGTTGACGAACTAAAAAGAACGGCAAGGCAGAGAATCCATAACGCACTGGCAGAGTGCCGGACGCAAATTGTACAGCAGTGCAAAGAGAACAAGCCAATCACGGATAAAGTCCGCAAAAATGCAATTCAAAGCATCGACCCTGTACGCTATCAGATCACCGAAGACGAGATTCGAAGAGCACAGTACGAGGAACTCTCCGGTGCAGGTGTTTTGGAGCGATTTGACGCATCCATACGGGACAGCAAATTTACTGCGATGTATGAGGAGTTTATCGACAATGTAGTACATTTGGCAGTGGAAGAGTATCGTGAGAGCGAAAAGAAGATTTTAACCGCATTTGAATCCGGTCTGGAACTGACACCTTCCCATCCTTTTTTCAAGGAGCTGGAGAAAGCACTGAAAAAGTACATCTCCGAACAATGCGGAAAAATTGCACCGGAAGGCTATTATAACAGCTTGATTCGCCGCTACTCCAGAAGCCTGTTTGAAATATTGATTTCCACACCCTTTGGAAACATCGCAAGATATAAAAAATTTGATGACGACCGACGCAACTTCTACAGCATCTCTCTGTTTACAGATGAAGAAAATCCGCAGATCCAGCCGGACAAACAGTCGATGCACTATCAGATCTTATTTCATCAGCAAATCAATTCCAACAATGACCCGCAAAGCAATTCTTTGAACGATGCAATTGTAAAGGTGGAATCTGTGACAAACGAAGTGATCGCAGTTAACAGCCCGCTGTACCACAATCTGCAAAACTTCTGTGAAAAGCATCCGAACAATGCACTCGCCGAACTGGACACCCTTCTGGCTCAACTCCCACCGGTTGAAACGGCAGATGCCAATGCAATTCCATTCTTTGCCATTCAGGAAAATCCAGCAGTCACCAAGCTGAATCAGCTGCTGGAACATGCACTACAGGAAAGTCCAAATTCCGCTGAAAGCCAGTTGACAGAAAGAGCATATGCGCAGTTCTTTCAGAACTACAGAAAAACAATTGAAAAGATTCCGAGCGAGTTCAACCAGGATGTCTGCATCCTGAAGAACATTTTAAACGAACAGGTCATGAATGCGGTTTCCATTGAAATTCCTTTCTTGGATCTGGTAAAGCAGGATATTATCAGCTTACAAAAAAGTCTGGAAACTGCGGCATTCACCTCGTTCATCAACATGGAAAAGGCACATATTTTAGAGGAAAAATACAATCAGCTGAATGCAGAGAATGAAAATCGGAAACGCAGGCTGGAAATCATTCGGGAAATCGACCGGATTCTCGCTGCGGAGGACTAAGGAAAAGGAGATAGAAAAATGTCTGAATTGCAAGCAGGAATGCAAATTGAATTAGATGATAACATGGGAACGATTCAAATCGTCCGGAAATTAGGAGAGGGCGGCCAGGGATATGTCTATCTGGTGGACTATCTCGGAAACCAGATGGCATTGAAATGGTACAAAAAAGGTTCGATAAAGGACATGGAGGGATTTCGCAAGAACCTGCAAAACAACATCCGGGAACAGGCTCCCACAGACTCATTCCTGTGGCCCGTTGCCATCACCCGTATGTACTACGATACATTTGGCTACATTATGAAACTGCGCCCCGATAACTACTATGACTTTTCTGATTTTCTGATCGGAAAGATTGACTTTTCCAGTGTTCACACGCTGCTGAATGCAGCCATCAACATTGTAGAGAGTTTCCGGATTCTGCATAACCGTGGATTCTCCTATCAGGATTTGAATGACGGCAACTTCTTCCTGAACCCTGAAACCGGAGATGTCCTGATCTGCGATAACGACAACGTTTCCCAGTTTGGAGAAAAGTCCGGGATTGCTGGAAAATGCAGATACATGGCACCATCTATCGTTGTAGGAAGAAAGACGCCGGATAAGAGAACCGACCAGTTTTCTCTTGCCGTTGTCCTTTTCCTGCTTCTGCTGAGAAACCACCCTCTGGAGGGCGAGCAGACGCAGAGCAAGGCCGTCATGACGGAACAACGACAGAAGCGCTATTACGGCGAATCCCCTGTTTTCATTGCCGACCCCAAGGATGCGTCCAACCGTCCGGTAAAGGGCGTGCACAATAACTTCCTGATGAGATGGCCGCAGATGCCGGTATATATTCAGAATACCTTTATCAAGGCTTTCAGCAAGGAAGTCATGTGCGAAGACAAAATGGGAATCACGGAAAAGGAGTGGCTGCAAAATCTGCTTCGGTTCCAGTCGGAAGTCATCATCTGTCCCAATTGCGGAAAAGAAACCAGATATACCACTGAAAATGCAACGTGTATGTGCTGTCATCAGCCAATCACGCACATTGGCTGGATCCAGACACAATATTTCCGCATTCCGATTTTCCCCAAGCAGGAGATTGTTACAGCCTACATCACAGATTGCTACGACCAAAACGAATGCCGGACAGTTACAGCAAAGGTCGTACAGAATAAAACCAAAACCAAAATTGCACTCATGAACAAGTCCGGCGAATCTTGGCGGATCAACAATGAAACTGTCGCTCCCGGAGAGCGTGTTCTGATTCAAAAGGGAATCCGCATTCAAATCAAAAATGAGTATATGGAAATCAAATAACAGAAGAGGAGACTAGACTATGTCTGAAAATCTAAGCAGTTTTCTGGGAAATGCAGAGAGCATCCCGAAAAGAGTCATGCCGATCTTTTTCCTGATCGATACCTCCGGAAGCATGGAGGGCAAAAAAATCGGTGCCGTCAATTCTGCAATCGAGGAACTGATTCCGGATCTGCGGCATCTTTCCGAATCGCAGGCAGATTCCGAAATCAAACTGAGCGTGTTGAAATTTTCCACCGGCTGTGAATGGGTCACGCCTGCTCTGATGTCTCTGGACGCCTTTGATGATTGGGAACCGCTGGACGCCAACGGCCTGACCGATCTGGGAGCTGCATTTCTGGAGCTGAACGACAAGCTGTCCAAAAATGGATTCATGGACCGAGGCGCAGCATCTTCCGGATTTTATGCGCCTGTCATCCTGCTCCTCTCTGACGGCGAGCCAACAGATGACTACCTCACTGCACTGAAAAAGCTACAGCAAAATAAGTGGTATCAGGCTGCGTTGAAAATTGCAATTGCAATCGGCGAAGATGCCAACCGGGAAGTGCTGAAAAAAGCAATTCGCAATGTTGAACTTCTGTTTACCGTAAATGACATTGGAAGCCTCAAAAAGATCATCCGTTTCATTGCAGTCACCTCCTCACAGATCGCAAGCACCTCTGCAACGGTTTCCGAGGATTCTGCGGAAGCACCGGCAGATGTGAAGGACGTCCGTTCTACGTCTGCGGAACATCAGATGGCGGAAGCCGCAAAGGTTATGCTGGAAGAAGAAAAGGAATCTGCATACAGCAGTATAGAAAGCACCGAAGAATCGCCCGAACCGATGATACTGGGTTCGGATGATTCCGATGATGATGACGAATGGGATTAAACAATGATGATGTACGAAGGATTTGCCGTTTCAGAAAAGGGCTATCAGCATATCTTGAACCATACCGTATGCCAGGACAGTACACAATATCTGCAGGATGCGGACTGTGTCGTTGCAACTGTGGCAGACGGTCACGGCAGCAAGCAGTACTTCCGGAGCGACCGAGGTTCCCGCTTTGCCGCAGAGATCGCTTGCAATAAGATTCGGGAATTTCTAAAATCAATCACCTTTCCGTTTCCAGACTCCAAAACGAAAAAAAGTGTGGTGACACAGCTGATCCACAGCATCATTACGGAATGGCATATTGCCGTGAGAAATGACCTGATCAAATCCCCTTTCACGCCGAACGAACTGGAGAGAGTGCCGGAAAAGTACCAGAAAACCTTTCAATTTTTCACCGAGGAAAACTACAGAGCACATACGGAAAGCGAGGTCTCAGACCTGATACAAAAGGAGCATTCTCACGTACAGAAAGCCTACGGTACTACTCTAATTGCGGTCGGGTTATGCAAATCCTACGCCATCGGTCTGCACATCGGCGATGGGAAATGCGTTGCCCTATACGAGGACGGGACCATGGACGAGCCGATTCCATGGGATGAGAACTGCCATTTGAACCGCTGCACTTCCATTTGCGATAAAAATGCAGCCAGTGAATTTCGCTGCCACATCTGGGACAACCAGATTCCCGTTGCCATTTTTCTAGGAACGGACGGTATCGATGATACATTTGCCGAGATGCTGCACTCTTTTTACCGCAACGTTGCGCTTGATTTTTTACACGACAATTTCCGAAAGCGAACAGAAATGCTGCAAGCCAATCTTGCAAACATCTCCAAATCCGGCAGTCATGACGATGTTTCCATTGCGGGGATTCTGGATGTGCAGAAGTTATCCGCTATCGAACAAACCTTACAACAGATCACAAAATTGGAGACGCTAACTGCACAGAAAAAGCATTTGCAGGACACCATTCAGGAATTGCAGTTCCAGCTGGAAAAGATGCAGCGCCTTTTGTCACAATCGGCTGAAACGCCGGAAACCGAGGAAAAAATCAAGCGGTATCTGGAAAAGAAACGTAAAATCGAGGAAAAGCTCTCCGAACAGCAGCAGAAGCTGGCAGGTGTCACACGGGATATTGCAGCAGTGCAAAGAGGCTGGGAAGAAAAAGATGAGGCTTCCGGTCAGGTGCAAGCTGCTGATACAGAGGAGAAAACACAAGACAACGCTGCAATCTGTCCCACGGTTTCAGAGGATGACCGGTCACAGGAAATCACAGCGCAGCAAGATGCACAGGAAGCCCACATTCCCGCCTGTGAAACAGAAACCGCATCCGCACAGCCAGAGGAATTCTCTCTGGATGCAGCAGAACCGAATTCGGCAGAAAGCGACAATGCCGGCGAAGTAAATGACGCAGTTCCGGAAGAGATCATCAGCGAAAGCGAAAACGAATGGGAAGAGGAGTGAGAAACATGGCGATCAAAGAGGCACACATTGTTCTTGCACGCTGCCCCCAGTGCAACCGGCGCTTATACGGCATCCGAGTCGAAAAGCAGCCAGACCACTGGGCACTGACATGGGCGTTCCCGATTGACGAGAGCAAAGCAAAATCGGAGGGTTACGACGAAACTGTTTTGAACGGAACGTTTCACCCGTCCCCCGATTATAACGGCTGTCCCTTTTGCGGAACCAAAACTTTTTTACACTGTCCACGCTGTTCCAAGATTACCTGCTACCATGGGGAATCCTATGCAACGTGTGCCTGGTGCGGATTATCCGGGGAAACAAAAACACAAAACAACATGTCGCTAAAAGGCAGCAGTATGTGAGAAAAGAGGAATCTGATTATGAAGTGCAGCAAATGCAATAAGACATGGAGCTTGTTTGACGAAAAATTGTCAGATAAGCAGCATTGTCCCCATTGCAAAGAAAAATTTATCTCTAAGTTCCAGTATTTCGATTCGGTTTCGGAGGGAATTGCCTACTGTCTGGAAATGGGCGGAAAGGAAATCCTGAAAAACAAATCCAAAATGAACGCCTATATCAATGACCTGATGGGCAATGATTTTCCGGATCACAATCTGGTGAAAAATGCCATCGACAGCGACATTGGTTCGATTCTGATCGATGCAGACGAAAAGGACGAAAAAGCAAAACAGGCTGCCGTACAGCAGGCCATTGGCAGACTGATTCGTGAATTCTCGACAGAGAAAAAGAAAGCCGAAGAAGTTGTCACGTATTTTACAAACGCACTGCAATGGAAACTTCCCGCAGCAACAGCGGAAAAAACAGGGGCTGTGAATGCAGCAGCGAATCCGGCTGCACCGAAGCCCGCTGCAAAAGCCGCCGCACCGCCGACACAGAAACAGCAGCCGGCAGTGTCGAATGCTTCTCAGACAAGCCCGAATCCGGCAGGTCAAAATGCAACATTTTCACCTGCTGCTGCACCCGGAACTGCAGCACTTCAGAATGCTGCAATCGCCGGTCAGCCAAATCTTGCCGCAACTCCAAACGGACAGAATCCTCGGCAGCAAGCACCGAACGCTACCTTTCAGGGTGCACAGCCCTATCCTGTCCCGCCGGTGCCGAACGGACAAGCTTATCCCAACGGAACGATTGCACCGCAAAATGCAAACGGTGCACTTCAAAACAATCCTAACGGCACTCTGAATCCGGAAAATGCTGCCGTCAAAAAGAAGAAGTCGCCGCTTGGCTGCCTGATCGCAATCCTGATTCTGCTGCTGCTTCTCGCCGGATTGGTCATCTGGTATCTGATGAGCCACAAAAATGAACCGGAGCAAACGGTGTCCACTCCTGCCATCGTCGCCGAAGTCGAAGAGAGCAGCGAAGCGTCCACCGAACCGGAAACAGAATCCAAAGAAGAGACCACAGAAAAAGCGACAGAGACAGAGTGCACAACGGAAGCAACAGAGGAACAGACAACAGAGAAAACAGCTGGCAATACGGCAACTTATGGAGTAAAATCTTTAGCACATTTTAATACACATGATGGAACATATAAAATTCAATATAATCCGGTAAACAATAGAATCTACTATATGCAAGACGAAGCTAAAATCATGTATTACGACCTGAATACAAATAAAACAGAAACAGCGGTTGATTTATCCGAAAGCGATTACCGAGATGCATTCAAAACATATGGGGTGAATCCGTATACCGGAAAGCTTTACCTGAATGTTCAGAATGAAAATATTGGTATTTACGATGTAGAGGCAGATAAAAGTGTATGCTATATAGAAGAGTCTTACAACGTTGTTTCGCCAACAGCTTTTACTTTTTTGTCAGAAAATGAAGCCTTTACAAATGGATATCAATTTTCTTTGGATACGGGTGATGTTCTCGCTTCCGGAAAAGTTCCTTATGTAGGTTATCCTTCCTTCTCTTATCCTTTTTTGTATAATGATGAATATTATTATTTGACTGCTCTTTCAAGCAGCGTTGATGATAAAATTAGTATTGTAAAAACGACACAGCTGCTAACTTCGGACGGAGAATATTCTGAAAAAATAAAAACAAACATTGATGAAAATCCGTTCTTTGTAGACACAGATGCCGTGTATTACATGACAGAAGACCATTCCATCTATCAGGTGAATCTTGACTATCAGGAATCTGATACAGGTGCCTTAAATAAAAAAAGTGACGAAAACCATGATATCCTAATCATAGACGGCAAAGACATCGAAAACTCCAGCACCAATTATCTCAGCGACAACATTGTAGCTTTCACCAAAATTGACGACTCCACATTCGCCGTTCTGGACGGTCTGGATAACTCCCTAAAATTGGTTTCGGCAAAGTAAGCCTTTCTTACAAATTTCAACCCTATCACATAAAAAATCCGGCAAGGTTTCCTCCCAAACCTCACCGGATTTTTTCACTTCTTCCCTACTCTATCAGCTTCCCCTTATCGATTCCGCCGCAGCGGCTCCTTTCCATAGTATGACTCCGCATCATGCTCCATTCGCAGGTCATATTCCTTGACCGGAACATACAGATTATGCTCTGGAAAATCCCTTTTCCGCATCGAGATCCATTTCTTATCATGTTCCGGATGTCTGGGCATCGGAAGCTCCGGCAGATTCTTTCGATAGATACACCGAATGTTCGGGTGCAGCCATAGATGATTGACGCAAAACCAATATGTTTCTTCGATATCATCTACATACTTTGCCAGCGGTATGGTACTTTCCACTTTTTCTTCTGCCACGGCAATACGAGCAAATGGTTCTGCAAATTGCAGATGATCCCAATCATTTTCCCTGTCACAATTCGACACCACCGGCATGACTTCGTCAATTTTATCCTCCGGTATTTGCCGCTTTTTCGGATAATACTGCACAATACAATAGGCTCCCAGCAGACGGTTCAAATCGCAGTATACAGACTCCGCACAAGCCAGCAAGCCAAAATCCACACACAAATCACGGAATTGACTGCTGCCCCATGTGGTCAGATAGCTAAAGTATTTCACCTCTTCCTGCACAGTCACACCATCCCAAACCGCAAGAATCAGTTTCAGATGATAGTCGCAGCAATCCTCGTAAAGCAGATAATCTGTCACCATTGCCTTGTATCCTATTGTAAATTCGTTTGGTTTTCGTTTTTTCTGAGACATTGAAAATTCCTCCCGTTTCGTTATTGGCTGCAATGCTTTTGCAACCGCAGTATCAGTATAACACTTTGAATTTTCAGTTTGTAAAAACGAGTTGTTTTCGGAAAGGTGCTGCGAAAACCACATCACTTTTCTCACCCGTATCAACCCCCAACCTCAAATATATATTATAATTCCGGTAAGGTAAATTCTTTCAGCCTTACCGGAATTTTTGTTTTTGGAGGAACTTGAAATGGAAGAAGAAGTAAGAATCTGTGACTACTGCGGAAGAGTGCTTGCGGAGGGAGAAGGCACACCGGTAGACGATGAGCTGCTCTGCGATGACTGTGTTGAGGAACACTGTGTCACCTGCGACCACTGCGGCGAGACGATCTGGGAACAGAACAGCGTCTCCGATGAAGACACCTGCCTTTGCCAGGACTGCTTTGATGCCCACTACTATCGATGCGAATCCTGCGGGCAGATCGTTCCGGAAAGCATCGTCTGCTGGCACAGCGACTTGCCCTACTGCGAAAGATGCTTTGACGAATTTGAGGACGAGATCGAGGAGTACGGCTACAAGCCCACACCCATTTTCTACGGAAACGGAAAGCGATACTTTGGCGTAGAACTGGAAGTGGATGAAGGCGGCAAGGACAACGACAACGCCGCAGCTCTCAAAAGCATCGCCAATGTGCATGAGGAAAATATCTACATTAAGTCGGACGGCAGCTTGGAGGATGGCTTTGAAATTGTAAGTCATCCCATGACCTTAGAGTACCACACAGAGGAAATGAACTGGAAAGAAATCCTTCGGGAGGCAGTTGCCATGGGCTACCGTTCCCATCAGACATCGACTTGCGGTCTGCACATTCACGTCAATCGCAATGCTTTTGGGGACAATCAAGCAGAACAGGAAGATGTCATCAGCCGGATTCTGTTCTTTGTGGAAAAGCATTGGAACGAGTTGTTCACATTCAGCCGCAGAAGCAGCTACAACATGAGCCGATGGAGTGCAAGATTTGGCTTTGAAAAGACTGGAAAACAAATCCTAGAGAAAGCGAAAAGCGGCTGCAACGGCAGATACGTTGCGGTCAATCTCAATAACTACCACACCATTGAGTTTCGCCTGTTCCGAGGGACACTCAAATACAACACTTTCATCGCCACATTGCAGATGGTCAACCACATCTGTGATGCGGCGATTTCTTTGTCTGAGGAGGGCATCGATGCCATGAGCTGGTCAGAATTTGTAAGTTCCATCGAAGAACCGGAACTGATCCAGTATCTCAAAGAGAGAAGACTGTACATCAATGAAGTGGTGACAGAAAGCGAGGAGATGTAAGATGTGTGCAGTGTTTGGATTTTTAGACTACAAGGGTAAGACCAGTAATGCCGTTTTGAAAAAGCTGATACACTACCTCTCAGTCGCTGCGGAAGTCCGTGGCACAGACGCAACGGGAATCGCCTACGTCCGGGACGGCAGCATGGTCACCTACAAAAAGCCCAAGCCGTCACACAAGGTCAAGCTGTTCTTCCCCAGAGGGACACGATCGGTCATCGGGCACACCCGGTTCACGACACAGGGCAGCGAAAAGCGGAACTGCAACAACCACCCGTTCGAGGGGCACTGCGGCACAGAGGCGTTCGCCCTCGCCCACAACGGCGTGCTGTACAACGACAGGGAGCTTCGCCGGGAACAGCATCTCCCAACGACACCGATCGAAACCGACAGCTACATCGCCGTGCAGCTTCTGGAACAGGGGCAGCAGCTGGACACGGAAAACATCAAACGCATGGCAGGACTTGTGGAGGGCAGCTTTGTCTTTACGATTTTGAGAAATGACAATACGCTGTTTCTGGTGAAAGGCAATAACCCGCTGACTTTGTATCATTTTCCCGCACTGGGATTGTACGTTTACGCCAGCACAAAGAGCATTTTGGACAATGCTTTGAAAAAGGTAAAGCTGAATGGCAAGTACAGCGAAGTCGATGTTTCAGAGGGTGAAATCGTCAAAATGTCTTCGAGTGGCAATCTCCATAAGAGCACCTTTACCATGCAGGACTACATCCATACCATGTTCAACCCATACAATTGGAATTACCTGAACTATGCAAAATGGTGGGAAGCGAACGAACGGGAAGAACTGCTGTTGGAGTACTGCGGTACATTTGGCGTTTCGGAAGAAGAAGTAGAATTGTTGCTGGAAGTCGGCTATGATCCGGACGAGATCGAAGAACTGCTCATGGATACAGCGGCAATGGAGGAAGCAATTAACGAGGCGAAAACACTGTTACAGTGTGAAGCATAAATCAAAACGAAAAATTGGAGGAATTTGACATGAAGGAATTTATCGCAGGACTGGTACTGACACTGGTGATCGGCGGCATCGGGATCGCCATCGAAATGCAGGAACGGGAGGAGGTGAAGTACATCAATGCCGATTGCAATTGAAATGTTTCTGGCAGGAGTCGCCTGCGGCGTAGAACTGCTGGCACTGGTCAAGAAGAGTAAGTAAAAATTCTGTTTGCGGGAGGCTTGGCATGACGCTGAGCCTCTTTTTTTGAAACAAAATTGGAGGAAAATCATGCAAAAATTACACTCTATTGCAACTATTTCAAATGCTGCAATGCCGTCAGATCTCAAATCATATCTGGTGCAGAAAATGGAAAACATCGAAAAAACCTATCACTGTGACATGGGTGATATCCTTTCTGTAATTCTCTTAGAAAAACAGGAGAAATCCTATCTGCTCGACAAAGGTTTGGAATTCTATGAGATCCTTTCCTTTTCCCACTCTGACTGGATCCACACTGTCTGGGCATCTTCGGACGGATACAGCGAGGATATCTACATCCCATTTTCCACAGAAGCACAGGAACTTGTGGAAAGAAGATGCTGCTGATGTTTTCGGGAAACCGCTATCTGACAAAAAGAATCCATGAGGAACTACCGCTTTTTCTGCAATTATTTCTCTGGAACTGCATTGCAGAACTGCCTGTTCCCAAGGATTATCTGCAAATATTTCGGCTTTCCGGAGCAGGCAGCCAGCAGATCATTTTGCATTGTCAGGAAGTTCCGCCTTATGAAAAATGCTATCAGTTTGCCGTGCCGTTTTCGCCGGTCACAGCGAAAATCTATGTGATTGCAGAATATGATGCAAACCAAAAGCCCTATGCCACCATGCTGTTTGCAGAAGAATACTAATCTTTTTCCGTCTTTTTCAAGAAAAGCCCGAAGAACATTCTGTTATACTTTTCAAAGGAGGCGGTTTTATGCCATATACCGGTCATGTGCGAAAGCGGACGACCAAATCCGGGATCACAACCTATCAGGTCATCGTGGAAGAAGAATCCTCTTTTGCCAACGGAAAACGCAAACGCTATTACAAGACCATTCAGGGCGGAAAAAAACAAGCAGAAAAAGTCATGCGGGATATGATCCATGAACTGGAGACCAAAACTTTTGTCAAAGACAATCGGATCACGGTTCAGGATTTCATGCACCAGTGGCTGGAGATCTATGTGAAAAATCAGCTCTCCCCTACCACTGTACAGCACTACATCGATCAGACGGAAAAGTACATCATTCCACAGTTTGGAGATACCTGTTTGCAGCAACTGAAAAACATTGACATTCAGAAATGGGTCTTTTCCCTGCAAAAGGCATCTCCCAGAACCGGAAAGCCGCTTTCACCCAAAACGATCAAAAACATTATGTTGAATCTCTCAGCGGCAATGAAAAAGGCAGTCATGCTAGAACTGATTCCGAAGAATCCCTGTGACGATCTCACGCTGCCCAAGCTGGAACATTACCAACCGGAAGTGTACAGCATGGAAGAAGTGAAGACCCTGCTGCAATGTGCCAGAAACACTGCCCTTTATCTGCCGCTGATGATCGAGATTTGTTTGGGCCTGCGGCGTGGAGAACTGCTCGCACTGCGGTGGCATCATGTGGATTTTCAAACCGGCTGTCTCACTGTCGAAGAAAATCTGGTAACTGTCAACAATCAAACGATCACCAAAGCCCCGAAAACACAAAGCGGCAGACGGGAGATTCAGATTCCCGGAACGCTGCTGCGGCTGTTGAAAAACACCAAAGCGGAACGCCACGCCGGACAAAATGATTACATCGTCTGCCAGGAGGACGGCTCTCCCTACAAAAGCGATTCCTTTTCCATGAAGTTTCGGCGATTTCTGAAAGCCAACGATCTGAAGCACATTCGGTTTCATGACCTTCGGCATATCAATGCCACGATCATGCTTTCGCTGGGTATCTCTCCCAAGGTCGCACAAGAGCGGCTGGGACATTCCAGCTATCAGATCACCATGGACATTTACAGTCATGTGCTGAAAAAAGTCGAGCAGGAAGCCGCCGACAAGCTGGATGCTGCTCTGTTTGAACAGAACCCTGCATAAGAAAAATACCTGGAATTCCAACAACGGGATTCCAGGTATTTTTTTCGGAAATGGAAGAAGATTTTATAGAGAGTTTGGGGAAGGGTATCACTTTTTTCACTGAGTGGGGTGGTGAGGAAAGAGATGTTTCCTTTTACAACCATCTTCAATTTTCAGAAAAATCAGCATTCTAACCTTCAATTTTAATGTCAAAGTCCCACTCCGCCAACAAAATTAAAAACATTACAGGCATCCGGAACTTTTCGGTCGTTTTCAGCCCCGTCCTATCAAAAATGGGCATTCTACCATTTCATGCCAACGGATTCGCCGACGAGTGCGAGCCATTGCCGACCTGGCAGTTTTCAAGTCAACAAAAAATGAGCCGAGAAAACTCGACTCATAAGGCCTGACAAAAAGCAAGAAATAGGATATAATAAAAAAGAACATTCAGGCAAATCAACAGCTAAACTTGCACCTCCAGCTGTTTCACTTGCTTGAATGTTCTTTTCCATTTGGTTGCGGGAGCCAGATTTGAACTGACGACCTTCGGGTTATGAGTTGAAAGAATCTGTTTCATGCAGCTAATATTATTGCATATTTTCATGTAACTCCTCCTTGAGAATAAAATCAACCAAATACCATAATGTTCTTAAAAGAGTAAATACTTTCATGTGGTATTATGATATGCAAGGAGGTATTAATTATCATGAAAAAGAATCAAAAAGACATTTTGCTACAAGATTGGCTTGATACGTGGTATGAGATTTACGCAAAACCGTTCGTAAAAAAATCAACACTGGTTTCTTACGAATGCTACATTCGTCTTCATATCAAGCCATATATCGGAAATATCAAATTGTGTGATTTTAACACGATGACATTTCAACGCTTTTTCAATCAACAGTTTCAAAACGGCAGCTGCAAAGGGACAGCACTTTCTCCCAAAACCATCTATAATCTGCGAATGATGCTTCATGAAGCAATCGGCGATGCCGTAAAGAATGACTTAATGAAGTGCAACTATATAGAATACGTTAAACTTCCAAAGCTTCAAAAAGAAGATCAGCGTGTTCTTACGAAAAAGGAACAAGCAAAGCTTCTTACAACACTGAAGGCAAGCGATGATCCGTTTGCTTTCGGTGTTTTTTTCTGTCTTGCTACAGGAATACGTTTGGGAGAGTTGTGCGGTTTACGCTGGAGCGACTTTTCAGAACACAACGGAAAAGTAACTGTACACATTCAGAGAACTTTAAACCGTATTCCGGACTTGGAAAAAGGCACGGGAACGATTATTAACATTTCAGCTCCAAAGACAAAAGCTGCAAACAGAATCATCCCATTGAATCAAACTGTGGTTGAATTCTTGAAAAAGCATTGGATGAAACAGACAGAGTTACTTGGAAAAGAATATGCTACAGGAGATCACTATGTTCTTAGCCGTATTCCAAACAAACCAGTAGAACCAAAATTCATGCAGATGCGTTTCAAACGTTTTCTATGCGAGTCTCATATAACTGATGCAAACTTCCATGCATTGCGACACACTTTCGCTACAAGGGCTCTGGAAGCAAATGTAGATTATAAGACACTTAGTGTACTTCTTGGACACGCTAATGTCACTACAACAATGAATTTGTATCAGCATATTCTATTAGATCAAAAAATCGTTGCAATGGAAAAAATCCTACAGCAATTTTGATACTGAAAACGAAATAAATATTTTTCGTAAAGCTCATGCCGTTGGCGTGAGCTTTTTTATTGCCCAAAGGAGGTTTTTAATCTATGAACGCTGAAAAAAAGAGTGATTGGTATTTGGCAAGAAAAAAGATGCTGCGTCATGAAAAATATCTCATAGAAAAAGATCAAGAACATGGCATCTTTCTTTCAGGTGATACAGAGATTGCCGCAAACATTGACGTTTATAAAGCAGTAGAACGAAATATGATGTTCGCAAAATTACGAAAAACCATTCAGCAGCTCAATGAAAAAGAACAGTATCTAATCACTTGCATTTATTTTCGTGATATGACAATTCGCCAGTATGCGAAAGAACAACACATTGCCTATGCAACTGCATGGGAACGTCATGATAAGCTCTTGAAAAAGATGAAAAACGTAATGATTTCTGTGTAAAACGGCACATCCATACAAACACGCATATGAAAAACCTTATTTTACAAAAATATGAAATTGCAAAAAGGCAAAAGGAGTGTTTTACTTGCAAAAGATAATTTCTCATGGCTTTATCGCATTGAAACCAGAAAAAATTTCTGAACTGTCACTGGAAGCATATGGCGTTCTTTCCATGATGGTAAACGACCCTCAATGTGACTTCATAACCCTTCAGGAACTTTGTGAACTTTCTCCAAAAGACAGCAAATCGATCTTGAAAAGCATCTTGGAGGAACTCGTAAATAAAAACTGGGTTTTCGAAACAGTCGATAACAAATTTATGGTAAACAAAGAAAAAATGATTATGAATATGACTTACGTAGGTGCAACGATCAATAGGGGGTGATGATATTGCCGATTGTACGAAAAAAGGTGAAATGTGACTTCACAACAGTACACAATGCATTTCTTCGAGACAACAAACTTGGGGCAACTGCCAGAGGAGTACTGCTAACAATGATTTCCATGCCGGAAAACTGGAAATTTTCAATCAAGGGATTATCTGCTATTCTTCCCGACGGGGAACGTAAAATCAGCACTGCTCTAAAAGAGCTGGAAAACAGAGGATATTTAATACGCAAGCGAATTTATGTAAACGGAAAAATCGCAGAATGGATTTATCTTTTCAGCGATGAGCCCATGGAGGAAGACGAAGAACCGGACCTGCCACCAGATCTGACTGAAACAGAACCACCCACTAAGGGCGATACGCAGCATCCTCAAGCTTCAAAAAAGGACGATATACCAGCCGCCGAAGATGTACAAAACCTTGATCTACAAAACGTCGATCAAGAAAATGTAGATCAAGAAAACAGCGTCTATAATCAAATACTATATAATCAAAGACTATATAATCAAGTATTATATAATCAATATCCTATCCATCACAGTAATACGTTAACTTGTATCAGCGGCTCTGATCGGATAGATGCGGATAGATTTGAAATCACACAGCAGTCTGTACTAGAGCAAATAGAGGCTGAGGCATTGCTGTCTGAAAAAAACCGTAAGACAGGAATGCTCTTGTACGATGCTGAAACAATCAGGGAATTGGTGAATTGCATCACATGGGTTTACGTTACGCCTAAAACAACTCTGCCTATTTGCGGAGACAACCTGAGCACGGACATTGTCCGAAAGGAATTTCAGAAATTAACCTGCGAACATATCGCCTACGTACTGGACTGCATTGCTTCTACCGGAGCTGCTATCAAAAACCGCCGAAATTACCTGTTAACGTGCCTTTACAACGCTCCCACCAGCATGGCAGGCTATTATCGCAATCTTGCCCAACACGATTTTGCAACACAACACGGTACGGAAAATACCGAAACTGACAAGAGCCCCTATGCCTATGGGCAATTTATAGCAAATTTATAATTTCACAGGAGGATTCACATGAACATGACCATTTTGACACAGAACGACGTATTCCTGAACTACGACCATATCATCGCAATCCGAGTTTATTCCGGAGAAGTATCGCTGGATAACGGGAAAACTATCGCTGCATATCAGGTCGTTGCAGATTTATCTATGCCAATTTTGAATCTGGACGAAACAGAAAACGCACAGGAAGCCCCACAGACGCAGATTGAGCTGGGGGTATACTTCGACGAGGGAGAATGCCAGAACGCTGCCAGAGCGCTGTCAGAATGGCTTAATAACGCTGATAGCAGACCGCATTTGTTCAAAATGCCAATGGCAAATTCTATTTCCGGATATTCTGACACGAATGCTGCCGCTTCTAAACTGGAATATCGACCGGATGAAGACGAAGCTTAAAACTTGCATATAGCCAATACAGGTTACTTTGCGAAGTCGGAGGTGAAAACATATGCCAGACGGAACAGAAAAAGATGTCCGAAGTGTCGTCGATCTTGTATTGCAATGCTCAGACATCACCAAAGAGCTAGTACAGCAAGCAATGCGTGACTATTTGCAGCAAAACCAAGATAAAAGCACACATGGAAAGACAAGTCTTCGGAAATTAGCCGAACAAAGCAACGGAAATTTAGATTCCATCGAAGTTTCTTCTGCAAATTTGCAGGATTTCAAGGAAATTGCAAAAAAATATGACATAACATATGCCATAAAACAAGATTCCAGCACTACCCCACCCACAAACCATGTGTTTTTTGCGACAAATGACACGGATAATTTCAAGCGTGCTTTCACGGAGTACGCAGCCGAAGTATCAGAAAAAGCGAAAACACGGTATGAGATACCACGAGAACAGTTCAAAGCACGTGCTGCTAAGATCGAAAAAGAGCCACGCCAAAAAGAACAGGTTCGAACCAGAGAAAAACAAGAAACGAGATGAGGAACATGGATACCCAGAAAGTGAAAAAAGGAATTCTTTTTGCAATTCCAACCATCATGTTTGGCTATGCCGGAGACAAGCTAGCATTTGCATGGAGAATTACAGAAGGCACAAATATTTCCGAAAAACTTTTCCCGTTTTTCACGAATTTGGGTGTTTCTTTTGCGAATCCTGCACCCAGTCTGCACCCGATAGACTTGTTCATTGGGCTGGCATTGGGCATTTTAATTCAAGTCATCATGCATTTCAAGCGTAAAAATGCTAAGAAATTCAGACATGGCGAGGAATATGGTGCTGCACGTTGGGGTACGCCAAAGGACATTGAACCGTATATGGACAAATCCAATTTTGAGAATAATATTATTTTGACTCAAACAGAACGGCTGACAATGGGAAAACCATCTAGTCCTAAGTATGCCAGAAACAAAAACGTTCTTGTAATCGGCGGCTCCGGCTCTGGTAAAACACGATTTTTCCTAAAGCCCAATCTCATGCAAATGCACAGCAGCTACGTTGTAACTGACCCCAAAGGCACTGTTTTGGTAGAATGCGGAAAAATGTTACAGCGAAACAAATACCAGATTCGTGTTTTCAATACTGTGGATTTCAAAAAATCCATGCATTACAATCCCTTTGCGTATATTCGCCCCGAAACAAGAGAGCAAGACATTCTGAAATTTGTCGAAGTTCTCATCAAAAACACTTCTGGTAGCGAACAAAAGGGCGAAGATTTCTGGACGAAAGCAGAACGACTGCTTTACACCGCCTACATCGCCATGATGTATACGGTTTCCCCACCAGAAGAATGGAACTTTGCAACGCTAATTGACATGATCAACTGTTCCGAGTGTCGGGAAGAAGATGAAACGTTTCAAAATGCGATTGACATTCAGTTCTCCATGGTGGAAAAGTGGTTGAATCAACAGCTGGATGAGGAAGAAAATCTTGGCGAATTTGAAGCAATGCGTGAAATATCACCGACAAAAGAGCAAATGTCAATCGGAAGCTTTGCAGTAAAGCAATACAAAGCATATAAACTGGCTGCTGGTGTTGTATGCTCTAAAAGACTTCTTAATCAAGCAGTTGGGAAGTCTCTTAGAACACACAACCTAAAACCGAAGAAAGGAGCGCAAGTTA
>OGDF01000974.1_pt1 | contig 43779 bp, 32 predicted proteins | sample 1570141 | NCBI WGS metagenome assembly OGDF01 (sample SAMEA4370581, study PRJEB24528) | human gut metagenome
GCATAAGAAAAGCCTCCCATTTCTCGATGTCCAAGAAATGGGAGGCAGTTCAATTCCAAGGACTCTTTTTGTTCTTTGAGCGTTCTGAAGGGTCCTGTGTTGAACTTATTGCGCTAAAAGGGCTTTGAGGCTCTTTGTAAGAGCCTGTTTTCTATATTTTGAGTATCTATTCAAGTCTGTTTCTGTTTGGTTGTTATAGAGCTTCGTGTGGCCTCGTTTTTTTTCTCGGGTTCCTTTTTGTGTACTGGTTTCGGGAAGCCGATGTTTGCTTGATCGTTGTTCGGGAATGGAAATGCGGTGCTTCGAGGAAAAACCGTATACCTTTCTATTTTCTAAAGGGTATGGCAAGGGTATTATCAAATAATCGAAACAAAGGGGCATTTTGCCCTGCTTCTGGGCTATCCCATTATGCTGTCCGTCAAACGGAGTTGTGTTTCGCTGATTTTGTTGTATAGCGTCAATCTTGTTTTTGTTCGATGAGATGTGGGGCATTTTGTTATTTTTTATGTTTGCTGTTTCACGTGAAACAGCAAACATTTGCTTACCCTTTATAGGGTATTCAAGTGAAGCAATAGTTTGTCTGGTAGGCAAAAAAGAGAGGAGAGCTCGTGGGGCTGTTCGGTAGTCGAAAAAAAGCGAAAAATGTTCCCGTGACTTCCGTGACTGAGCGCAGTCAGAACCCTGAAGAGATCAAAGAAGAGGTTCTTCAGAGCAGCTACGACGAAATCAATGAACATGCAGCGGTGGTCGAGCGAACCTCCGAGCATGAAGAAGCTGCAGAGGAAACTGATCCGGAAATGGAGTCTACTTCCTCGGAAGACGGCGTTGAAGCCGAAGATGAAGATGACGACGATATTCGCACCTTTATCCCCTTCCGCGACAAGCCCAAGGTGGCTCATGCGATCGGGCAGACAAAAATCCTTGCTATCATCAACCAAAAGGGCGGCGTTGGTAAGTCGACCACTGCGGTGAATCTTTCCGCTGCTTTAGGTGCTATGGGTAAAGAAGTCCTTTTGGTCGACCTTGACCCTCAGGGTAATGCAACAAGCGGTTATGGTATCGACAAACGAGCTCTTGATGGGTGTGTTTACAACGTGCTGCTTGGTGAAACGCCCGTCGAAGAGGTAATTCTGTCTTGTGTTGCCGAAGGTGTTGATGTTCTGCCCTCTACTATCAGCTTGGCTGGCGCAGAGGTTGAATTGGTTAACGAGATGGCGCGAGAGAACCGCTTGAAAAGCGCTCTCGGCAGCCTGCGCGGCCGCTATGATTACATTCTTATCGATTGCCCGCCTTCCCTCGGTCTGCTCACCATCAATGCCTTGGTTGCTGCGGATAAGCTCCTGGTTCCCATTCAGTGCGAGTTCTACGCATTGGAAGGTGTGACAAAACTCCTTGATTCGATGAAACGTGTCAAAAGCATCCTAAACCCGAGCTTGGATATCTTTGGAATTGTTCTCACTATGTACGATTCCCGCACCAATCTTGCCAACCAGGTGGTTAATGAGGTCCGTTCGTTCTTTGGGGACGAGGTCTTCGAGACGTTGATTCCCCGTACCGTTAAACTGTCCGAAGCTCCTAGTTACGGACAGTCGATTCTCGAATATGCTCCCGACAACAAGGGAGCCCTTGCCTACAACGATCTTGCCAAAGAGGTGATTGCTCGTGGCTAAGCAGAAAAGTGGCTTGGGGCGTGGCCTCAATGCTTTGTTTGACGATAGCCCCGCTTATACCCAGAAGCCTTCTGCTCCTGAGACTCTCAAAGAGCAGGAAAGGAGCGTGCCCGAACCGTTAAGCGAAGAACCTGCTCAGAAGAAGCAGGAATCCGCTGGCGTTCTTCATCAGGCTCTCCAGGAACGTACCGCTAAACGTTCTTCGGGGAAACCGGCTGACCCGTCTTCTGATATCTATATTTCTGAAGATGCGCTTGAAAATGCCAAAGTTGTTTCACGCGAGGCGCGCAAGCCCGCTATGCGTGCTGGTTCTGGTACTTTCAGCTCCGCTGGTTCGGTGTCTATGAGAACTCCCGCTCCTAAGCCGCGCGTTGCAGCGGAGCGTCAGGTTAGGAAGCCCGCTAAGCCGGCTGTCGAGCCTGCACTGGAGGTTTCGAAGAAGGAAAACAAGCCATTTGATTCCAAGGGGCTTACGGCAACGGTCAAGCTTGACCTAATTCACCCCAATCCTGATCAGCCTCGCACCAATTTCAAGCCAGGTGAAATTGAGGAACTTGCAGGGTCTATCAAAAAGGAAGGCCTTCTTCAGCCTATTTTGGTTCGCAAGATTGGGAACCAGTATCAGATCTTGGCTGGTGAGCGCCGCTATCGAGCATGCAAGAGCTTGGGTATGGAAGAGGTTCCCGTTCGTTTCTGGGAAGCCGACAACGACAAAGCCCTTGAACTTGCTTTGATTGAGAATATCCAGCGATCCGACCTTAACCCCATTGAAGAGGCTTATGGTTATAAGCGCCTTATGGAGCGCAAGGGGATGACGCAATCAGAGGTTGCCCAGACGGTTTCCAAGGGACGATCTACCATCGCTAATGCTCTCCGTCTGCTTGATTTGCCTGAGGAAGCTCAGCAACTCTTGTTTGAGGAGAAGATCACCGCCGGCCATGCTCGCGCCATCCTTTCTGTTGATGACGCGGAGGGCAGGAAGAAACTTACCGAAAAGCTTAAGAATGAAAAGTTGAGCGTTCGTGAAACCGAAGCACTGGCTCGTCTGATGAATGGTCGTGAGAAGGCTGGTTCGGCAGCTGCGAAGCGCGTTCCTGCTCCTCCAAGTTTCAAGAAGGCTGCGAAGGGGCTTACCCGTTTCCTTTCCGCTCCGGTTCGCGTCAAGACCGTTAAGGGCAAGAACAAAATCGAGATCCAGTTTAAGGATGAAGAGGAACTTCAGCGTATCCTGCATCTTATTGAAGAGTCGCAAGCGGGAAAATAGGGACAGGCACCAGATTCCCACTTGCGCTATAGCGTACAAAACCAGGGCCCCGCTCGCGAATTTCATCGCAAGCGGGGCCCTGGTTGTTGGATAGGGATCCGGTACCTGTCCCTATTTCCCTAATTCTCTACATTTTGTTTTTCAGTTGACCGCAGGCTCCGTCGATATCGCTTCCGCGCGAATTGCGGATAGTGGCTTCCTTGCCTGCGCTTTTCAGTTCCTTAACCCAGCGCTGCTGCGTTGCGGTGGAACTTGGCTTGTAGGGGCTTCCCTCGACTTCGTTTACTGAAAGAAGGTTGACGTGGCATAGGAGGCCATCGCAGAAATCGATTAGCGCTGCGAGGTTTTCTTCTGTGTCGGTGACCCCCTTGATAAGGAGATATTCGAAGCTGACACGACGGCCAGTTTTCTCGATATAGGATCGAAGGGCCTTCTTTAGGTGCGGTAAGGGAATGTTGCTGCAACGCGGCATGATTTCATTGCGCACATCCTGCAAAGCCGAATGGAGGGATACTGCCAACGTGAATTGTTCGGGCTCGTTTGCAAGGCGTTCAATTCCCCGAATGATGCCACATGTTGATACCGTTATATGACGAGCGCCTATTTCAAGGCCGTCTTTTGCGTTGGCGAAACGAAGCGCTTCTAGGGTTGCTTGGTAGTTCTGGAATGGTTCGCCTTGTCCCATTGAAACTAAATTAGTGACGCGGCAGCTAAAATCGTTTTGTACAGCTATGATCTGGCAAATCATTTCAGCGGAAGAAAGATTGCGGGTAAGCCCCTCGTGTCCCGTGGCGCAAAAAGTGCACCCCATGGCGCACCCTGCTTGAGTGGAGAAGCACACGGTAAGGTGCTTGGGCTCATCTTTGCGCTCTTTCTTGTCGAATGAGGGGATTCCGACAGCTTCTACCTTGGCGCCATCGGCGTATTCGAATACGTATTTACGTGTACCGTCGTTGGATACTTGCTTGTTAACCACTTGCGGCTCAATCAAAGGGTATTCATCCGACAGGACATCCCGAAGGCTCTTGGGCAGATTGGTCATTTCGTCATAGGAGTGAGCTCCTTTCTGGTAAAGCCAGGAAGTGAGCTGTTTGGCGCGAAAGCGCGGCTGTCCGAGACTTTCCAGAATAGTGGGAATTTCGGACAGGTTGAATGATTGGATTGCGTTATTCATGCTTAGTATTATACGCAACCAAGTGGTTACCGCGTGGTGGTAGCAGAGTGGTAACGTGCGTTTGCTATACTCACTATCGGTTAACGTATCAAGCCTTTCGGCAGCGGTGCCCTGGGTTTTACTTGTATGAAAGCGAGAACCATGTCTTGTTCTTTCGATCCTAAACAAATTCGTGTTGCTCTGCTTGCGGGAGGCAAGAGTGGCGAGCGTTCCATTTCCCTTGCTTCTGGTGAAGGGGCGAAGGAAGCTTTGCTCGAAGCGGGCTTTCCGGTAACTGTTTTCGACCCCGCCAACAAAGAAGACTTGCTGGCTTTGATTCAAGGTGATTTTGACGTTGCTTTCCTGGCTCTTCATGGCAAGTACGGCGAAGACGGCACCATCCAGGGATTTCTGGAAACCATTGGGCTTCCCTATATTGGTCCAGGCGTTTGGTCGAGCGCCACTGCTATCGACAAACCCAAGACGAAGCTTTGCTATGAGCGCGCCGGCATCCCTACCCCTCGTTCTATGATGCTCGACTCTCACCATATCGACATTGATGCCATCATTGCTGAAGTGGGTTCGCACTGTGTTGTGAAAGCTGCTACGGAAGGTAGCGCTTTGGGTGTGTATCTGTGTGAAGGTGCTGAGGAAATTGCCGATGCGATCGATAAGGTATTTCAGGTAGATACGTGCGCGTTTGTTGAGAGCTTTGTTTCAGGCGAAGAGTTCACCGTTGCCGTATTGGGCAACGAGGACCCGTGCGCTCTCCCTGTTATCAAAATTGTTCCTTCCCACGAGTTCTACGATTTTGAGTCGAAGTACGCTCAGGGAGGGTCGCAGCATATCTGCCCTGCGCCCCTATCCGAAGAAGATACCAAGCGCGCTATGGAGCTTGCGGTTGCCGCCCATAAGACGCTTGAGTGCCGCGGTGTTTCTCGTAGTGACCTCATTAAGGATGGCGAAGGGAATTTTTGGGTTTTGGAAACGAACACCATTCCTGGCATGACGGCAACATCGCTTCTTCCCGATGCTGCTCGTGCAGCTGGCATGAGTTTTGCTGAGCTCTGCACCAAGCTCATTTCCTATGCCTTGGAAAATTAAGTAGATATCTGCCGCAAACGTAAAACCCCTTGTCCGCGAAACGAACCATATCCCCGATTCGGATTGAAATAAGTCCGATTTCGAGAGGTGCGGTCCGGAATGCGGCAAGGGGTTTCTTTATGGTGGCGTTTCACGTGAAACACCACTGAATGTCTATAGCGCGGTTAGGCGGAAGATTGGCTAGAACGCTCCGCAGGAATGAAGCCCGAAAACAATAAGGGCGACAACGGCGAGAAGGAATATCCAGCTAACTACCGTGCAACCTATGTTGCCCTTGCGTGCCTGCTTTACCAAACGTTCCGTTCCGGTGCGTTGCGTTTTCACCCAAGCGGTGCCCTTGTTCTTGTTGGGGAAGGGAACGCGTCCCGAAGGAACCCATTCGCCCTGAGTTTCGATAACTTTCTTAAGGGAGTCGCGACCGAGGGAAACGTCGGGGCGTATTCCCTCGCCGAGCTGCTTTCCGACATTTTCTATAAACGTAGAGAAGGCGACTTCATATTCCGGGTCGTAGGAAATGATAAGAACCTGACCCCAGTAAAGGCCTGGTTCAGGCTTTTCCGTGAAAGCAACGAGTGCAAGCAAGGCAACGGTGTTCCATCCTTTGGCGTTGCAGAGATCAACCTTTTCAGCGGTTTTTTCGTCGATGGTGCCCATGCGCTTGCCGAAGGGATTCACGATCCATGCCGTGCGCTTGCCGTCAACGTATTCCTGCTCGATAGAGAATGCGTCGCCAATTATGTTGTCTGCGCCTAGAAATGCCGCAGCATCTTCTTTGCTTTCGGTTTCAAAACGGGCGTACATGGAAAAATAGCCAATATCTGACATGTTTTCTCCTAGAAGTGATTCAGGCATTAGAGATAAAGAATTCCATAAATGATAGTCTTACTAGTATGGAAACACAAAATGCAGAAGCCGCATCAAGGCTTGACACTTACATTCTCGAAAACACCCCTCAGCGCATCCGCGATCGCTACCATTCGCTTAGCAGCTATGCGAAAGAGCACTCGTTTGGTGAACTGGATGAAGACGTTGTTGTTATCGATACCGAGACGACGGGTTTCTCCTTCAACCACGATGAGCTGATTCAGATTGCTGCAGCGCGTATGGTTCATGGTGAAATCGTCGGCTGGTACGTAACGTTCGTAAATCCCGGGAAACCGATCCCCGAAGAGGTTGCTCACCTTACCAACATCAGCGATGAAGATGTGGCGAATGCTCCCGACCCCAATACTGCCGTTGCAGGTTTGGTTGAGTTCGTTGGTTCTTCCGACGTGGTTGCTCATAATGCAAATTTCGATAGAACCTTCTGCACGAAGTACCCCACGGGTGAGGTATTGAAGCAGAACTGCTGGATTGATTCCCTCGATCTGGCGAAAATCGCGCTACCTCGTCTAACCTCTCATCGCTTGCTCGATTTAGTGCGTGCGTTTGGCGGGCCCGACTCCACCCATCGTGCTGATGATGATGTGGCGGCAACGTGTCTCGTGTATCGGGTACTTTTGGCTGCGGTTGACACCATGCCTGCCCCTTTGCTCCAGCATATTGCCGATATGTGTGATAGCGACACTTGGAATACCGAGCGTGTGTTTAAGTGCCTTGCCGCTATGAAGGAAAGCGAGGGGCCGTACAGTTTGCGTGCATCGCGTAAAGCGGCAGTGGCTCAGGCTTCGGCTCCCTTGCGCCCTGATGTTAATGTTCCTGATTCTTCCCCCGTGGGCAAGGAGCTTCCTCCTGCGGGTAGCGAAGCCCCCGAGCTTTCTTTCGCAACCGATGCGGAAATTTCTGAAGCCTTTTCCGTTGAGGGTTTATTGGGCTCTTTGTACGAGGAATATGAGCCGCGCGAAGAACAGCGCGAGATGGCCTTTGCGGTAAACCGCGCTTTGGCAACGTCTCGCAATCTTGCTGTAGAAGCTGGCACCGGTGTTGGCAAATCGATGGCCTACCTGGTTCCCCTTGCCCTGGCGGCACAGAAAAACGGTATCACCGTGGGTGTAGCCACAAAGACCAATGCATTGCTGGATCAGCTGGTTCATAAGGAGCTGCCTCTTCTTTCGAAGGCTCTCGGCATCACGTACGCTCCTTTGAAAGGGTTCAGTCACTATCCTTGCCTTCGCAAGGTGGATAGCTTGGTCAACCAAGGGCCATCGGTAATTCATTATCGTAAGCAGGAGATCAACCAGGCACCTGCTTTGGCGGGTCTACTTTCGTTTGTAGAACAGAGTGACTACGACGATATGGACGCTCTGAAAATTGATTACCGCGCTATTCCCCGTTGGCGCATTGGGACCAAAAGCAACGAATGCTTGCGCCATAAGTGCCCCTTCTTTGGACGAAGCTGCTTTGTCCATGGCGCCCGCGAGCAAGCCCAGCGATGCGATGTCGTGGTAACGAACCATAGCTTGCTTTTCTGGGATGTCCGCTTCGAAGGTGGGCTGCTGCCCCCTATCCGCTATTGGGCTGTAGACGAGGCTCATGGTGCGGAGGAAGAAGCGCGCCGCGCACTTGCCCTCTCGGTGTCTTCCGATTCGCTGAGGGCGCTTGCTTTGCGCGTAAATGGGGAAGGTTCACACAATGTTCTTTCTCGAGTGGAGCGAAGCGCTCAAGTTCCAGAGGACGGCCGCGCGTTGTATGAATCGCTTATTGCCAAAGCGCGCACCTGTGCGGGTGCCTTCGCGATGGCGACGGAAGAGTTCTGTCTCGGAGCGAAAGATCTTCTGGTGTTCGATCCGAAGACCCGCTCGCGTGGATACGAGTACTTTGACCTCTGGCTAAACGACGAGATTCGCCATGGTGATACGTACCGAGGTGTCGTGAATCGTGCGCGCGCGGTATACGACACCTTGGAAAAGCTGATCCGTGCTTGCCGCGACATCGTTGCTTATGCGGAGCAAATCGAAGACACAACAAGTGTCCAGAGGGAACTCGCGCTGGCTGCGCTTGAATTGAGGGAGGCATACGATGCCCTTGATGAGATGTTCTTCCGTGACAGCGATAACCATGTGTATTCGGTTCGCCTTAACCGGACGAAGAGTACGTTGGATGAAATCTTTACGGTTCAGCCGCTCGATGTGGGCAAGTCGCTAAACGAGAGTCTTTATGCTGAAACGCGCAGTGTTATATATGCTTCGGCAACTCTGGCGGTCGACGGCCAGTTCGATGCGTTCGAGCGTGCCGTTGGCTTCAACGAAGGGGAAGATTCTCGGGCTGATGTGCTGAAGGTTGATTCAAGCTTTGATTTCGACGCCAATATGCGGGTCTACGTTCCAACGGATATGCCAGAACCTCAGGATCCTGCTTATCTTCCAACCTTGGAATCGCTCCTTGTTGATTTGCACAAGGCCCAGAGAGGTTCGATGCTTACGCTATTCACCAACAGGCGCGAAATGGAACAGTGCTTTGATGGCGTTCATCCCGCTTTGAAGGAAGACGATTTGCGTTTGGTGTGCCAAAAATGGGGCGTTTCCGTTAAGGGCCTTCGCGATGACTTCTTGAAAGATGAGCATTTGAGTCTCTTTGCTCTGAAGAGCTTCTGGGAGGGTTTTGATGCTCCGGGCGCAACGCTCAAGGGCGTTGTCATCCCCAAGCTGCCTTTTGGCCTGCCTACCGATCCTCTTTCATGCGAACGTCAACAACGTGATGATCGCGCTTGGGCTCACTATTCGCTGCCCCATGCGGTTATTGAGGTAAAGCAGGCGGTTGGAAGGCTTATTCGTAAATCGAGCGACCGCGGCATTGTGGTCTTGGCTGACAAACGCCTGATAACCAAGTATTATGGCAAGAAATTCCTGAACTCGTTGCCGAGCAGCAATATCGTTATGATGCCTTGCTCGGATATCGTTGCCGAGGTTGCCGACCGTGCGGCGATCGAGTCTCTTGCGCGCGTAGCCGGAGGTTCGCATTCGTGATGGCCCGCAAGAAAAAGCGAAGCGGCCGTGGCCTTGGGCATAAGGAAACCCAGGTTCTTCATCTGAAAGAATTCTCGCAGGGAAAGCCTAACGAGCTTTCCCTGAATGTCCTTGAGCAAAAAGCTGCAGCGCAGGATGAGCCCTCGCGTGGCGCCAAGTGGCGTCTTCCAGGCTTCAGGAAGGGCGCTTCAACCGCAGGGGGCAAGGAAAAGAACCGAACAGCAGAAAAAGCCACCAAGCGAAATTCAGCTGAAGCGAAGCCCCAACCTTCTGAGCGTAAAACGTTTTTAGGCGCAGATTCTCAGGCAGAAATAGCTCGCAGGAAGCAACGCCGCAGATGGTATCGCCGTTTCAGCATCGCACTCGTGGCGGTTGTTTGCATAGGCGCGATTGGCGTAGGGGGGTATTGGGCCTACCAGCAGTACGAGCGACTGAATACCAGCGTCGGTGTGCTGCGTGAAGCTTGCGAGCTTGTTAAGCAAAGCGATGAAACCACGGTTGCTATCGACAAATATTTTCAGGATACGTTTGGTGACGATACCGTTTCTCGCGCGCAGGAATTAAGTGCGGCTACTCCCGATGCCAAAGACCAACTTGAGTCGGCTCGCGTGTATGCTCAGAAGGCAGAGTCGGAGCTTGACGGATCCCAGCGCGACAAAGAGGCGGCGCAACGGGCCTTGAATGCTATTGTGGTTCGCGAGGAGCTTCTTGATGTTGCCGATCAACGTATGAAGGAAGATGTTGCGGCAAAGCAAGGCATCGACGCCATGAATGAGGCATGGAGTTGCATCCAAGAAGGGAATGCCCTTTTGACGCAGGCGGCAACTGTTGTTTCGGACACAACGGCGGACAATGTGGCGAAATCAACCGAGTTCACCACTTCTGCCCAGGCTCAATTCTCAAAGGCGAAGGAATGCATTGCGAAGGCGAAGGACTTCTATCCCGCAGCGAATTTCGATGCCTCGCTGGCTTATGTCAACAAGCGAATCGATGCGACCAATGAAGCGCTTGCCTCAAACGCGGCGATCCTCATACAAGACAAAGCGACTGCCGAGTCCCACAACGATGCTTATAACAGAGCCGATCAGGAGGCTGTGGAAATGGCAAAAGCGTTGCCGAAGCAATTTAGCCAGCCTGTGGTTGATGCTTATGCCAGCGCAACAGCCGATTTGGTTTCTCGCTATGACAGCCTTCGTTCGGACGCTGCATCAAACGATGCTTATTTAAGAGAGTATCTTGGGCAGGATTAGCAGCAGGCTGACTGATATGTTTCACGTGAAACCTCCCATCTGCGATAAGTGGATGGGAGGTATTTTTATGCAGAAAGAAAGGCGCTTCTTTGCGTAATGCGGTAGACAAGGTGAACAAACGGTTCATATAAAGGCGAAACGAGTCAAATGACGTATACTTGTACAGTCTATATCCATGTCAATCGCTACTTACTTATATAAGCGTGGAAACAAAAGGGGCTCTCCATGGCTGAAATAATCGACGATATCGCCTATCTCACGCAAGAGATAGGTCCGCATCCTGCGGGTACCGAGGAGGAACAGAGGGCTGCGCTCTATCTTGCCGACCAGATGCAGAAAGAGGCAGGTTTCGCGACGGTGGTGGAAGACTTCCAGTGTGTAACCAACGATCAGCTCCCGAACATCATTTGCTTCGGTGTTGCTTTGCTTGGTGCCGTTCTTTCTATTGTTGTTCCCTCTTTGGGCATACTTTGGTTGCTTCTCGCTATAGCTGCGGCGGTTCTATATGGCATGGAGATCACGGGGCGCCCTATTCTTTCACGTTTGCTTAGGACCGGTGCAAGCCAGAATGTGGTGGCGAAATATCAGCCCACCCCGGCAAATGGCGCCAATGCTCGTCGCCGCAAGGTGATCTTGGTGGCCAATTATGACAGTGGCAAGGTTTTGACGGAGGAAAAGCCCCCCTTCGCTGCAGCATTGCCTATTCTTCAGAAGGCAAGCGCCATTGCATTGGCGGTTTCGGCTTTCATTCTCTTGCTTCGCTCCACGCTGTTCGCAGCCGATACGGGTGCTGTGTCTTCCATTCTTACTTTCCTGTTGGTTATTTGTGCGGTGCTGTTTGCTATCCCCCTGGTTCGCTCTGTGCTTCATATCGTTGCTCCATTCAACCAGTCGGCAAATAATAACGCTTCCGGTGTTTCGGTTTTGCTTGATGTTGCGCGCAAAGTTGGAAACGGCCTGGTAAGCCAAGAGGAAGCTCTGGAGCGCAGTGTTGAAGAGGGCAATCGCGTACACGGCGAAGAGGCGGCACGCGCTGCGGGCGTTGTGCCTGAAGGTGCATCCCTTGAATATGAAGCAGAGATGTCGCCGCAGGAATCTCTTGCGGCAGCGAAAGCTGCTATTGCGGCTTTGACTGGAAAGCCTGTTGCCGACAAGGTTCCCGTAACCGATATTTCTTCTCGCCTGGTTAAGGGTGGCGGCCTGATCGCTGAAGATGAGGATGAGGTTTCTAGCGTACGTTTTGAGGTTGGGAAGCGCCCTGAGTCGGCGCCGAGTCCTCTAGCGCGCACCATGGTTTCCTCTATTCTTGACGAAGAACCTAAAATAGAGTCCGATTCCGGGGAAAAAGACGAGGTCATTATTCCCAAGCAGCAGATTGAAAAGAAGCAGGCGGCCGAGGCCGCAGCTGCAGCCGCGGCAGCAGCTGCTAAAGAGGCCGCCCATTCTGCTGCCCCAGAGCCTGTAGCCCGCGTTCAAACGAGCGATACTCCTTCTTGGGCAAAGATTGCTCAAGAGAAGGCACGTGCGAATAAGCCTGATGCAGGAAAAACCCCGAAGGTAAATCGTTCTCGCTATGCGGATACCGTTGCTGCGCGCATGATGGAGCATCATGCTTCTAATCCCTACGGATCTCCCGTTGCCATTCCCGTCTCTGAGCCCGAGGCTGCTCAGTCCGAATTGTCTTCAAAGGTTCGTGCGTTGCAGGATGAGATTGAGTCGTTTTCTGCGCCCCATGTTAATCATGAGGGGATCTCGGCTCACTTCGCTGAGCCCATTGCTGATAGTCGGCCTGCCGCCTTGTCGGCAGAGGATTTGGCAGCTGAACAAGAATGGCACCTGAACAACACTGCAGCAGCACCCATCGAACGCAAGCCTGCGCCGAAGCCCATTGCGTCGCCTGCTCCATGGCTCGATTGCGATCCCGAGCCTGCCGTTGCTGCCGAAGATCAGCCTGCTTCTGTCGAAGCAGCTGAACACGATCCTGCTGTAAACGATGCTCCTGCCCTTGTGTCGCACGAGACGCTTTACGAGGCTGCAATTGAAGAGGTAGATCAGCTTGCAGAAAAAGCTCCTGCAGAGCCCGAGCCCGTTGTTAAGCCTGAGCAGCAGATAGTCGAAGAGACTGTTCAAGGACATGAGCATTTCGGCTCTCATGACCAAGGAAAGCCCTCTCCCCGCTCTTCGGTGCGTCATTCCCAGAGGCTTCATCGCTCAGTTCCCAGGAATAACGAAGTTGAAGAAATCGAAGAGGAACTTGATTCGGCAACTTCACCTATGGAACCCGTCAATGAGTACACAAATACCCCCGAGGATTACCCCGCAAACGAGGAAGCTTCTCGCCCCGCAGCGAGCTCCAAGAGGAGTGTTCACTCACGTCGTAGCGGTTCGCTTGGCGATTTCCTCAATAACGCGGTTCATTCTGGTTCCGAAAAAGCATCTCAGATGCAGCATTCTTTTGCTTCCCGCCTGAAGTCGATTTCGTCGCGTAAGCAATCGGTTGAAGAGGAATATCCCGCTGAAGAATACCTGGAGGAGCAGTCCTACAACGAGGACTACTATGAAGAGCCTACTGTATCTGAAAGCGAAGAAGTATACGTTGACGATCCTGCTGAGCAGCCTGAACAGGCGGTATCTCCGAGTGTAACCACCTCAATTTCCCCAATCGATGTCTCCCAGTTTATGGACAATGAAGAGTTCGACGACGAAGAGGAGCCGATTCGCCGTATCGATGACAATGTGGTCAACATGGGTTCATTCCACGACAGCAATGATGAATCAACCGCACGCATCCCTGCTGGTCGTGTACAGGAGGAAATGAAATCCTACTCCTACGGCTATTCGGATGAGGTGCAGGGTGGAGAGTACGCAGAAGAGCCGCTTGAAAGAACTGCGCCTCAGCCTGCGGTAGCTTCTCCGATTGTGGGCATGGAGGAAATGGTATCTCCTGTTTCTCCTGTTGTTGAACAGGCGGACCACTCTCGTCAGGTTATCGTGTTGCCGGACGTAACGCCTGCTCGCAGCGCTTCGGGTGAAAACCTTCGTCAGCGCGCTCCTATGGCAGAGGTAAACGAAGGCACCTCCACGGGCGGTAAATCGTTGCTTTCCAACATGCTTCCTCGTATTGATGGAAATACTGATGCGTTTAGCACAGCGCCTGCAGCGCGAAGCCTCAACCTCCCTTCGTTTGATACGGGCGCGCAGTCGGCAGTGTCTGCAACTGGCTCTTTTTCGACCGTTGGTGGCACTGGCTCATTCGCCCCTGTAGGGGATGAGCTGGTATCTGACGTAGCCCCCGAAGAGCGCTATATCGATGATGCGGATGATTCTGCCTACGACGAGGAATACACCGAAACAGGTGCTTTTGCTGGTCCTGGATATGTTGATATGCCTAAGTCACGTGCTGGACGCCTCTTCAGCCGATTCCGCAAGGGCAAGAAGCGCAAGGAAGAAGAAGTTTCTGTAAACGAGTGGGTAGATGTTGATGAGGACTATAATGCCCGCAGCGTCGGCAAAGCTCGTGGAGATTGGTCGAGCTTCCGTGAGGAAGATGATGAGTTTGTAGACGTTGACTACCGCGAATCCGATGATCGTCGTGGATGGAACGGTGGGGCATTCTCTTTGAATCGTCTTCGCAAGGGCGAAGATGCTCAGGTAGAGGATACTTACTATGACGAATCGGCGGTCTATGATACTGACGGCATTGTTGATGCCAGCCCCGCATTGCGCATCGATGGTGACGCTGGCACAGCCGAGCAAATCAACCGCGAACTCAAGAAGCTTCAGGACTTCCGCCATCCCGACATCGATACCGAAGTATGGTTTGTTGGCCTTGGTGCAGAGCAATATTCTCATTCGGGTGTTAATGCGTTCCTGGAAGAGCACGCCGACGAGATGAAAGGCGCAATCGTTATCAATCTTGAGGCCCTTGGTGCTGGTGCGCTTTCTTGCATTGAACAGGAAGGTGCTTATAAGCCTTATAAGATTTCCTCACGCTTAAAGCGTGTTCTTCGCCAGGCAAGCGAGCGTTCGGGGGTTGGATATCATACCGATCGCATTGTTTCACGTGAAACGCCTGCATCGATTGCAATGGCTCATGGTATTCAGGCGATGACGATCGCCGGTATGGCAGACGGAAACACCGCGCTCTATTCTGCGGATAACGACATTATCGAAAACGTCGATCCTCAGGCTTTGGAGGATGCTTCGAATTTCGTAATGGCTATTTTGAAGAGCATCTAAGCAAGAGCGCTCTCACAACGAAAGGCCCAAGGGTAACCTTGGGCCTTTCTTATATCTGTATTATCTAGGGCAAACAGGATCAAATGTGTTGACGTAAAACGCTGTTTCACGTGAAACATGCCATAGAGCAATGGATAGAGCTGGTGTTTACGGGTCAAAGAAATCCAATGAAGTGCTTATAGCTTCCGAATCAGTTCTGCTTCATGGTTCCTTGATACCGAAGCGCATGCTTCAGCAAATGGCTTGTTCAGAGGGTCAAGACACTTTTCGATCGGTACCGAGATAGGATGAAATAAGATTTCGGCATCTCTGTTTTGACGAGTTGCTTCATGTTGAAAAGAAGCAAGAAGCGGTTTGCTGAATTCATCCATGCGTCCAGAGAGGGCAACACCTGAAAACAAAGGTGCTGAAGCAGGTCTGTTGGGAGCCCACGGAATGTCGTTGACTGAGCATTTGCGCCAAAGGGCAGATATCAAGAAGATTTTTGCACGATTAACCATTGGGATTCGCGTCGGCGTATTGCGTGCTTGAGGCGTGGAAGAGCCGGCTGATTCCTTTGAGTCGCCTTCGACGCAGGTCCGGTAAAGGGGAAGCGGATCGATGGGTTCGCGCAGCCGCTTAACCAGGCAGTTTTCTTCAGCTAGAGCTTGTGCGAGTGCTCTGTAGACGATAGGGACAGCATGAACATGCTGGTGGCTGTCCAATTGAAACGATAGCTGTTGATCGGGAAACGCTGATAGAAAACGCTGGATTTGACTGCGGCATTCAATAACAAGCTGATTGAATGCCTCGCCTTTGTTGGTGATACTCAGCTTGAACAATCCCATGAAATTGTTATCGAACATACCCCTCTCGTTAACGAGAAGAGGTATGCGTTTCGGATCTGCGACGGATGGCCCCTCCACGAGATTCAGATGAAGGCATACCCGCAGAACGCTGCGTCTGACATACGGCTGGGCAAGGCTGGCGGCTTCATAAAATGCGGGAGAATTTGCAAAAATACTGACACTGTTGAGCGCTCCGCTACCGCCGCAGGAAGAGCTAAGCGACAAGATGGCTTTTGCCTGACCAGGTGTTATTCCGAAATCATCTGCGTGAATAAAAGTAGCGCATTGTTCAATCTGCATTCGCGAGCCTTTCTCTAGCAACCTTATTATCGCAGACGTGCATGGGCGTGTTTTTGGAAGCTCATGACAGAAATGTGGCTGTAATTTAACGATAAGAAAAACAATGAATGAGGGGGATGCATCGTTGTTTGATTGGGAGTACCTTTGCGTTTGTCGGAAAAGGGATCGCCGCCAGTGTGATCAACGGTGTAGAGTTCGGTGCTCGTATCCGAGACAGATTCGGCTATTGTTTTGTTGTTGAACAATTAAAAGAAGCGACGGTGAAACTGTGACGCAATCCCGTTTAGAGAAATACCTCGAATCGAAGCGGTTTCATGTGATGCTGCTGATAGTTGGTCTTGCATTTCTGCTAACGGGGTCTTTTCACGGAAATGTGTGGTTCGATGAAAGCTATTCGGTTTCTATAGCGAACAACTCTTTCGCTGAAATTTGGGATATTGGGTCAGGGGATGTTCACCCCGTTCTGTTTTACTGGGGCCTCCACGTTCTCGAGTCGCTTTTTGGGCAAAACCTCCTTGTGTACCGCCTGTTTACGATAGCGGGAATCTTTTCATTAGCAATGTTGGGCTTCACTGTGATACGGCATGATTTCGGCTGGAAGGCCGGCGTGCTGTTTAGTTTCTTTTCCCTGTTTACGCCTTATCTTGCTTATATATCAGTTGAGATTCGCATGTATTCTTGGGTGATTTTTTCTGTAACGCTATGCGCTCTGTATGCGTGGCGCATTGCATGCACCTTACGTAGCAAAAATCCTAGGGAAGGAGATGGGTCTGTAGAAGAAGGCCAAAACTGGTGGATGTCTTCAGCCTACGATAGGGGCGGCTGTCGTGAGTGGTGCGGTGTACCGTGTAGATGGTGGCTTGTTATGTTCCTGTCAAGTCTCGCGAGCGCCTACTTGCATTATTACGGTGTGCTTGCGGCATCGTTCATCAACCTTTACTTACTGATTTTCATTATCGCTCGTGCAAAAAAGGCATTGCCGGTATTTATAGTTGGGGCGGTAATTCAGGTAGCCCTTTATGCTCCCTGGCTCATGGTTTTCAAAAGTCAGGCTGGAGTAGTGTCTGGATCGTATTGGGCAAATGTTTCGTTTCCTCGCACTATAGTGGAATGGTTGTTCTACCCGGTTTACACGAGCTATGTGATATTTGCCGATACCTATGGGTTTGGGTATGTGGCGATTCTTACGGTTTGCGCAGTAGTGGCTGCTGCATCGGCGCTCTATGGTTTGGCGAATTGGCTGCGGCGTTCCAAACAGCAAAACGCAGGCCTCAAAGAATCCTTTATCCTGGCAGACCGGGTGCTTGCTCCCTCTACTTTGCCCGCCATATGGGGCGTTGCGTTATACGCAAGTGTGTTTGCTGCTGCCCTTGTGGCTTCTATAGTTATGGACTCGCTGATTGTCTACTATCGCTATCTTTGTGTGACCATAGGCCCCTTGCTCCTTGCCGTGTTAATAGCAAGGTGTGCGCACGCGGGTTGCTCGCTGCCTTTCTTGGTGTGTCGATCGTCAACCAGGTTTTGTTCGTTCAAGATGCATACAGCGGCAAAAACGAAGAGCCGCTTGACTATTTGGAGGAAATGGCAAAGTCCAATAGTCGCCCGCTAGTGCTCTCTTCGGACATTGGGGTTGAAGGGGTTACAGCGGTGGAATGCGAGAATATCAAGCAAACATTTTTAGCATGGCAGCCGGGTAATTGGGCCCATGCATATCAGTCGTATTTTCCGACGCTTACCAGTGTAAAATCATGGGACGCTGCACTTGATGGCTATCAAGGCACCTTTATCGTGCTGGGGCAAACTCAGGTAGAAGGCGTTCCGGTTGACGTTCGCGATTTGGAGGCGAGGGACGACGTTGAGGTGACGGACATGAAGACGTTCTATCGTCCTTACGAGCGTACTTGGTTTACGGTAGCCACCATGGTGAAAAACGGCAACTAAGCCTCTTGTGCGAAGGTGCATCGATACCCGCACCTTAACTGAGACACGTCCCCGAATAATGAAGCAGCAAACAAGAGAATCTTGCGTGTAGGCTCAACAATGCCCGCACCCGCACGATGAACTGCATTCCGTTTCTTGAACATAAAGAAAAAGGAGGCACTTCAAACCGCAGGTGCGGGCATTGTTTTGCATGTGGCTCTATGCCTACAGAGAAAAATCGATTTGGTTCAAGGTGTTTTTCAGGGTTTGTGCAGAAGAATGAAGCAGCTCAGCTTCGTCAATGCTCAGCTGCAGAGGAATAGGGAATTCAACGCCCTTGCTTCCGACGATAGCGGGCAAGCTCATGACAACATCGGGAACGCCTTGGACGTCAGTACGATAATTCGAGACCGTCATAATTGATTTCTGATCACGCACGATTGCTTCACAGATGCGGGTTACGGAAGGAGCGATGCCAAAATACGTGGCGCGCTTCTTTTCAATGATCTCGTAGGCGCTGTTGCGCACGCTTTCTTCGACGGATGCGCGGATTTCGGTGGCGTTTTCGATGCCGCGCAAGCGGAAGAAATCGTTGATGGCGATTCCGGAAACGTTTGCAGCGCTCCATACCGCCAGCTCGCTGTCTCCATGCTCGCCAATAATACGAGCGTGGACGTGGCGTGGGTCAACATCGAGCATGTGCCCCAGCGTGTATTTGAGACGCGCGCTATCGAGTACGGTGCCCGAACCCATTACGCGCTCGCGGGGGAGGCCCGAAAGCTCCATTACTACCTGCGTGAGGATATCTACCGGGTTCGAAACCACCAAGAAAATGCCGTCAAAGCCCTGTTCCATAATGCGGGGAACGATGGTCTTGAAGATTGCTACATTCTTCTGTACCAAGTCGAGACGCGTTTCGCCTGGCTTCTGGTTAGCGCCAGCGGTGATGATAACGATGGAGGCATCGGAAAGATCTTCGTAAGTGCCAGCGTAGATGTTCATGGGACTGTAGTAAGGAATGCCGTGGCTGATGTCGAGCGCTTCGCCTTCGGCTCGGTTGGTGTCTACATCGATAAGAACCATGTCGGTGAAAAGCTTGCTCTGCATCAGGCTGTATGCAGTGGTTGATCCCACAAAGCCACAGCCGATAACTGCAACCTTCCTTCCGTTAAGTGAATTGCTCATAAAGAAACCTCTCTCTGTTTTGACTAGCAAGGTATGGCGACGAACTATAGGCATGCCCCGTTTCCTTCGCGTGGACGTTGATTCAAAAAGCTGTTACGTGAATCGACGAAACCCAAGGGAAAACAAGCGCTTCCTAGAATAACCGTTGTTACGAGCTCCCCTCCCCCTGAAAAGCTTTCTCGTAACGGAAAGGAAGAGCCATGTATGATCCTGGAACAACGACATCCGCAATCGCAAAAAAGTTGCAAAAAAGCCGAGATTTTTGTTTTCGTGATGGCTGGATTGCCGCATCAGGGTAAATCCTGCGAAAAAAGCGCACAACTCTCAGCGAGAGCAACAAAACCCTACCGAGGGCAATGAGGTAAATCCTGTGAAAGAGAGATGCAGGCAAGGCTGGATGTGCTTTTGCCTATATCCCAGGTGAGCTGACAAAACCTAGATGCGCCCATCAAAAAAGCCGGTCTCCGAATGAACCGCCACCTGTGGGGCGCAGTTCTAAATTGAAGACCGGCCTTAACTTTCTTTTGGAGCGGGTGACGGGACTCGAACCCGCGAATGCGAGCTTGGGAAGCTCGTGCCTTACCACTTGGCGACACCCGCGCAAGACCTAATGCTAGCACAACACCAGCAATAAATGCCCGCAACCACCCCATCCATTCAAAACGCAAAGCCCGTTCTCGCTGAATGGCTCCTTGCCGCCTTTCGGGCGGACAGCGCCGCTGCCGTCCAACATCGCGACCCCTAACGGATGGCGCCGATGCCGCCCAACAGGCTCGCGACTTCCGGTGGGCAGCGCCGACGCTGCTCAACAGTCCCGCGATTCCCAGCGGACGCCGCCGTCATTGTCGCTGGCCGTACCTGTGGCGCTAGCGTCTTGCGCCCTCGCCGCCGCTCGGCTGAACAGCGCCTTGCCAGCCTCGAGTCAAGCGGCGCGCAATGCATTCTGCAGTGTCTTACCATGGCAATAAAACTCCGCCATGTATTCTCTAGGAGGCCTCTGATGGAAATAACGCCCCTTAGTGGCAATACATCGCCGCCATGTATCCAAAATGAGCTGGTTTTGGCAAGATTCGCGCGCCGTGTATCCAAATAGCCCTGCAAACCGCCGTTCGGGAATACACCGCGCGGAGATCTTGCCACTAAGGGGCGTTATTTCTGTCCGGAGCTCTTAAATCATGCATAGCCTGAGGATCTTGCCACTCTCCCCACCCTCCCCGCATTGCCCCGACATCGTTGTTCGCCATATCAGACTGTGGTTTCTTGCCACCCCCCCGCGGTCCCCATTCTGGTCCTTCAGCCTCGCATCCCCCGCAGCCTCCGCGTCCTGCGCTGTCTCGCTGCCATCGCAGTTCCCGCACCCTGCGCGCCGTTATCGTGGTTCTTGTGTTATGGCTGGTGCGAGAAACGTTCAGCGGTCTTTTGTTGGGGTAGTCTGAAACCGTTATTGTTCGCTGCTGTTGAGGCGCGTTTTCCGATTTGCCAACGAAAGGGGCAGGCTATGAGTGCCAAGGCTGGTATGCCTGAAATTGACGGATTCATTTTCGATATGGATGGAACGCTTTTGCACACGCTTCCCGATTTGGCGGCGGTCACCAACAAGGCTCTGGAACTAGAAGGGTTCCCTCCCCATACCGAAGAGCAAATCCGTACGTTTGTGGGTAATGGTGCTTTGGCTCTAGCGCGTTTGGCGGTGCCCGATGGGGCTACCGAAGAGCAGGTTGAAAAGGTATTTCGTAATTTTAAGAACCTGTATAGCGAATTCGGTTTGAGCCTGACGAGTGAATTCGAGGGGATGACGGAAACCCTCAAAGAACTCCATGCTCGCGGGAAGAAGCTGGGTATCATGTCCAACAAATTTGAAGGCGGCGTGAAAGACGTGGAGGCGAAGTTCTTCCCCGGCTTGCTTGATGTTTCCCACGGTGAAACCGATACTATCCCGCGCAAGCCCGATCCCGATGGGCTCTTGCTGTGCGCAAGGGAAATGGGCCTCGAGCCCGCTCGCTGTGCGTACTTCGGCGATTCGCACACCGATCTTATAGCAGCGCATAATGCCGGCATGCTTGCGGTGGGTGTTACATGGGGCTATCAGCCGCTCGAAACGCTTAAAACGGGCAGCCCCGACGTGCTTATAGATGCACCTGTCGATATCCTGCAATTTGCCTAGGGCGTTGTTTGGTGGGAAGAATGCTCGGGGCGCGCCAATTGGCTTATGCCCGCTTGGCGAGGGACGAGGTCTGCTATGTTTTGGCCAGCCTTCGGTTGGCATGGAGCTGAGCTTGGCTGCATCTGCCCCGTGTCTGGTTGGTGTCCCAACGGGTAGATAGTAACCGGCTCTTTTTCGGATGGCGCGATGCAGGGGCCTGGCGCCTTACGCGCTTGCCTGCTCGGCATGGGCAGGCTCAGCATGCTTCAGTTAGCGTCTAGGCTGGACTTCCATTTCTTGAGCGGTTGGCGCGATGAAAGCTTTGAAGATCAAACACATTGAAAGGATCCCTTGGTGGACTCTGCGGAATTTGAAATAGAGGAATCTTCCGAAATCGACGAATCAAGCAGCGATTTCGGCTCATTGGGCGCATTGGCTCCCACTTGGCGTGAAGGCGACGCGATCAGCGAGGAAGAAGCCCTCGAGACGTTTTACGAGTGGCTCGCCGAGCATGAGATTGATCTGTGGCCCCATCAGGACGAGGCGCTGATGAGCCTCATGGTGGGAGATCACGTTATTTTGGGAACGCCAACTGGCTCAGGGAAGTCGATGGTCGCAATCGGCATGATGTTCATGGCATTGTGCTCGGGCAAACGCGCGTTCTACACGGCTCCCATCAAAGCGCTCGTAAGCGAAAAGTTTTTCGGCTTGGTGAATATGTTGGGGCGTGAAAACGTGGGTATGATCACGGGAGATTCCCAGATCAACCCACAGGCTCCTGTTATCTGTTGTACGGCTGAGATCTTGGCAAACCAGGCGCTTCGCGAAGGGGAATGGTCGGATGTCGGCTGCGTGGCAATGGACGAATTCCATTTCTACAGCGACCCCGACCGCGGTTGGGCTTGGCAGGTTCCGCTGCTCACGCTTCCCCATACGCAGTTCCTTCTTATGAGCGCGACGCTGGGAGACGTTTCTCAGATTGCGCAGGCCTTGGAATCGAAAACGGGAACAACGGTAGATGTTATTGCCGATGCTCCGCGCCCCGTTCCCCTGGAATACAAGTACGAGCTTATGTCGCTCGAAGGCACGGTAGAACTAGCCTTGCGTAACAACGAAGGGCCCCTTTACATAGTGCATTTTTCGCAAGACGCCGCCCTCGCTTCGGCGCAGGCTCTTTCGAGCTTTGGCGTAACCAGCAAGGAGCAGCGCGAGCAGATCAAGGCTACGCTGGGGGCGGGCAAGTTTACCACCCAGTTTGGCAAAACGCTGAAGCGTTTGCTGCTTAGCGGCATTGGTGTGCATCACGCTGGAATGCTGCCGCGTTATCGTTTGCTGGTGGAAAAGCTTGCCCAGCAGGGGTTGCTGCCGGTAATTTGCGGCACCGACACGTTGGGTGTCGGCATCAACGTGCCCATTCACACTGTGGTGCTTACGCAGCTCACCAAGTTTGACGGCCATAAAATGCGTCGTCTTCGCAGTCGCGAATTCCATCAAATTGCAGGGCGCGCTGGTCGTTCCGGCTTCGACACCGAGGGCGTGGTTGTTTCTTTGGCGCCGGAGTTCGAGATTGAGAACGCCAAACTTCTTGCAAAAGCGGGAGACGACCCCAAAAAGCGCCGCAAAGTGAAGCGCAAGAAGCCCCCTGAGGGTTTTGTGGTGTGGAATGAAGATGCCTTCAACCGCCTGATTGCTGCTGCGCCTGAAACGCTGACGCCCCGTATGCGTATCACCCACTCGATGGTTTTGGCTGAAGTCGAACAGGGCGGCGATGCCCGTGCTCGCGTCGACCAGCTGATCGATGACTCGCTCCAAAAGCCCGAAGACAAGCTGAAGTTGAAAGTGCGCGCCAGCGAGGTATTCCGCACCCTCATCGATGCGGGGGTTGTTGAGATAGAAGAGGACGAAAATGGCGATCCCGACTACTACGTAACCATGGATTTGCCCGAAGATTTCGCTCTCGATCAGCCTCTTTCTCCGTTTTTATTGGCAGCGCTTGAGCTGCTCGACCCGGAAAGCGAAACCTACACCTACGATATCATTTCGATGGTTGAGGCAACGCTCGAAGATCCGCGTCAGGTCTTGCGCGCGCAGGAGCGCAAAGCAAAAGATGCCGCCATGGCCGCCATGAAAGCCGATGGCGTGGAGTACGAGGAGCGTCTTGATCGTATCGCGGAGGTTACGTATCCGCGCCCCCTGCGTGAACTGCTGTTTGCCGCTTTCGACAAGTACTGCGAGTCGGTGCCTTGGGCGCGCGATTATTACGTGCGCCCGAAATCGGTTCTACGAGACATGCTGGAATCAGCTGCCGATTTCAAGGGCTATATTCAAAAGCTGGGCATTATGCGTTATGAAGGAGCGCTGCTTCGCTATCTTTCAGAAGCGTATCGTGCGCTTGATCGCACGCTCCCGTTTGATAAGCGCAGCGAAGAAATGGAAGACATTATCGCTTGGCTCGGTCTGGTGGTGCGTTCGGTCGACTCCAGCTTGGTGGATGAATGGGAGCAGGCGGGTCAAGAGCTCGATGCCCGTCCGCCCGAGGCAAAGGATGCTGTGGTCCACGATCGCCGTGGCCTCACCGTGCTGGTGCGCAACGCCCTGTTCCGTCGAGTGCGTCTTGCTGCGGCAGATGATCATGAGGCTCTGGGCGAAGCCGACGTTGATAACGGGTTCCCTGCCCACAAATGGCGCGCGGCGTTGGACGAATACTACGATGTTCATGAAGACGTGCTTGTCGATGCGGATGCCCGCTCAATGGCATTCTTGGCTATCGATGAATCCGACGAGGATTCGGAGCACGTATGGCATGTGCAGCAAACCTTCAGCGATCCTGACGGCGATCATGATTTTGCCATCCGTGCCGATGTCGATCTTGATGCGACCCAAGAAGGCGACGGCGCGGTGTTCAAAGACTACCGCGTCGGCTTTATCGAGGATCTGCTGTAACTCGCTCATCTCGGCACGGATAGGGCGGTTGCTATTCAAGCCGCCCATTCCGCTGTTCGAAAAGGCTCGCCCGGCGCGAGCCTTTTCTCATGCGCCGCATTGCTTCATACCTTAGAGGAAGATTTGCTTCGCAAATCTAACAGGATGAGCGTTCAGAGTGGCATTCGCAGCAACCGCACCGCTCTTGCCGAGCCCCATTTCCTCAGCCCGGCAGAATCCAGAACTACCCTAACGGGGCGGCCCGAGTCGGGTAGTTTGCGAGTGCTGGTGTTACCTATCCGGTAGCCTTCAGGCGGCGGCGAGTCTGCGAAATGCACTCTGAAAGCATCCCCTGAATGATTTTCCGCAGGAAAATCCTTTTCAAATGAATGAAGCAGCGACCGCACGAAAAAGGCCCCGTCTTTGACGGGGCCTTTTGAGCAGGGTAGCGGGTGCGTTGAGCAGACTCACCGCCGCCTGAAGGCGGACGAGCCGAAGCAGCAGCCAGCGCCCGGAAGCGGACGGTAGGAAAACCTACTCTTCGTATCCGTTGGGGTTGTTCGACTGCCAACGCCAGGAGTCTTCGCACATGCGCGCCAAATCGTTTTCGGCAACCCAGCCCAGTTCTTCGCGTGCCTTGTCGCAGGCAGCGTAGTTGGTGGCAATATCGCCAGGGCGACGGGGGCAGATCTTGTAGGGGAGCTTCTTGCCGCATGCCTTTTCGAAGGCGTGGATAACGTCAAGAACGGAAGAACCCGTGCCTGTGCCCAGGTTGAAGATGGCAACGCCGGTGCGGGTGCCGTCTTCGGTGCTTGCTCCCTCGATGGAGCCAAGGCCGATGGCCTTGCCCGTGCCAACCTTGCCGCCCATGAAATCGAGCGCCTTCACATGACCACGTGCCAGGTCGACAACGTGGATGTAGTCGCGCACGCCGGTGCCGTCGGGGGTGGGGTAGTCGTTGCCGAATACCTGGATGCACTCAAGCTTTCCAACGGCAACCTGGGCAACGTAGGGAAGCAGGTTGTTCGGGATGTCTTTCGGATCTTCGCCGATGCGGCCAGAGATGTGGGCCCCGATGGGGTTGAAGTAGCGAAGCAGAACAACGTTCCATTCGCTGTCAGCGCGGTAGAAGTCGGTCAGAATACGCTCGAGCATAACCTTGGTTTCGCCGTAAGGGTTGGTTGCCTCATGAAGCGGGCACTCTTCGGTGATCGGGATCATCTCGGGTTCGCCGTAAACCGTTGCGGACGAAGAGAAGATGATGTTCTTTACGCCGTGGTTGCGGGCCACGTCAAAGAGCACCAGCGAACCTGCTACGTTGTTCCAGTAGTATTCGAGTGGCTTCTGCGTGGATTCGCCCACGGCCTTGAAGCCAGCGAAATGAATGATGGCGTCGATATCGTTCTCGGAGAACACGCGCTCGCATGCTTCGCGATCGAGGATGGAAGCCTCGACGAACTTCAGTTGGTCGGCGTTGGCACCGGAAAGCTCGCGAATGCGGTCGACCGCAGTAACGCAGGAATTGGAAAGGTCGTCGAGGATAACGACGTTGTAGTTTTGCTCAAGCAGCTCGACGCAGGTGTGGCTGCCGATGAAGCCGGCACCGCCGGTAACCAGGATGGTTTGGGCGTTGTGCTCGCCGGCAAGGCTTTTGTTGGACATATGCGTTGCCTTTCATTGGTATATAGACACAAGAAGGATACCACCAGCGGTTGCAACGCGCGGTACGCGCAGGAATTCAACAGAGGCTGCGATTCGTTAACTATTGTTTCATGGCTTGGCTTTGCGCGGTGTTCGGCAAAGAAAGGCTCGTTGGGTTTTGGCGCATAGGGCGTCCGATTGCCGTTGCGTCTTGTTTCGTGCAGCGTCCTCAATGGATTGTTGGGCGTTGGGGGTTCGCTACATTTTAGGCAGTGTTTTCAAAAGCCCCCAGGCTTTGTGTTTGCCCGCTTCGGTGGTAATGAGGGCATCAAGGTTTTCGAAACAGCGGCAATCGCGGCCTAGCAAAAGGGTTTTCGCCTCAATGGCAAGGGGCGTGTTGTAGCAGCGCGAAAGGGCCTCGGTGCTGGCATGACTTGTAGAGACAACGCAGAACGGGTCGATGCCCTCGATAAGGGTGAACAGGTCGCCAGAAGCATCGGGCTTGCCTGGGGCGTCGGTTTGGGCCCAACCGATTGCCTGCGGTGAGTACCCAAGAGCATTAAAGCTTGCGGTAAGTGCGCGCTTTGCTTCTTCGGTAGGCTCTTCAACAGAGACAATAATCGCCGCAGCCCCTATGGACCCATGGTACGTTCCCTGGAACGAGTCAACGTGGCTCTGCGCGATGCGCTCGTATTTTGTTGGCTGTGGCGTGGGCATGAGGTCCTCCTTCACTGCTTAGGATAATAGCGAGATTTGTTGTTGCCGAGGGCGAGAAGCCGCTTTGGTCCCCTTAGAATCAGCCAGTCACACAAAATGTGAAAAAATTCACACCGTTGAACGAAAACGGTGATAACTTCACTTTGGCGGGATCATAATAGGAAGACGCAATGCATCGATTGATGCCCGTCAAAGAGGCTTCGCCTCAATCCGATAAACAAAGAAAGCAACGCTTTCCCTCGATAAAAGGAGTCGCTATGTGCACCAATGGTATCAACACGGGTCAGTTTGAACAGATGATCGACCAGATCGACGATCATATTAAGCTGGAGCGTCGTTGGGCTCACAATCTTGCCCACAATGCTTCCGATGCTGGATTCACCACCGTGGGCGAAAAGCTCCATGCTGCAATGCAGTTGCTCGACGAGGTTCGCGCAACGCTCGATGACGCTAAAGATGCACTTGATGAAGATGCCGAAAACGCAAGCGGCGTGACGGTTAACTTGGTATAAGCCCAGGCTGCATCGCATAAACGCAAGGAGCAAAGCATGAGCAATGACTTAATGCGCTTTTCTGTGGCGATGCCCGAAGACCTGTTGGTCAAGTTTGATCACCTGGTGGCGCGCCGCGGTCTGGCTAAAAATCGCAGTGAAGTGGTACGCGATTTAGTGCGCGAAGCGCTGGTGGAAGATGAGTGTTCCGTGCCTGGGCGAATCGTTATGGGTACGCTCACTATCGTGTACAACCACCACGCCAACGACTTGCAGGAAAAATTGCACCATATCCAGCACACCTATTTGGACATGGTGGTAGCTTCCATGCATGTGCATGTTGATCAAGACAACTGTCTTGAGGTAATCATCCTCAAGGGTGAGTCTGGCGAGGTTCAGGATGTCGCTAACCTTATCATCGGCACCAAGGGCGTCAAAACAGGGCGTCTTAACATGACAACTACGGGTGACTTTATCTAGCCCCTTAGAACGCCTCATCGAAGGCGTTCTTTTTCTAGAGGAACGCAACGCTCTATTGAGTGTTGCATGAACGAAAGAGACAAGATGGACGAAACGGTATTGCTGGGTCATGGTAGCGGCGGCACTATGATGAAGCGCATTATCGACGAGGTGTTTTTCGAGGCATACGCAGATGAAGAGCTGTTGGAAGGGAACGATGCGGCGTCGCTCCCAGCGCCAGCTGCCGGTGAGCGTATTGCCTATTCCACCGACAGTTTTGTGGTGACTCCCCACTTTTTCCCCGGCGGAGACATTGGCAGGCTGGCTGTGTGCGGCACGGTAAACGATGTTGCCACCAGTGGCGCTGCCCCCAAGTATCTCAGCTGTGGGTTCATTCTGGAAGAAGGCTTTCCCGTTGCCGATTTGAAGCGCATCTGCAAAAGCATGGCCGAAATGGCCAAGGAAGCTGGTGTCCATATTGTTACAGGCGATACCAAGGTGGTTAATCGCGGCCACGGCGATGGCGTGTTCATCAACACCAGTGGTATCGGCTTCATCCCCGAAGGGGTGAGCCTTTCCGGCGCTTTCTGCAAACCGGGTGACAAGGTCCTGGTTACCGGCACCATGGGCGACCATGGCATCACCATCATGAGCTGCCGAGAAGAGCTTTCGTTCAATGCGGACATTCAGACCGATGCTGCCCCTCTGAACCATTTGATCGCCGAGGTAATTGCCGCAGCGCCCGATACCCGCTGCTTCCGTGACCCAACGCGCGGAGGCCTTGCCTCGACGCTCAATGAGCTTGCTGCTCAGTCAGGTGTCGACTTCATTGTTGAAGAGGGCGCAGTTCCCGTTAAAGATGCCGTATTGGGAGCGTGCGAAATGCTTGGCTACGATGTGTACCAGGTTGCCAATGAGGGCAAGATGGTGTGCGTGGTTCCCGCCGAGCAAGCAGAGGCCGCCCTGGCTGCTATGCGCGCGAACAAGTATGGAGCCGATGCAGCCATCATTGGTGAAGTGGTGGAAACGCCCGAAGAGCGTGACCCTCGCGTTTCAATTCGTACCGGGTTTGGTGCCCTGCGCATCATGGACATGCTCGTAGGCGAACAGCTGCCCCGCATCTGCTAGGCATGTGCCACAGCCTGCCCCCCGCTGCTCTGCACCGGCCAGGTGCCTGTGCCCGGCTGCGGTTGTGTCTCGCGCGACCCTGTCAGTGCCCCCGCACTCCCGTGCCGTCCTGCGTCTGTGATGTTTTTGCATCGGCGAACGGCAGTAACGCGGCAAATATGCAACGCAATTTAACCGTTCTTAGAAAAACCGCGCAAGGATCTTGCATATTGGGGTCGCTATGGTATTTTCCCGTTCAGGGATTAACCGAAAAAGAATTGTCCCCAAGTATGACAAAGCATCTCTAAAAGCCCAAGAGAGAAGAGGTTTTCATGTCTCATCCAGTAATCATTGATGATGAGTGCATTGGCTGCGGAATTTGCATCGACGCTTGCCCCCAGGAATGCATCGAGGTTGTAGACGGCGTATGCAAGGTTGTAAACGAAGAGGCCTGCATCGCTTGCGGCGACTGCGTTGAAGAGTGCCCCATGGGCGCAATCGAGGAGATTGTTGAAGACTAACAGTCTGCTCACGACGAGAGTCTAGTCAATGCGCGCAAGGATTTTCGCGCGCTGACTGGCCATCGGCGTGTTAGGTGCGGGGCTCAGCTCTGTTACCGAATGTGCGCCTCAATCAAGGAGACTGCCAAATGCCGGCGGCTTCCTACCGCGAAGGCCCCGATGGCCACTCGAGCCGTAAACAAAACAGCAAAAGAAGGCGAGCAAAATGCTCGCCTTCTTTTGTCTCGGGGCGCGTTATCGGCCATGGCGATATTCCGCCGCGGTGCGTTCCCGAGTGTTCGGCGATGGCGCTGCACCGCGCCGTACCCGCTGCTCGCCCCAGCCGCGCCAGCACTCTGTCTTTCGTGCTTCTGGCGGGGGCGTTCTCCAAGTCCTGCCTTCGGCGCCGTTTTTTTTGCGGGGAGGGCGGCAGTTATTTGGTGCGGGGCGAATCCAGGCGTTCGTCCATGGCAAGATCTTCACGAATGCATTCTCGGGCGACTGGCAGTGGCAATATTCTCGCGCGATGCGTTCTCGGGGTCTTGCCGCGACAAGATTCCGCCGCGGTGCGTTCCCGGGCGTCAATCCGTGGTAAGTTTTGCGCTCCATGCATCCCGAAAGTGGCCTCGGACGGGAAAATCGCCAGTTCGCGGCAAGATTCGCGCGCCATGCATCCGAAAACGGGCTCCCTTTGGCAAGATCTGCGCGCCATGCATCCGAAAAGCCCTGCAAACCGCCTTTCGGGAACGCACGGCGCGCAGATCCTGCCAGGAAGGCCCCCTTTTCGCTGCACGGGCCCCTCGAATCATGCACGGCGCGCAGATCTTGCCGTCCGCCGTAGCGTCAAACCGCCCGAGCGCCCGCAACACCGGTGCCGCCGAACAGCGCGAGCCGCCAAAGCTAGATCGCACGACCCAAGAAACACAGCCCAGGAGGCAGCGCCCCCCCCCGTCGCCTCCTGGGCAGCAAGCACCGCCAACAGCTCCCGCGCCACCGCCACCGCTTTTTGCCAACACCAGCCAGTAGCTTGTCGCCCGGCGAACAACTCTGTCATCGCCGACAGCGCCTCCTGTGGAGACAACATCCACGTCGCCACCGCCCCGCCGATTCGCCGAGCTGCGCTCGCCCAAAGGGAGGGCTATCTTCCCTACTTGTGGCGCCTGTCTTCTGTGCTCTTGGCAGATGCGATCGGCTTATAAACGCCAGGCGGAGCCCCTTCTACGCGATTATTTCGTTATGGTTGCGTAAGAATCGGCATCCATCTGGTAAAACGCAGGCACTACCTATACAATGGGTCGGGTGCTCCAGGGGCCACGTGCCCTATAGGACTATTAATAAGGAAAAGAGGTTACGATGGCAGTTGTTGCATATTGCGTTAAGTGCAAGGAAAAGAAGGAAATGGTAGACCCTCAGGAAGGCGTCACCAAGAACGGCCGCGTTATCACCAAGGGCACCTGTCCCGATTGCGGTACCAAGATGTCTCTCATCGGTGGCGTTGCTAAGAAATAGCTCTCTGCTTCGTTTTCACAAGCAGACATTTTGCACCTAAGCCCGCTCGGCTCATGCCAGCGGGCTTTCTTGTTTGTTCGGGCGGCCCACGCAGGGCGGGTTTTGTTTGCCCGATTGGTTTGCTCGGGATCGGCGCCTGCTCAGCTTTGAGCGGACCGTTGTTAGATCTTAATAGACGAAAATGGCAAGTGCGCGAACCAGTCGTAAGCTACTGACCTGGGAAAACAGATATAGCTCAGGTAATCTTCAACAGGAAGGTTACAAAACTTGACAATGATGCACTTAGATTTTATTATTCCAATTGTCGAAAAGGTCCACGCGAGTGGGCCTTACTGGTATCCGTGAAAGCCCACGAGGCCGCAAGGCATCGAAGGCGATCTGCAAGCCCGCAAAGGCGAAAAGAATATCTCGGCTCTAACTTAGGTAAGAACAGAATGGCCGCATCGCACAACTCGGCAACAGCGGGCGGTCGCAACTGAAAGGACATAGTAAGATGGCAAAGATCATTGGCATCGACTTGGGCACCACCAATTCGGCAATGGCAGTGATGGAGGGCTCAGAGCCTGAAATTTTGGTTAACGCAGAAGGCGACCGCACCACGCCTTCCGTTGTTGGCTTTGGCAAGGACGGCGAGCGCACGGTAGGCAAGGCCGCAAAGAACAAGGCCGTTACCAATCCTGAAAACACCATCGCATCGGTAAAGCGTTTCATCGGTCGTTCTTATGCTGAGACCGGCGAAGAGCAGAAGACCGTTGCTTACATGGTAAAGAATGGCAATGGTGGCCGTGCTGTTGTGGACATTGACGGCAAGGACTACATGCCTGAAGAGATTTCCGCAATGGTTCTGCAGAAGATCAAGTCCGACGCTGAGAAGCGCGTAGGCGAGCCCATCACTCAGGCAGTTATCACCGTTCCTGCTTACTTCAACGACGCTCAGCGTCAGGCAACCAAGGACGCAGGCAAGATCGCTGGTCTCGAGGTTATGCGTATCATCAATGAGCCTACGGCAGCGGCTCTTGCTTACGGTCTCGACAAAACCAACAAGGATGAAAAGGTTTTGGTCTTCGACCTTGGCGGCGGTACGTTCGATGTTTCCGTTCTTGAGCTGGGCGACGGCGTATTTGAGGTTTGCTCTACCGCTGGCGACAACCACCTGGGCGGCGACGACTGGGATCAGCGCGTAATCGACTGGATAGCCGATAAATTCCAGGCTGAAAATGGAATCGATCTTCGTGCCGACAAGATGGCTCTACAGCGTCTGAAGGAAGCAGCCGAAAAGGCAAAGATGGAGCTTTCCTCCACCACCCAGACCAACATTAATCTGCCCTTCATCTCCGCTGGTGCAGCTGGCCCGCTCCATCTGGACTATACCCTTTCCCGTGCCGAGTTCGAGCGCATCACCAAGGATCTACTCGACCGCTGCAAGAAGCCTGTTGAGCAGGCTCTGCGCGACGCTGGCCTTTCCACGGGTGATGTTAACGAGGTAATCCTCGTTGGCGGTTCCACCCGTATGCCTGCTGTTCAGGAGCTGGTGAAGAACATGACGGGCAAGCAGCCCAATATGTCGGTTAACCCCGATGAGGTTGTTGCAATGGGCGCAGCTGTTCAGGGCGGCGTTCTTGCTGGCGACGTTGAGGGCATCCTTCTTCTTGACGTTACCCCGCTTTCCCTTGGCGTTGAAACCATGGGCGGCGTAATGACCAAGATGATCGACCGCAACACCACCATTCCTACCCGCAAGACGGAAATCTATTCCACCGCAGCCGACAACCAGACTTCGGTAGAGATCCACGTTCTGCAGGGCGAGCGTCAGATGGCCCAGGACAACAAGACCTTGGGCAAGTTCCAGCTCACCGGTATTCCTGCTGCACGTCGTGGCGTTCCTCAAATCGAGGTTACCTTCGACATCGACGCAAATGGCATCGTGAACGTTTCCGCTAAGGATCTGGGCACCGGTAAGCAGCAGCAGATCACCATTTCCGGTTCTACCGCCCTTACCGACGACGAAGTTGATCGCATGGTTAAGGACGCCGAGGCTCACGCCGAGGAAGACAAGGTGCGTAAGGAAGAGGTTGAGGTTCGCAACAACTGCGACTCTCTGATCAACGCAACCGAAACCACCTTGGGCGAAGTTGGCGACAAGGTAAGCGCCGAGGTTAAGCAGCAGGCAGAAAGCGCTGTTGCTCAGGGCAAGGCTGCACTTGAGGGCAACGACATCGAAGCTATCAAGGCGGCTATCGAGGCAATGCAGCAGGCAGGCTACAAGCTGGCTGAGGTTGTATACGGCAACCAGGATGCAGCTCAGGCAGCCGCTGGTGCAGCTGGTGCAGCTGGTACTCAGCAGCCCGCTGATGACGACACCATCGAGGCAGACTTCGAGGTTGTCGACGACGACGAGAAGAAGGACAAGTAATCATGACCGCGCCTGAAAAAGACGAGGCACGCGAGGATCAGGAAGCAGCCGAGGCCAAGCCCGAGGCTGCTGCCCCCGAAGAGGTCGAAGCGGATGTCATCGAAGATGACGCCGAGAGCGAAGAGCCCGAGGAAGATCCGGTGGAAGCAGCTAAGGCCGAGGCGGATGCCTGGAGGGACAAGTACTTCAGGCTCCATGCTGAGTGGGACACCTATCGCCGTCGTATGAACGAGCAGCGTGAAGAGGAAAAGCTTCGCGCCACCGAAAAGCTGGTTGAAAGCTTGATCCCCGTGATTGACGACTTTGAACGTAGCATCGCTTATGCGGAGGGCAATGGCGAAGAGGGTCTGCTCGGTGGCATCAAAGCCGTTCACAACAAGATCGGCGAGGTGCTGAAGAAGGAAGGCGTTGAGATCATCAATCCTGAAGGCGAAGCGTTTGATGCCCTTGAGGCTCAGGCGGTAGCCACGGTTGACGATCCTTCGGTTCCCGATGAAACGGTTGCCCAGGTTTACCAGAAGGGCTATCGCATGGGTAACAAAGTTATCCGTGCTGCAATGGTAACGGTTACCGTGGGCGGTCCGAAGCGCGAGACCAAGTCAGAAGAAGACGAATAGCAAACGCAAGGGCGGGCTCGCAAGTCCGCCCTTGTTGTAAGCAGCTCGGGGGAATTGGGCAAGAATGTCCTGTCAGTCAAAGTTGGGCATACGGGCGGGTTTCTTTCGGGCTGATCAATAAGAAGAGAAAACAGGGGTAGTGAAGCAGGTTGCATTTCCGTCGCAACGGCTGATACCGAAAGGCTTTTGGCTTTTCGATCGTGCCGAGGCGAACAGGTTGCTCAGCTGGAAAAGCAACCGCACCACTATCCCGTCTGAATAGGAAAGGTGGGGCGAATGGCAACTCCCGACTACTACAAAACGCTAGGCGTTCCACGTGACGCCGATGCTGATGCCATCAAGAAGGCATTTCGCAAACTGGCCCGCAAGCACCACCCTGATGCGGGCGGCGACGAGGCAAAGTTCAAGGAGATCAACGAGGCGTACGAGGTCCTTTCCGACGAAAAGAAACGTAAGCTCTACGACCAGTATGGCACCGCCAACGAAAACCAGATTCCCTATGGCGGGGCATGGCAAGGCCAGGGCGGCAACCCCTTTGCCGGCGCGGGCTTTGGCGGAGCATCTGGTTTCGGTAGCTGGGCAGATATTCTCGAGAGCATCCGCAACGGTGAAGGCGCTTTCGGCGGCAACTGGGATTTCGGCGGAGCGGGTAGCTATGCCCAGCCTCGGCCGCAGAAGGGCGCCGATAAAGAAGTGTCCATGACGGTAACCTTCGACGAAGCCTTTAATGGATGCGAAAAGCGCATCCGCATTGGTCGCTCGGGAACAGGCGAAAAGGAAACGCTCACCATAAAGATTCCCGCTGGCGCCATCGACGGCGGCCGTGTTCGCTTAAAGGGCAAAGGCGGCCAGGGAGCAAATGGCGGCCCCGCAGGCGACTTGCTGGTGAACATCAAGATAGGCGCTCATCCGCTCTATCGGCGCGATAAGGCGGACGTTTTGATGGACCTGCCCGTAACGTTTGCCGAAGCGGCTCTTGGTGCTCAAGTGGTGGTTCCCACTCCCGATGGTACGAAAGTGCGCTTGAAGGTACCTGCTGGGTGTCAGGACGGAACGGTTCTTACGGTGCGTGGAAAAGGCGCCCCCAGGTTGGGCAAGGGCTCAACGGGCAACGGCGATTTGCGCGTGGCCATCAAGATAGCGGTTCCGAAGACGTTGAACGATGAACAGAAGAAGGCCCTGGAAGCATTCCGGGAAGCTACTAAGGAAGAGGTGAGGGCATGGTAATGGAAGACAAAGACAGACCGCTGTATATGATCAGTGTTGCTGCCGAACTTGCTGGCGTTCACCCGCAAACTCTGCGCATCTATGAACAAAAGGGCCTGGTTTCCCCCCAGCGCACACGGGGCAACACGCGCATGTACTCGCAGGCCGATATTGAGCGTTTGCAGTTGATCAATGAGCTTACCGACGAAGGCATCAATCTTGCGGGCGTTATTCGCATCCTCGACCTTAAAGGGCGCCTGGATGAGCGTGATGACGAGCTCGATGCCCTGCATCGTCGTGTACGCAAGCTTGCCGACCGTGTACACGAACTCGAAACCAGGGAAAGCGTCAATTCTTTGGTAACCGATACTAACGCAATTGTATTGCGCAGGTTGATGTAAGACACTAGCCATTTCTTTTGCTGCAAGTAGAAGAAAGGAGACTTATATGTGGATTGAAAAATTAGCAGTGACTGCCCAAGAGGCGTTTAAATCTGCAATGGACATTGCGTCTAAGCATGAAGCAGCCACCACAGAGCCGCTTCATCTGCTAGATGCCATCCTTTCTGCGGATGAGAATAACCTGAAGGCCATCATTACGCGTATTGGCGCCGACCCTGCCGTCTTGAAGCAGCGCGTCGATGCGGAGGTGGAACATCAGCCGAAGGTGAGCGGTCAAACCTTTATGGGCATGGTGGCCCCTTCAAGGGAATTCGATGCCCTGATGAACAACGCCGAGAAAATCGCTGGAAAGTTGGATGACAACTACATCACCACCGAGCATTTGCTTATTGCCCTTTCTGAAGACAAAGGGCAGGCGGGCCGCATCCTGAACGATGCTGGTGTTACACGTGAAACAGTCGAGGCGGCTTATCAAGATCTCCGCGGCGACACTCGCGTAACCGATGCGGAGTCGAAAACTGAGTTCGAGGTGCTGGAGCAGTATGGCCAGAACCTTACTCAGCAGGCACGTGATGGCAAACTCGATCCGGTAATCGGTCGTTCCGAGGAAATTCGTCGTACCGTTCAGGTTCTTTCCCGTCGTACGAAGAACAACCCTGTGCTTATTGGCGAGCCTGGCGTGGGCAAAACGGCAATCGTTGAAGGCTTGGCCCAGCGCATCGTTGCGGGCGACGTTCCCTCCAGCCTGAAAGATCGTGAGCTTATTGCGCTTGACCTTCCTGCGATGCTCGCTGGCGCTAAGTATCGTGGTGAATTCGAAGACCGCCTGAAGGCTGTTCTTCGCGAAGTGAAGCAGTCCGATGGGCAGATTATCCTGTTCATCGATGAGTTGCACACCATTGTGGGCGCTGGCTCCACGGGCGATAGCTCCATGGACGCGGGCAATATGCTGAAGCCTGCTTTGGCTCGTGGTGAGCTTCATGCCATTGGTGCCACTACGCTCGACGAATACCGCAAGTACATCGAAAAGGATGCTGCGCTTGAGCGTCGTTTCCAGCCGGTGCTGGTGGGCGAGCCGACAGTTGAAGACACCATTGCGATTCTGCGTGGCCTGAAGGAAAAGTACGAGATCCATCATGGCGTCCGCATCAAGGACTCCGCGCTGGTTGCTGCAGCCGAACTCTCCAACCGCTACATCACCGATCGTTTCTTGCCCGACAAGGCAATCGATCTGATGGACGAGGCAGCAAGTCGTTTACGTATCGAAATCGACAGCATGCCTGAAGAGGTCGATCTGGCTGAGCGCAAGCTCACTCAGATGCAGATTGAAGAACAGGCTCTGATGAAGGAAACGGATGAGCCGAGCCGCGAGCGCTTGGAGGCTCTCCGCAAGGAGATTTCCGCTGCCCGTGAAGCGCTGGATTCGCAGAAGGCGCTTTGGAAGAACGAAAAGGACGTCATTGTCAGCGTTCAGAACCTGAAGGCTGATATTGAGGCTGCCCAGATCGAAGAAGAGCAGGCTACCCGCGAAGGCGACCTGGCCCGTGCTTCCGAGCTGCGCTATGGCACCATTCCTGCGCTACGGCAGAAACTTGCTCAGGCTGAAGAGGTTCTGGAAAATCGCCAGCAGGACGGCGCAATCCTCAAGGAAGAGGTTGGCGAAGACGAAATCGCCGAGGTTGTATCCACGTGGACGGGCATTCCCGTTACCAAGATGATGCAGGGTGAAATGGCCAAGCTGGTTGACCTGGAAGACAAGCTTCGCGAACGCGTGGTTGGTCAGGATAAAGCCGTGGCTGCTGTGGCAGGCGCAATTCGTCGTAACCGTGCAGGCCTTTCCGATCCGAACCGTCCCATTGGCAGCTTCCTGTTCTTGGGTCCCACCGGTGTTGGCAAAACGGAACTGGCCAAGGCTCTTGCCGAGTATCTGTTTGACACCGAGCGCGCTATGGTCCGTATCGATATGTCCGAGTATATGGAAAAGCACTCGGTTGCTCGTTTGGTCGGAGCGCCTCCGGGATATATGGGCTACGACGAGGGCGGTCAGCTTACCGAAGCGGTACGCCGTAAGCCGTACAGCGTGATTTTGCTGGACGAGGTTGAAAAGGCTCATCCCGATGTGTTCAATATCCTGCTTCAGGTTTTGGACGATGGTCGCCTCACCGATGGCCAGGGCCGCGTGGTGAGCTTCAAGAACGCCATTATCATCATGACGTCCAACATCGGTTCGCAGTCGATTCGCGAATTCGCAGGCGAAGATCAGAATCAGGGGTCTGGCAATTCCATGGGCAAGGTCATGGAAGACCTTATGACCGCAGATGTTGAGGTTGCGGCAAAGCGTCTGGCTGAGCTGAACAACAAGATCAACGATGCTCTGCGTAACACCTTCCGCCCCGAGTTCCTGAACCGCATCGATGAGGTAATCACCTTCAATCCGCTTTCCATTGCCGCAATGGAGCCTATCGTCGGTTTGCAGTTGGCCGACGTGCGCGAGCGTCTTGCCGATCGCCGTATCGACCTGGTGGTTACTCCTGCCGCTATGGAGCATCTTGCGATTGACGGTTACGATCCCGTCTATGGAGCACGTCCGCTGCGCCGCTTGATTCAGCGTGAGGTAACCGACCGCGTTGCCACCGAAATCATCAACGGCACCGTTCACGATGGTGCAACGGTAACGGTTGATATCGATGGCGAAGGCCAGTATTGCTCTAAGGTCGAAAACCGCCATGAGCTGAATGCTGGCGACGACATCGTTGCCCAGGCCGAGCGATTCTTGGGTGGCCAAGAATAGGGCATAACCTAATTGCTTCAAGGGCGCCTTCTCTTTTAAGGGAAGGCGCCCTTTCTTTTTGCCTTTGGTGTAGCTGTGAGTTAGTTTGCGGCCCCGCTCGTCAAGGATGAACGGCGTATGAATGCCGTTCATCGTCCGTGGGCGGCAATTTTGCCCAGATTTTCCTGTTGTGTAACAAAGAGGTAACGCTGGATTGCGACCATTCAAAAATCGTTCCCCCTGACGCGGGAATGGGCTGCTTTGCGATAGCACATGCCGAAGGCTTTCATTCTCCCCCGAAGCAGCGGCTTCGTTATCTCGTGCAGATAGCGAAGCCGCCACTTCGCAAGCTTGCTGAGCCAATGGGCACACTTCCTTTCCGCGTCAAACGAGTAGAAAGGAAGTAGCCATGGAGACATTCATCGAATCTTTCTCGGCTGGCGTCGATGCCGTCGATAGTTTCGTATGGGGCTGGGCCCTTATTTGGTTGCTGTTGGGCACCCATCTCTTCATGACCATCAGGACCGGCTTCATTCAGAGGAAGATCCCCACGGCGATTAAGCTCTCGGTCTCTAAGAACGACCCCTATGCTGAGGGCGACATTTCGCAGTTCGGCGCCCTTACCACAGCGCTCGCTGCAACTATCGGTACGGGCAACATCGTCGGTGTTGCTACGGGCCTTCTGTGCGGCGGTCCAGGCGCTATTTTTTGGATGTGGCTTACCGGCGTCTTTGGTATCGCAACCAAGTATTCCGAAACTTATATATCCATGAAGTACCGCGTGAAGGACGCCAATGGCCGAATGCTCGGCGGCGCTATGTATGCGCTGGAGCGCGGCTTCAAGCACAAGGGATTGGGCAAGCTTCTTGCTGTGCTGTTTGCCCTGTTCACCGCCATCGCTTCCTTTGGCATCGGCGCTTCGGTTCAGTCGAACTCCCTGGCAGGCGCCCTTACTTCTTCAAGCTTGATTCCCGGTGCCTCCGAAATCCCCACGTGGCTTATTGGCATTGTAGTTACCGTCTTGGTTGCCATCGTTATCATCGGCGGCTTGAAGAAGGTTTCCAAGGTGTGCGAGAAGCTGGTTCCCGTCATGGCTATCTTCTACGTTGCCTGCTGCCTTGTGATCATCGGCATGAACGGCGCCTATTTGTGGGATGCCATCGTGACTATCATCACCTGTGCGTTTACCGGTCAGGCAGCTTTTGGTGGCGCGGTTGGCTCTGGTATTATGCTGGCGCTTCAGTACGGCTTTAAGCGAGGCCTGTTCTCCAACGAATCCGGCCTGGGCTCTGCTCCCCTGGTTGCCGCCTCTGCAATTTCCAAGAATCCTGCTCGCCAGGCACTGGTTTCGATGTCTGGTACGTTCTGGGACACGGTGGTTATCTGCCTGATTACTGGCTTGATGTTGGTAACCTCGCTGCTCGCCAATCCTGACCTTGCAGCTATCTACAACAACACCATGCTGGCAAGCAACGATCTTTCCATCGATGCTGCTGTTGGAATCTTCGCTGGTGGTGCAGCTTTGGCGACGGCTTGCTTTGAGAGCATTCCCGTGCTGGGGCCCCTGGTGCTGGTAGTTGGCCTTTTGTGCTTCACCTATTCCACCATGCTCGGTTGGTCTCAGTACGGTGATCGCGCCATTACGTACCTGTTTGGTACCAAGGGCATCCGTCCTTATCAGGTAGTGTTCCTGCTCTTTGTATTCTGGGGCTGCATTGGCGGAGGCGACTTGGTGTGGAACCTCTCCGATATTTCCAACGCTCTTATGGCTGTCCCGAACTGCATAGCGGTCTTGGTTCTTTCCGGCGTGATTGCCAAGGGAACCAAGTATTGGATCTATGAGGGCCGTTTGGAAGAAGAGGACACCACGCCGATTCCCACGGTTGGCACGGTCGACCACCCCAACGTTTAGCCAAAGCTCGAACCCCCGCCTCAATGCTCGCTGCGGAAAAGCGAGAGCATAACTGCCGAACACTGTTTTGCAACAAAAAAACGCTGTTGGGCGTTTTCGGTAAGCGAGCTTTCCCCTAGCCACGGTCCCGGAATGGGAGGATTCCGGGACCGCTTGCGCTAGTTGGGTGGTGTTGCGGGAGGGCGGCGCGAATCGTCGGTCCTCGTGGCTTCCTGTAAACATGCGGCTGGAAACTCCCCATTAGTGGTAGGGTGGGAAAGCATGACGCAAGCGTTTTATCGGCAAAGCGGTAACTCGGTCATGTGATCGCCTACTAATTAATGAAGGAGTTTCCAACGTGGAAAACTTGGGCTACTACAACGGAAAATTCGGCCCCCTGAATGAAATGAGCATCCCGATGAACGATCGCGTTCATTGGTTTGGCGACGGCGTGTATGACGCTGGTCCAGCGCGCAACTATAAGATATTTGCGATTGATGAACACATTGATCGTTTCTTCAACAGCGCTGAACTTCTCGAAATTGAAATGCCCTGCACCAAGCAGGAGCTGAAAGACCTGCTGAACAAACTGGTGAAAAAGGTGGATACGGGTAGCCAGTTCGTCTATTACCAAGTAACGCGCGGTACAGGCATTCGAGATCATGCGTTTACGGAGGGCCCTGGCAATTTGTGGGTGATGTTGAAGCCGGCCGCCATCTCCGATGGCATCGAGCCTATTAAGCTGATCACCGAGCCTGATACGCGCTTCTTTCATTGCAACATCAAAACGCTCAACCTCATTCCTTCGGTAATGGCATCGGAGAAGGCCAAGCGCGCCGGTTGTCAGGAGACGGTGTTCTACCGTGAAGGTGGTCGTGTTACCGAATGCGCGCATAGCAATGTGCACATCATCAAGAACGGAGCGCTGTATACAGCGCCGCTCGACAATCTCATATTGCCGGGCATTGCGCGTAAGCACCTCATTCAGGCGTGTGACCGTCTGGGCATTTCCGTGCACGAGGAGCCGTATTACTTAGAGGATCTGTTTGCCGCCGAAGAGGTATTGGTTACCAGCTCCAGCAATCTGTGCTTGCATGCTCACGAGATTGACGGTAAGCCCGTCGGTGGAATGCAGCCTGAACTGATAGAAGCGCTGCGCAAGGAAGTAATTGGCGAATTCCTCAGCGCAACCGAGGTCGATTAATCGCTATTTGCTGCGTTCCAGGCTCGTTGCGAATGCGAGCCTGGGGCGTTTTGAGTGTGTTCGCCACTGACCGCGCCTGGATGCCTTTCGTCAGGGATGTGCGTTGCCTCCCTTTCGTGTAAGCGCGATGAGCGCTAGTGTCAACGCGGTAAACCAGTATTATTCAACGTCCACAGGAGCGAAAAGTTAGCATGACTGAGTACAACGAACTCACTCCCGAATTGATCAGCCAGCTCCAGGCTATTGTCGGCGAGGAAGATTGCCACGTTGGCGAAAACATCAGCGAGGATTACTCTCACGACGAAATGCCCATCTACGGCACTAAGATGCCCGAGGCCGTTTGCTTCCCCGGCAACACCGAAGAGGTTGCTGCCATCATGAAGCTGTGCAACGAGAACAAGATTCCCGTTACGGTTCGCGGTGCGGGCACTGGCTTGGTTGGCGGTAGTACCCCGCTGCAGGGCGGCGTCGTATTGTGCACCATGCACATGAATGAAATCCTCGAGTACGACATGAACAACCTGTTCGTTCGTGTTCAGCCCGGCGTTCGCCTGTGCGATCTGGCTGCAGACGCCCTTGAGCATGATCTTATGTATCCCCCTGATCCCGGCGAGAAAACCGGCTCTTTGGGCGGCAACGTAAGCACCAACGCTGGTGGCATGCGTGCTGTTAAGTACGGCACCACGCGCGATTACGTGCTGGCAATGACCGTGGTTCTTCCCACGGGCGAAATCATGGAAATCGGTCGTGCGGTTTCCAAAACCAGCTCTGGTTATAGCCTTCTTCACCTGATGATCGGCTCTGAGGGCACGCTGGGCGTTATCACCGAACTCACCCTTAAGCTCATCCCCGTTCCGAAGGAAGACATTAGCTTCATCCTCCCCTTCGAGGATCTCGAAACTGCCATTAGCGCTGTTCCGAAGATCAAGCTTGCTGGTCTCGATCCTCAGTCCATTGAATTCATGGAGCGCGACATCGTCGACTCTTCAGCCGACTATACCGGCAACAAGATCATCCCAACTAATGTAGATGGTCATGAAGTTGGTGCGTATATCCTGGTAACCCTTGACGGTAACGACCAGGACGAAATCTTCCAGCGTGCAGAAACGCTGGCAGAAATCGGCGACGAGCTTGGCGCATTCAACACGCTGGTTCTTTCCCACCCTGACGACAAGCGTGCCGTATGGGCTGCCCGCAGCGCATTCCTTACGGTAATCGAGGCCGACACCGAGCATCTCGATGAAATGGACGTGGTTGTTCCCGTGGACAAGGTTGCTGAATTCCTGGAGCACGTGCATCAGATCGGCGAAAAGTACGGCGTTGGTATTCGCTCCTTCGGTCATGCCGGTGACGGCAACCTTCATATTTACGCTTCTGCAAACGGCGTAGATCAGGACGTATTCTTGGAGAAGTCCCAGAAGGTAATGAAGGAAAGCTACGAAAAGTGCACCGAGCTTAACGGCCAGGTATCCGGCGAGCATGGCATTGGCCATGCAAAGAAGGAATATCTGCACGATTCCGTAGGCGATACGGCTATCGGCCTCATGGCGGGCATCAAGCGCGTGTTCGATCCGAATTACATTCTGAACCCGGGCAAGGTTTGCAACTAAATATCAACCTATATATAGGTATCAAGGGAGTCGCAATAACGCGGCTCCCTTTCTTTATATATAGAGATGGGTTGTATATGCGGCCCGATAGGGAAGCAAAGCAATGCAATGCAATGAGCATTTATCTGCCAACAAAGCGGATCCGCCGCTTGGGCAAAGTTGAAAAAGAAAGAAGACTATTCAATTTGATGACCTTGTGGAGATAAAAAGCAAAGGACGCATGAAAAGAGAGTTGCCGAGCCACAGGCAAGATGCTTAAACGTTCAAAATGTAAGCAATATCCCCGAGTAAACAAAGAATGAGGTTAATTACCAAAGGATTGAACAGGGAGAATCCGAAGCCAAAAGAATGTTTAGGAGAGGCGTTCGAATTCATTGAGGAAGCTCAATTGCCAACAATGTGAAGAAATTGAGAACAGCCGAAACGCTCTGACCTGGGGCTATTCAAAAAAGCTGCCGCCCAATCGAAAAAAGTCGGGGAAAACGCTTGCAAAGCGCCCAGGGCGGGGTATTATAGCTAAGCCTTCTGACGAGGGGGCGCCCCGAAAAGGGCGGCACCGAGTCGGCGAGCGGCCCGCAAGGCGGGGCGCGGGGCCGGGAAGAGGAAACTTTCCAAAAAAAAGTCCTTGACACGGCGGGGCCAAGAGAGTAGATTACTTTCTTGCGCGAACGGCGGAGCCGATTCGCGGCCGGGGCCCACGGGCCCGGGCGGGAACCTTCAGAACCGGATACTGTGAGAGACGGAACATAAGTCAGATTCAAACCTGTCGATCAGCCGCCCGCACCGAAGCGGGAGAGGCGAGTTGACGTACTTTTTTATCTAGAATCAAACATCTTTTTCAACGGAGAGTTTGATCCTGGCTCAGGATGAACGCTGGCGGCGTGCTTAACACATGCAAGTCGAACGATTAACCCGCCCTCGGGCGGTTATAGAGTGGCGAACGGGTGAGTAACACGTGACCAACCTGCCCCTTGCTCCGGGATAACCCAGGGAAACCTCGGCTAATACCGGATACTCCGCGCAGCCCGCATGGGCGGCGCGGGAAAGCCCAGACGGCAAGGGATGGGGTCGCGGCCCATTAGGTAGACGGCGGGGTAACGGCCCACCGTGCCCGCGATGGGTAGCCGGGTTGAGAGACCGATCGGCCACATTGGGACTGAGATACGGCCCAGACTCCTACGGGAGGCAGCAGTGGGGAATTTTGCGCAATGGGGGCAACCCTGACGCAGCAACGCCGCGTGCGGGACGAAGGCCTTCGGGTTGTAAACCGCTTTCAGCAGGGAATATAGTGAAGGTACCTGCAGAAGAAGCTCCGGCTAACTACGTGCCAGCAGCCGCGGTAATACGTAGGGAGCGAGCGT
>OGDF01000978.1_pt1 | contig 43730 bp, 37 predicted proteins | sample 1570141 | NCBI WGS metagenome assembly OGDF01 (sample SAMEA4370581, study PRJEB24528) | human gut metagenome
TTCAAAAAATCTTTTTAATTCTGCTTTAGTAAACATTTCAGGCTTATTCTTTTGTATTTTAAATAATGGTATTCTTTTTAAATTTAATACTTTATTTAAAGTTGTACCATACATAAATCGTATTGCACTATTATATGTATTTACATCTCTTCTTTTGTTTTTACATTCTTCTACTAGATATTTTAGAAAATTTCTAATATCATCTTCTGTTAATTCTTCGATATTCTTTCCTTTGTGAAATTCCATATATTTTCTGACTCTGTAAATATATGATTGTTTTGTTCTTTCTGCTAAACCTCTAAATGTCATGTCTTCTTCCATGTGTTTTATTATTTCTTCATTACACATAAAAAAACTCCTTTCAATAAATATTTGTAGACATAATCTACATAATATCTATTTTAAAGAGTTTTCGCTGATATTTCAACACCTACAAGCTTTTATTTTCAAATTAGTAGAAAATTTTCCTATTTAGTGTTATACTAACTTAAATGACCACTGCGACAGCAGTTTAGTGCAATTACTATTTATCATCATTATCTATCAAATTTTTCATTTCTTTAAGTTTTGTTTCTAATAATTTTTTATCAATTAATTTTAACTTATATTTAGAAATCATAGTTTGAGACATATTTTTACTAACTGAATATTCAACAACATCTTCATCTTTAGAACTACAAAGTATTACACCAACGCTTGGATTCTCTTGTTCTTTTTTCACATCTCTACCTAGTGCTTCTAAATATAAATTCATTTTTCCTAAATATTCTGCTTTAAATTCTCCTAACTTTAATTCAAATGCTACTAAACAAGATAATTCTCTGTTATAGAATAATAAGTCAATAAAGAAATCATGATTTCCAACTTGAACTCTATATTCATCCCCAATAAAAGTAAAATCTTTACCAACTTCTAATATAAAATCTTTTAAGTTCTTTATAATTGCATTTTTTAAATCATTTTCAGAAAATTCATTTGGTAAATCTAAAAATTCTAAGCTATAAGTATCTAAAATTCTAGTATTTGGATAATCATCCTCATCTACAGTTTTATTTACTGTTGGTAATTGCTTTCCATCCGAAAGCATATATATTTCATAATATGCTGATGATATTTGTCTATCTAATTCTCTTTTTGAATAATTATTTTTAATAGATAATTTTAAATAAAAATGCCTTTCTTCTTGGCTTTTAGCTCCACTTAAAATCAGTAAATTGTTTGTCCAAGACAATTGCGTCACCAGTGGTGTCGCAATCTCATCATCTTTATAAGTACTATAAAATTGAATCATACGTTCTATATTTCTTTTAGTAAATCCCTTTATGTTAGGATAATTATTTTTCATAAAATCTGAGGCTTTTGTTGTTATTTTATCACCATAATTACTATTTTCTTTTAGCTCATATAGGAATTTACCAACTTCTAAATACAGTAAAATCATTTCTTCATTTACTTTTTTGTATGAATTATTTTTTCTTTTTTTCAATCATCTCAATTATTTGATTAAAATTTATATCTAACATATATAGCCACATCCTTAAAATAAGTTATTTGTAATTCTAAACAAATTATATCATTCAATTTGAAAATTTTATATACTTTCATTGAAATTCGTAAAAATTTTATATATAATATTTTTAGAAAGGGAACTTAGTTCGTAAGTTGTATGTGATTTGCTCCATTTAGTTTTAACTTACAGATTTTATAGTTCGTGAGTTTTGTTTTTTATACGAAATGTTAAAAGTTCTCTTTCTGTTAGGAAGGAGAACTTTTTTCATACTTAAATTTAAAATAATTGAAAATTTAAAGCATTACAAAATAATACCATCTACTTTTAATAATTCCTTTAATAAATGTAAATTTAAGTAATCATGTAAAAAAATACTACTTTTTACATGATTTACTCAATGATCCATTCTTGAGTGTATTTTATCTTTTCACCACAATACATACACTTACCATCTTTAATATTTACAGATGCTCCACAATTTTTGCACTTTAAATTATTAATGCCAGATTTAACATCTAAAAATTCTTTGTTTTTCTTTAACTTATATATTTCATCACAAGTTTTAGATTTTATCTTGCCATCTTTTAAATAAACAATTCTAACGTATACTTTTACTTCAACGTATAAATTTTCTTCACACATATATTTTTTAAAATTAATGTAATCAAGTATATCATAGTCTATTATATTATCATTCAAATAATATTTTTTATCAATTTCATAATTTAAATTATTAAAAAACTTCTTTTTATCAATACCAGAACTATTCCAAAAGTCAATTTGTTTTTTGTTTTGTTTATCTTTATATATTTTTATAGGTGAAATTACAATATATGCATCAATAATGTAGAAAAAATAGTATAAAATTAATGAAAGTATTCCGCCATATATAAATATTTTAGATACATCATAATTATTAAATGTTCTAGAAGTGTATTTTATAAACAAAAAAGACATTAGTAAACTCATTATAATATCTATAATTCCAGTTACTACTTTATATGATTTTTTAGTTAACACAATATCATAATGATACTTACTTCCCAAATCTTTTTCAAAATATTCTACGTTATAGCTTGTACCACAATAGGGGCACCCATCTAAAAAATTGCTAATCTTAGATATAAATCCACAATTTTTACAAGTATACTCTTCATTTTCCATGTCATTTGAAATAAACGTATACTCTATTCTAGAGTCAAATATACTTTCACTATGAATGCACCTATCTCCTAAAAAATACTCTTTTTTACATCTTATGCCATTAATTATATCGTCATTTACTTTTCCATTTGTATTTCTTTCTAATATCTTATTTCCAACTATATATTTTGTTTTTACATTTATATTTTTTTTATTTAACTTATCAAAATGATAAGCTTCAGAAAATAAAGGCACTGTATCACTTCCTATCTATTATTGTTATTGTTGTTATTATTGTTGTTATTAGAAGATGTTCCACCACTACTCCAATGGTTTGACGTGCCATATCCATAATATGTTGCCGGTTCAATGGTAGGTATTATTCTAAACATTGTATTACTCATTACTAATCCTTGTATAGAGCTTAAAACACGTCTTGATTTAATTTTTATAGCGCCATCTGTGTTATTTCCAACAACAAGAGAAATATCATCCATATTACATATCACTTTTCCATCTTTATTTTCAGTTAAAAAATAATATATTTTATCTAATTCCTCTTTATCAAGTTCATAATACTTTACAAGTTCAATACATCTTTTTGTCCTTATTAGCTCTTCATATGTTTCTGGTTCTTTATCCATTTTTTAATCCCTCCAAATAATAAAATTCTATATTTTGAAATGGTAAATTAATTGCTTGAATATGATAATATGCGTTATTTTTTTGCTTTGTATAATGATAATCTCTAAGTGACGATGTTGTAAAAAACATATTATTTGGTGCCTCAGTTGAATACTCACTTTTGTATTCCTTTATTAAGTTTGATATGTCATACTCATAAAATTCTGATTCATTTAAAGAAGAATTATCTAATACTCCTTTATATATCTGATGAGTTGCTACATGCCTTTGCTTTTTCCTATTTTCATCACCATATGTAACTAAATTTCCTGTAAGAATCATAATATATAGTGAATTATTTTCTGGATAATCGCACACTTCACTTATTAAATTTTTTCTCATATATATTTTCACACTACTATCTTTTGTAATATATATTATATCTCTTTCTTTTTTCATAATTTGAGATTGTAAGTTATACCTAGTACCATCAACTTCTAACACAAAACTTTTATCATCATAAATATATTTTAAGTTAGAATCATTGCTTATTATTTCATTCAAAGCTGGAAACAGTTCACTTCCTCTATTTTTAGGAACGTACTTTGAAGCATCCTCTTTCCTCATTTTTCTTACATAATTATATACAAATTCTTCATTAAAGCTATCCTTTTGGTAATTTCTATCTTTATACATTTGCTTTTGAAGTATACATGTATAACTCTTATTTGTTTTATAACTATTCTTAACAAATGGACAACCAGTTTTGCACAAGTACAGATATCCACACTTTGCACATTCTTCATTGAAAGCTTCTTTATTATGATTTAAGAAAATCTTATTTCTAGCAGTTTCAAGAATCTCTTTAATAGAATTAGTATATATATTTCCATAATAATAATCTGGATTTTTTTGTCCCCTTACACAAGAATAAATATCTCCATTTTTTTCTAATAAAAAGAACTTTTCACCACAATTATCACAATTTGAGCAATACCCTGGTCCAAATTCATCAAACCAAGCTCCATTTACGCCTTGGTCTAGATCTGTTCCATCAAATTCTTCATGCATTCTTTTATAAAAAGCAAGCTGCTTTTCTTCACTCATATGATGTAGTATTCCATTAGAATTATAATCAAATCCAATCATAAAGTTAAAGTCGTTCATGTCAAGGCAAGTATTTTTATGTAAAAACTTTATATCTTCTATAATTTCATCAATACAGTTATAATGTTCATTAAAAATTGTAGCAGATACTTTCTTTTTATTTGGAATATCTTTTAAAAGTTCTACATTTTTTAATATCTTGTTAAGTGTAGGTTTATTGCCCTTTGTAACCCTATACTTTTCATGTAATGAAAATGGTAAATCTAAACTACCAGAAATTGACACATTAAACTTTTTTATTGTCTCAATATGCTTATCTAAGCTATACATATTTGTTTTTATATGTGGTCTTCCAACTCTAAATCCAGCTTCTTCTATAATTTTTTTATTACTAACATAATAACTATCAATATATTCTACCAAATTATAAAATTCAGTACTAGAAAGAGTAGTAACTTCACCCCCATGTAACGATATATTAAATGGTATTACATTTTCTGATTTCAATTTTTCTATTGCATATTTAAGAGTTTCCAAAGAATCATATTTTAAAAATTCATCTTTAGTATTATCTTCTAAATAGCAATACTTACATCTCATATTACAAGACATTGTTGGAACATATAACAAATGTATAAATTTTTTTTCTTCCATAAATTCTCCTATTCAAAGTACCTTACAAGTGTTGGACTATCTTTAAATGCTTTACTACTTACATTAACACCTCTTGGTAAAGTTATGTATCTTAAACTTTTACATAGTCTAAATGCAGAAGATCCAATTTCTTTTAGTTGGCTTTCCTTTTCAAACTTTACGTTTTCAAGTAAATCACAACCATAAAAACTATGTGCTGCAATCCTTGTTATACTATTTGGAACTTCTATAATCTTTAAGCTTTTACAATTTTCAAAAGTATTTCCCCTTATTTCACTAAGTCTATTTGATAATTTTACATTTTCAAGTGATGATGCACCATAAAAAGTTTCTCCACCCATATAAGTAAGCGAATCTGGTAATGATATACTAGTAAGGGCTTTACAGTTATAAAAAGCTCCACCGCCTAAATATTCTAAGCTATTTGGTAAATTTACTTCTTTTAGTGATATATCATTTTTAAAAGCCTGCCCTCTTATTGAATTTATAGTATTAGGCAAAGTAACACTTTTTAGAAATGGCATATTTGAAAACGTATTTCCTCTTAATTCAACAACATTTTCACCTTTATACGAACTTGGAATACTAGCATTAGTAAAATTAGTAATACCAAAAGTATAAAATCTTACAGCATATCCATTATCACTTTTTTCATACATAATTCTTGGACTAAAGAATATTATAACGGCAATTAATACAGAAATTGCAATTAACACAGGTTTTGATCTTTTTGTTTCATCTTTTACCATTGAAAGCTTTGTATTCATCACAATATTAGATATTCTCTCTCCTGGTCTTGACTTTACCTCTTTTTTTATATATTTCATTAAGCTATAACTCTTTGTAAGCTTAGAGCAAATTACTAAAACAATTGCTCCTATTAAATATGTATAAATTGGAAAATGAAAAAATATTAATGATATATACACAAATACAAGTACCGAAAATATAACATTTAATACTTTTTTTCTTTTTAAAGCTTCCTGTGTAATAAATGTAGTATTTAAATCTAAATCTGCATTTTTTAATTCTTTTAATATAAATTTTTCTAATACCTCTTCATCAGTTCCTCTATATACTTGATCAAAATTTGTATACATCAAAAGTTCCTTTTGAACAGGAGTTTCTATATTTTCAACAATTTTTTCTCCACAATTGCTACAAAATTTACTTTGTGGCATTAAAATACTACCACATTTTGGACATATTTTTTCCTTAATTTGCTCCGAACTCAAATTATTATTTTCAAAATTTGTAACCACTTTACTAACACCTCCATTTATATTTGAATTCTTTTTTCCAACAACAGCCCCAACAATTGGAACAATTACAAAAGCTCCTATAAATACACAAAAAAAATCAACAATAGCAATTTTAGTTGTTACAATAAAGTCAAAGAAAAGTAAAATTGCAATTCTTACTAAAAACATTTTCCAAAATACTTCTTTTGAATTTTCAACCGATATAATCATTGACAGTGGCTTCAGTACAAAAACTGACATATGCATAGTTACAAAAGCTTCCATAAATATAGCAATTACAATCGGAATTTCATTACTTTTATCACTACTTGCAAAAACTACTGAGCTTAAGCAAAATATAAGTGACATTAAAGGTATTATATATCTTTTTTTGATTTTTCCCATAATCTAAATCTCCTCTTATTTCATACTAATATGATAAAACAAAAATTAACAAAAATCACCATATTTTTTAGTACAATACTTTCATTTAATATTTCTTTTATTATTTCAGCTTAAAATATTTTCATAGTTAGCTTTAATTTTTTATCACATCATACCAACATTTTAAATTAAACAAATTTTACTAAAAAATCAACATATTATTTAATATTATCAATGATATCATCAAAGTTTTCTAAAATAAGGTTATCAAAAGAATTTTTTACATTTTCATATGTTTTCTTATCTTTTACTGTCCATGCTATTACTGGCATTTTTAACCTTAATTTTTGAATTTTATTACTATTTGCAAATTCATAACTAACAGATAAAAAATCTGGTGTAGTTTCTTTTAAAAATAGCATTTTTGATATTATATATTCTTTTAAGTTATTATGTGAATAATTAACAAGTAGTCCCCTTACATAATTTTTTCTATGTCTTTTAAACCACATTATAGATAGTGGATTAAAAGACTTAACTGCGAATTTCCCATTATAATTATCAAGTACATTTGCTAGTCTACTTTCAAGTAAACCAACTTTTCTATCATACTTTAGCTCTATAATAATTGGTACTTTTCCATCAACTAGTTTAAGTACTTCTTCAATAGTTGGGATTTTTATATCTTTACCAAGTAATTTTACTTTGCATAGCTCATCATAACTACAATCTACAATTTTCTTATTTATTTTTGTAAGTCTTTCTAAATTATCATCGTGATATACAACTATTGTCTTATTGTCTTTTAGTAAATGTACATCAAGTTCAATTATATATTTTCTTTTAATTGCCTCTTTAAAGGCTTCCATACTATTTTCTACGATTTCTACATTGTTATATACTCCCCTATGTGCTATAAAATTTTGTTTAATAAAAGATATATCTTTATTCAATGAACTCATCTCCTTAATTAATGCTTTTTTACATAAAAGATTATACCATCAAATATCATACTTTTCAAACACGTTATTAAAAACAAAAAAAGAATAAAGTTATTAACTACATCAAATAGTCTTTACTTTATTCTTTTTATTTAAAATTTACACTTTATATTTTATTTTATACATCTTTTCATATTACATTATATTCTTTTAGAAGCTTTTCAATATCTGTACCTTTTATAGCTTTAAGTGCTTCTTTTAATGCAATTTTCTCTTTAAATCCAAGTTCCATATCAGTAATTGGTTTTCCATCTCTTAATTTTACCGTTGCATTTAATAAATCCCTAATATCATAAACACTTCCCCACACTTCTGGAACTGCTCTATCGACATTTAATAACGTATATACTGCTTCCATTGCAGTACGAATAGAATATTCTGTTGTAAATATAGTATCTCTTTTAGTTTCAGCAAATTGTCCCAAAAATGCAAAATTTACTGCACCATCTGGTACAACTTTTGGTCTATCTGTACCATTTCTTGGCATAAAGAATGCATCTATATATGGCATCATGCAAGGAATTGTGTTTGCACTATGTTTAGCTAATGTTTCAATTTGATTTTCTGGTACACCCAAATGATAAAGCCACTCCATACATATTTCTTTACCACTACATTGCCTCATAGGCTTTTTAACATAATTTCCAGGTACATTGCTAAACAGTCCATAAATCCAACCTACAAGTTCTCCTTTTGGTTGTGATCTAAATTGCGGTTGACGATTAAATGTCCAACTTAGAAGCCAATTAGAGTCTTTAACTGTAACAATTCCACCAGTTACAACCTTTCCAGAAAATGGATCTCTTTTACATATTTTTCTTACATATTCAGGAATCTTTTCATCAAGAGTAGTTACAGTCGCACTCATCCAATTAGTAAGTTCGGGACTAGAACAAAATTTATCTGGATTTCCAAAAGAAGAATCTCTTGAAGCTATTTTTCTCCATAAATCCCATCCGCCACCTTCTCTTAGCTCAAAATCCATTTTAGCTGGCTCATTTTGACTACCAAGTGTAGAGTTTTCAACACATCCACCATTAGTTACAAAAACTAGGTCATTTTCTGTTAAATCTATGCTAGATTTTTCACCATCTTTAGATATTATTATGCTTTTAGCAATCTTTTGGTATTTTCCTATTTCAAATTCAATATCTTCAACTTTAGTATTAAAATGAAAACAAACATCATGAGCTTTTAAATATTCTACCATTGGTAATATCATAGATTCATATTGATTATACTTAGTAAAACGTAATGCAGTAAAATCAGGTAACCCACCAATATGATGTATAAATCTTTTTATATATAATTTCATTTCAAGGGCACTATGCCAATTTTCAAAAGCAAACATAGTTCTCCAATATAGCCAAAAATTTGAATTTAAAACTTCATCACTAAAATAATCAGTTATCTTTTTGTCATATAATTCCTCATCTGGTGTAAAAAATAAATGCATTATTTCCATAGCAGCTTTATCTGAAAGTCCAAATTTTTTATCTGTATGTGCATCTTCACCTCTATTTACAGTAGCTCTCATAAGAGAATAGTTAGGGTCCTCTTTATTTAACCAATAATATTCATCTAGTACACTAACACCTTCAGTTTCAATTGACGGAATTGATCTAAATAAATCCCACATACACTCAAAGTGGTTATCCATCTCTCTTCCACCACGCATAACGTATCCAAGTCCATCATATAGATATCCATCACAGGCACCTCCTGCAATTTTATCCTTTTCTAATATATGAACATTTTTACCTTGCATTTTTCCATCTCTAACCAAAAAACAAGCAGCTGCAAGTGCTGCAAGCCCTGATCCGATTAAATATGCAGATTTTTTATCAACATCTACAGGCTTTTTTGGATTTGCAAAAGCCTCGTAATTTCCACTTCCATAATACATATCTTTATCTCCCCCTTTACACCTTATATTATATCTACTTTTTATAATTTTATGCAATAAACAAAAAAGTAGATTAGTACTAATTTTGTACATAATCTACCTTTTGTATATTTTTTATTATTTTTTATTTTTTGACATTTTTTTTAGTGAATCTTCCAAGTTTCCTGTAATCATCAAGTTTAATTTTTTTAATATAATATCTGGATCTTCTCTCATTTCATTTACTATCCATCCTTCAATTATACCTGCAAATCCATATTTATAAAAATTAGCGATAAATTTTTTATCTTTTTCATCCACATCATAACTCTCCGAAAAGCTATTTAGTAAACCAATAAACAAGTTATTATAATGTTTAAACAAAAAATCAAGTAAAATCCTTCTACTAACTGAATTATATGTTCCTATTATAAAATCCTTATTTTCAAGCATGTAGTTCATAACATATGCAAACTTTTCTTGCCAATTAAAAATTGTAGTATCATTTTCAACTTTTTCTACTAGATCATTTACATAAATCCACTCTAATAAATCATAGATATCCTTAAAATGATAATAAAATGTTTGTCTATTTACTCCACAATCACTAGTTATATCATTTATAGTTATTTTGTCTAAATCTTTTTTTCTTAAAAATTTCTTCAAAGACTGAGCCATAGCTCGCTTTGTAATATCAGACATTACCAACCACTCCTTTACCTAATAATAAGAGTCATTTTACTATATCATTAAGTTCAAAGTCAATAACTTTTTTTAATTCTTCTAAGTTAGTTTCTATTTGATATCCTATTTTTCCACCACTAAATATAATCTTATCACAATTAACAGCACTTTTATCTATTACAGTTTTAAAAAACTTTTTCATTCCAATTGGAGAACAACCACCATGTATATAACCAGTTAATTGTAATAATTCTTTTGACTTCACCATTTCTATATTTTTTTCATCAACAACAGCTGCGCACTTTTTTAAATCCAGTTCTAACAAAACAGGAACTAAAAATACATAATGATTTCCAGATTTTCCAACAGTCACTAAAGTCTTAAATACAGTCTTTGGATCTTCTTTTAATACTCCTGCGACTTGTGCCCCACTAATTGCACCTGTATTTGAATAATTATATATATTAAACTTAATTTTTCTTTGTTCTAAAATTCTTATTGCATTTGTCTTTTCAGAAATTTTTTTCAAATATTCCATCTCCAATTAATTTGAAATCTCACAAATCAAATCTTCATAATTATTTTTTACACTATCATCACTAAATACTATACTTTCATTATTTATACTCCATTTAGTACTATTTTCCGACAATAATTTAATTATCTTATTTGACACATTTAACTCATTTATCTTACTATCAAGAGAATTTACGACCTTTAATCCGTCTAATCTTTCAATATCTTTTACAATTTCTTGTAAATAAAAGTCTACATAATAGCTATCTAAATTATTTCCATCTATATATGACATTATAGTATCTTCATCAATAAGTTTCTCATATTCTTTTTTTATATCACTTATTTTTATTAATGTTGTTTCAATAAGTTTCTTTGTTGATTCAAACTTTGGACCATCAATTTCATAATTTTTTATTGCTAAAATATTGGATACATTTTCATCTTCTAATATAGATTTAATTTCTAAAACCACTCTAAAATAATCCTTTAAATAACTTTTATATGAACTTTCAATAACAGCATATTCTCCTTCGGTAACTAATGTATTTAACTTTAAATTTACAATATTTTCATCTGTATAAGCAGCGTTTATCATATTTTCCATTCTATCAAGTTCATTTACTAGCTTGTTTTCCTGATTTAAATCTTTGGCTACTAAAAAGCTAATACACGTAAACATTATGAAAAAAAACATACCAATTAATAGCCACAGCCTACTTTTTCTACTCTTTTTATATTCCATATACCTACCTCATTTAATCTACATACATTTTGCTTTACATTACTTATACCTTAGTAAGTGTGCTCTATTATAATACCATCATTTTACTTTTTTTTCAATATTTTTTTACTTAAAAGTAAAAAAACTATGTACAAATAGTTAGTAAAATAAAATTAAGACCATTAAAAGTAACACTACTACATTTTTTATTATTATACATATATTTTTTTATATTAATTAAATATTTACTAAAGTTACTGATTGATTTTTATTAGCATTTATTAATTTACTTTTCCTCACATTTATTATAACAAGCCTAACCAGACATATAAAACTAAGAATTAATGCCACAAGTATGTAAATTATATTTTTCCACTACAAAATACATAAATTAAATATTAAAACTAGAACAATTGAAAATATAAATGAAATACCCTATATAAATATCTTTGCAATTAAACCAAATATTTTGGCAACAATTACATATTCTTCTACGTCACCTACTTATCATCTGACTCAATAATATTTTCATTAATACTTCAATCTATAATTTTAGTATTATCATCCTCATTCATTTTAATAATCAAAAAAAATATTTTAGACTAAAAAAAATAACAGCCAAGTTAAAATTCAACTTGACTATTACTTTTTATTTTTGAGTTATCAACAGCTAATAGATAGCTCACCATTTAAATACTTTCTAATAGTATTTTCTACTCCTTTCTTGTAAATTAAGGCACCTTTTGATTTCAAGTACTCTATGCACTTGTCTACATCATCTTCAGTAGGCCTTACTTCTCTACCATTAATAAATAAGACAGTGCCTTGTAAATATGCTTTTTTAGAAAATGATTTAGTATATTCATCATACTCCCGTACATACTTATAAAGTCCTCTTACAATCTGGGCATCCATTTCTTGTTTTTTTGCGAACTCTATTAGCTCTCTTATTGAAGTTTTTGATGACTTAACATAAGCCTCTAATGTCATCTCTCCAGAGCTTAATTTTTTTACATTTCTTAAAAGGCCTAAATAATTTGCCCTCCTTTGATTCTCACTTTTTTTCTGCTGTTCCTCCTTTGTCAAGCCACATTTATTTAAGCCAGATGAATTATATCCCTCAACATCATAACCTAATTCATCATAGATGGTGCCGTTTCTATGGATATTGGCTTTATTAAATCCTTTTTTATTGTAGCCATGGCTGTCGTACCCACGTTTATCGTATCCACTTATGTCGTAGCCATCTTTGTCATAACCATATTTGTCGAAGCCTTCCTTATCGTAGCCATCTGTATTGTAACGAGTGCCATTCTTATAAGTTCCAGCACGATTAAATCCTTTTTTATTGTAGCCACTTATATCATATCCATCTTTATCATAGCCATCTTTGTCATAGCCATGTCTATCATAACCTTCTTTGTTATATCCGTCTTTGTCATAGCCATACGGATCATAGCCATATTTATCATAGCCATCTTCATTATAACCACGACGATTGTAACCAAATTTATTATAACCTTTCTTGTCATATCCTTCCTTATTGTAGCCTTCCTTGTTATAGCCCTCTCTGTTATAACCTTTTTTATTAAAGCCTTTTTTATTATAACCTTCTGCATCATATCCGCGGTAGTTATAGCCATCCTCGTTATAGCCATCCTTATTATAACCTCGATAGTCATAGCCATCCCTATCGTATCCATACGAATCATAACCACTTCCAGGAACGCTCCAATGATTTCCATTTCTATCGTAGCCTTCATTATTATAGCCTCTACGATTATAGCCTCGACTGTCATAACCGCTCTTGTTATATCCATCTTTGTCATATTTGTTGTAAGCTACTTTAACTTCCATTTTTGTCCTCCATATTAAAAATTATTTTAAATAATAAAAGAAATTACTCGTGTTATTATACCATAGCTTTTACTTTATGTCAACCTATGAATTTAACAAAATATTTCATTACTTTCAGATAGACTCTTGCACTTTCTTTTCTCCTATATCTTGGCTAAATCTTAATACATATCCATTTGGATCTTGTACTAAGAATTCTTTACATCCCATCAAAATATCATCTTTTCTATACCAATGTTCCTCCATATCAATAAATATTTTATAATCTTCTGCTTTTAATCTACCATATATTTCATCAATATTATTTACATCGATCTGAAAATTAATTCCAATTCCAAGTGGATACTCTAACTTTCCAGTATTCCATTTAATATTTTCAAAATTTATTTGCTGTAACATAATCTGAACACTTCCAAGCTGCAAAAATGCAAATTTTTCCTCAATTCTTTCATACACTTTATAAAAACCAATTAAATCTATGTAAAAGTGTAAGCTTTCATTTAAATCAAATACGTCAAACTCTGGTAATAACTGATTCCACTCCATATTTACCTCCAATTCTTTTTATCCCATCTAAACTTAATACAAAAATACACGTTTATAACTTGATTTCTAAGCATTCGTGAATAATTTTCAAACCATATAGCTCTTTATAAGCTTAAAGTGTAGACGGATATTTTTTTATTTTTATAATGCCTTTTTAGCTGTTTCTTTATCAGATTCAAAATAATTTAATACCTCCAGATCTCCATCAAATTCAAAACTTTTTAATTTTTCCATAATGAATAGATTTACCTTTTCTTTTAGCAATAATATTACCGTTATAAATATTTTCTTTTATAAATCCATACTCATCCACAATAATTATTGCAGTATTGCAGTATCTACTGTTACAATTATTACTCCTTCAATTTTTTTATTTTCTGTCTAATTATCTTTATTGTAGCATGCAAAACTCTTATTTTTTCTAGCATCCTATATTAAAACTCAAAGAATTATTTAGGAATTTATCCTTATAAATAAATTCACATTCATCCATATAAATAACTTTTTAAAATTAGAATTTTTAGAATATAAGGCAATAGTATGCTCCTTTGCAATTGTTCTTAATTGATAAAAATCATGCAAATATAAATGTATCAAAGTATAAAAAAATCAGCAAAAATTTCATCATGTGCTATACTAGATAGTACATCTGAAAATTCCATAGAAAGTAGTATTTCTTTTTGCTATTAACTATGTATTACTTAAATCTTTCTTTTAATTTTTCGTTAATAGTCAATAAAAAATACTCTAAATTAAAGTTACCATTTTATTTCATACCAAAAAGCTATTCCTTTCAATATTTTTTAAGTATTTACTAAAGATAAAAATAGCTGTAAAGCACAGTTTTACAGCTATTTTTTTGATTTTAATAAATTACTTTATTAATTAACTACCAATTAAACTTTAAAATTCTGAAAATTTCTCAATTTTCTCACTTACTTTTGAAATAATTTCAGATAACTTAGAATTTACATCATTAAAGTCGATGTCCTCTATAGAAATTCTAAGATGCTGGTCATTAACACTACCTGCAATAGTTATTCCATCAGAAGAATAATTCCATTTACCACCTATACGAATACTATAGTCTTCCTTATCATCCAAGATATGATATTCAAGAAGTTTTCCTTTTTCAGTACGAATTTTTCCAAAAAGTTTACTATCCATTTCTTCTAGAGTTTCTCCATACCGAATGTAAACAGAAATACCATCTTTAGAAAAATTAGAGAGCTGAACAAGAGTGATATACACTTTATCTATATCTAAATGACTATCTAAACTTAATAAGTATTCGTCAATTTCTTCGTAATTTCTTAGTCTAATGATATTTTCTTTATTTTGAACTTTATCATGTATATCAATTCTAATTATCAAAGCATGTGTATCATCTATTTTCAAATGTCTAGTACACATATCAACAGTGTAAATGCCTTGTAATTTCACACCATTTTTCTCAGTTTCTTTACAATATAAAGTAACATCTAGCGTATCATGGTTATAAAAGGAATGCTTAGCAACACTATATATCCTACATTTGCCATCATCTCTTATACCAATCCTTGAAAATAAATCGTATAGTTCATTAAATTCAAGAAAAATCAAATACTCATTCTTAAGTGAAGTAACACATTTAAAACAACACTTTTCTTCATTTAAATCACTTAATTTAACTGGAGTTTTTACTCCAACTAGTTCAAGAAGATCTACAAAATTCTCAAAATTGCCACCAACACTTCTCATCCATTTTTCAATGATACATTTTATTTTTTCATCTTCGCAAATAATCTCATGTTCAATCCTACCTGTAGCCACTTTCAAATTTCTTTTCATAGCTTTACCTCCATAGTATTTTTACTATTTTATAATCCGTGCTATTTATTAAACTTAGCACTAGATACAATATGTTTATAGTATATTACGATTATACTATATTTTTACGTAACTTTCAATATTTATGTAAAAATATGCATATGAAGAAAATTTTTATAAAAGTACCGTAGTTTGACATTTTTTTATTGCGTTTTATAATTAACTTTGTCCTTTTTCATATCCTTTATCTTTCCAAAATTCTGCAAATTCTTTTGCTTTTTGAGCTTGTTCATTTATTTTCATATATTTTGCTCCTTATTTTACAAATTCATAATTATCTGTTGGAAGTTTTGCACCACTTCTTTTTAATAATTCATAAGAATATACCTAATCTCAATTTATCTTTTTAGATAAGTTTGAAATATATGCATCATTTGAATAATTGAAAACTAAAAAAGTAATACTTTTAATAATCACTTTATGTGGTTCAATATATGTAAGATTGTTTTTTTCTAATTTTCTAATGCTACCATTTATAAAAGTAGGGATAACTTTAGCAAATTTATATATAAATTCAAGTCTCTGTTTTAGACATTCTTCAAATTGTAATTCTTGTTTAATTATTTTCAATTTTTACACCATCCTTTCGTTTGGATGATTTTAATATTGTTTTAGACAACAAAAAAATCAACCAGATTTATTTTCTGATTGATTTTTGTATCTATCTGTTCTTTAGTTCGAACAAATACGTCATTGGTGCCGTTGGTGGGACTCGAACCCACATGAAGAAACTTCGCAGCATTTTGAGTGCTGTGCGTCTGCCAGTTCCGCCACAACGGCAACTATCAATACAAGAAAGATTATACCATAGTTTTTTTATATTTACAAGTAAAATAAAAAAATTAATTTACTAAATTTAAGTTATAAAAAAACAGCAAAAGAAATTTATTAAAAAATATAAAACTTCTTATGCCATTTTTATATTAAATACTAACTCATCAACATTTTAAAACTATTAAGCATGATTTCTAATACTATTACTTAAATCATCATTATTTGTATTTTGACTTATATTATTGTCCTTTACTTTTTCTACTTCTATGCAATTTTTAGACTTCTTTTCTAAGATTCTTTCTTTAAAGTCAATAACATTACTGTCCTTTTTTGTAAACATTTTTATTTTTTGATTCATAAAATTTCGCCTTTGTATTTTTTCTATTCTCTCTTTTTCCTTAGCTCTTTTGTAATCTTCTATTAAATTTCTAATTGGATTGAAAGCATATTCCCTATCTGCTTTTATCACATATTTTATATCAAGTTCCATCGCATATTCAAGAAATGTTATAGCTTTGGCGTACTCTTCAATTCTAGCGTAGCAAATAGCAATTTGATAATATCCTTTTTTTCCATATGTAGTAGACATCAATATCTTAGTGTATGCCTCTATTGCTTTTTCAAACTCACATTTTGAAAAATACAATTTTCCTAAATTATAATTTGCCATATATAAATCTGGTTTAATTTTTCCAGCCATTTCAAAGTCTAAAATTGCATCATCATATCTTCCAATCTCACTTTCAAGCATTGCAATATTATAATATACTTCATACGAATTAGGAAAATTTTTTAGCATTCCTTTATAAAATACAATAGCATCTTCAAATTTTCCCTGACTAGTTAAGTTTATACCTATTGCTTCATTTGCTTCATAATAATCTCTTTTTATTCTTACAGATTCTTTGTACATTTCTAAAGCTTTTTCTTTTTTATTTGTTTCATCAAGTATTAATCCAAGTTCGTAATATGAAACATAATCTTTTTCATCTAGCTCTATAGCAAGAGCAAATGAATCTCTAGCATTTATAAAATCTCCTATTGCCTTATAACACTTGCCAAGTATGTACATAGTTTTAGATCTTCTTCCTTCAAGCAATACTATTTTTTCAATATATTCTATCGTTTTTTTATAATTTTCAGCCTTATAAAATAATTTCATCCTAAAATATAATATTTTCCTAGATAATATAATATTATTATATTGTAAATATACAGCAATAGCAGGTAAAACTACTGTAAAAAAATTTACAATTGCTTGCATATAAATTGGTATATTAATATCATAAAAAGTAAAAGATATATATAGTGTAAGAAAAAATGTCGCTAATGGTATAATTACCATATTTTCTGGTGCATACCTTTTTATATATCTTATCATTAATGCTATAATCAAAATAAATGACAAAAAAGCAATTATTATCTTATCAATTATCATACCAATCCCTCCATTTGCGACAATTATATCTCATTTTATTTTGAAGTTCAATAAATAAGATATTCTTAGACACAATTAGACATTTTTATTTGTTTTATTTGACTATTTTAACATTTTTTTGTATAATAAAAACGATTGAAGGAAGTGAGTTTTATGGAAAGGACTTTTAATAGTCTAAAGAATATAAAAAAAATACATATGATTGGAATTGGTGGAATAAGTATGAGTGCAATTGCATTAGTTCTAAAAAAATATGGCTATATAATAACAGGTTCAGATAAATCAGAAGGTGACATGATAAATGTTTTAGAAGAAAATGGAATTCCTGTATACATAGGTTCTAACGCTGAACTTGTAAAAGACGCTGATGTAGTTGTTTATTCATCAGCAATAAAGCAACATGATCCAGAATTTGTAAGAGCAAAATCTTTAGGAATCCCAACGTATGAAAGGGCAAAATTTTTAGGACTGCTTTTACAATGCTATGACACTCCAATTTGTATATGTGGTACTCATGGAAAAACTACCACTACATCAATGATTGCTTCTATCTTCATAGATGCAGGACTTGATCCTAATGTTCAAGTTGGATCTAAATATCAAAAATTAAATGATATAAACTATAGAATTGGTGAATCTGAGTATTTCATACTAGAATCTTGTGAATATGTAGATAGCTTTTTAAATTTTCCACATCATACTGCTACTGTGCTAAATATAGATGAAGATCATTTGGACTATTTTTCAGGAATTGAAGAAATAAAGGAATCTTTTAAAAAATTTATACTTATGACTCAAGAAAATGGAATTTTAGTGATAAACAAAGATGATATGAATTGTATGGATGTGCTTGCCAAGATTAAAGATGAACTAGGCAGAAAAAATATTAAAATCTATACATTTTCACTTAGTGATTCGACTGCTAATGTTTATGCTAAAAATGTCTCATGTAACGTAAAAGGATTCTATTCTTTTGACTTAGTATATAATGATTCATCATATAAGTTCTATTTAACTGTGCCAGGAATTCATAATGTATATGATGCAATTGCTGCTATTACTACTTCTCTTGCACATGGTATTAGCTTTGAGAGTATGGAAAAAAGTTTAAATGAATTTTGTGGTGCAAAAAGAAGATTTGAATTTAAGAAAAATCTTGGAAAAAACATCTTAGTTTATGATGATTATGCACACCATCCAACTGAAATAAAAGCAACACTTGCAGCAGCAAAGCAAAAAGAGCATAATAGAATAATAGCTGTATTTCAGCCACATACATATACTAGAACAAAGGAATTGTTAAATGATTTTGCAACAAGCTTTCAAGATGCAGATATTGTTATACTATCTGATATATACGCAGCAAGAGAGATAGATGATGGAAGTATTTCATCAAAAGATGTTGTAGAACTTATAAATAAAAATAAAGTAAATGCCCTGTACCTTCCTACATTTGAAGAAATTGCAAAATACATTCATGAAAATATGCAAGAAGATGATATTATCCTTACAATTGGCGCTGGTAATATAACTCATTTAAATGATATTTTATAATATGAAGTAATAAAAAAAATATATAAATAACGCTTGTATGTAATTTTACATTTAAGCGTTATTTTTCTACATTCTATGTAAAAATTTCATTTAAAATCACTCTATTATCAAAAAAAAATCTTGGACACGTTGTATTTGTCACATTAAAATGGAATAGTACATTTTCTTTTGAAATATCGTATTTTAACATTAAATATAATATTAATTTCTTTAAGTTTTTAAATGTTTCTTTTGAAGGTTTTCCATTTTTTTCATCATATGAATAAGAAACAGATATACTTGAAGAGTCATAATCTAAATTATTCGTACTATATGAAACCTCATCTTCATTAACACACCTTACGCAACCACTATTATCTACAATAAAATGTACTGAATAATAAAGTTCATCTTGATTTTTTAATTTGTTTATATAATTACGTTCCTCTACTGCCAAAAAGTGCTGATTTAAATTTTCATGTATAATTATTCGCTTTACACATTTTAACTTTTCTCCACTTCTTGTCATTTCATTTATATCTAATAACATACTATTTATTTCCATATACATCACACTGTATTTTATGAATCTTTAACGTATTTGTTACAAAACATAAATAACCATTAATTATTCCTAATTTTTCATCAAAAAAATCCTATCTACTAAGCAAAATTACTACTTAGTAGATAGGATTTATAACTCACTTAATTTTTAACTTTTATTCATAGTTTCGTACTTTCTTATATAATTTTCACCAGTGCGAGCAACCTCATCAAGAGCTTTTACCCTCTCTTTCATGAGTGGAATAGCAGATCTTCTGATCTGTTCAATCTGATCCATTGCCTCAAAAGTATTTCTAAAGGCTTCTTTTAATGTTTCCACTGATGGACCTGTTCCTGCTACTGACAATTTTTGTATAGCTACACCCTGAGTTTTTAACAACTCTGATGTATTTTTTATCATATTATCAGTTGTCACATTTACTGCATTAATCTGTTTTAATACAATATTCTGGTTATAAAGTGCTGACGATACCATTACAGCAGTAGAAAGCGCCGAGATAGTAGTTGTTGTTGCTCTTCTTACGTTTCTTACTAACTCAAGATTGTTTCTTTTTATAATCTCAATTGCTATATAGCCCTGCTGATTTACAGTAAGCTGTGAACGTAAATCCTGATTTTTCTGCAACACAGCAAATAAGACTTGTGATTCTAAGAAAGAAATTGTTTCTTCATCAACCATGTCGTTTTTTGCTTCTTCAATCTTTTCTGTTAGCGCAGCCTGCAGATAATCTGTATACTCCACTAGTTTTGAAAGTTCTCGTGTTAAATTTCTTATTTCTACCTGCTTCATTTCCAAAACTTTGTTATCAGATTCAAGTTGCCCCTTGCTACTTTCCAACACTGATAATATGTTTTTTATAACAGCATCAGCTTTTTCATATTTAGCAAAGTACTTTCTAATAGAACTAGCGGTTCTACCGAAAAATCCTCTATCGCTAAAATTAACCCGAGACGGATCCAATTTTTTCATCTCTTCATTTAGGTCTTCAATTCCATTTAAAACCTTTTCTTGCGAATTGAGTGTGGACTCATCTTTGTCCTTTGACTTGGATAAATCCTTAATCTGTACATTTGGAAGCTGACAGCTAACTGTCGACTGTTTTACAACATTATTTCCAATACTATCAATCTTATCCACAACACTAATTCTACTCTTTGCGGACCCATGATCAACTGATAAAATTGACTCCATTAACAGTTTCACATCCTTGTCAATCTGCTCTTTTTCCTCATTAGTGAGTGAAAATATCTTACGAGCACTCTCTTCAACTACTTCTACATTTGACTGAGTAATAAGTGAATTTGACATAATTTTATTCTCCTTTTATTTTATTTATTACATCTGTAAATTGAATAGACTCTTCAATTTATACACAATATCTTCAGAGTCCGCATTAATTGATGCTGCTTCATTTATAGCAGATATCTTTTCAAGTGCTTTTATATCAGCGTTATATCCAATGGTATACACAGGAATTTTATATACTTCTAAGATTTTAGAGATATCACTTAAAGAATATCCTGTATTTTGTTCGCCATCAGATAATACAAACAGCATAGGTCTTGTATCCGGATACTGCTTTTTTGCATCAAGTAACATCTTTAATGCTACAGTTATTGCATCAAAAGTTGCTGTAGCACCACCTGCATCTAAGCTTTCTACTGCTCCTTTAAAAAGCGATTTTTGCTTTAAGTCAAATTTTCCAATAGGTAGATTAATTGTTACGTCATTACTATATGAAACTAGCCCAATATAGTTATCAGAATCAATATACTTTATGGAATTAATAAGTGACTTTTTCAAATTGTTTAAAGGATCTCCAAGCATACTACCAGAAACATCACTAATAAATACCGCTACATTTGCTCTTCCAGCACCTTTATTTTTCTTGTAAACCTTCTGAGCTTTTATAACAGTATCACTAGCAAATTCTGGGAGCTCACAAACATAATCCTCCTCTTCATTAAAGCCATAATTTGTAGCAATCTCTTGAGATGACTGAGTTTTTGTAAAATTAACAAATTCCTCAAGAATCTTTTTCTTTATTCCATCAACTTTACCAATTGCATACAGTGGATTATCGTGTCTTACACCAAAAGGTATAAACTTATAATCATTTCTTAAGTCTGTAGAATTACTGTAAAGCTGTCTTTCAAGAATAAAGGCGCTAAGCTCTCCAGAGTTTGCTGCATCTCTCATCTGTAAAGTAGTACTTGCAACAAAAGGAATATTGGTCTGAAATTTATTAAATCCTTCAATTGCTTTACTACTTAGTGGATCTTTATAATCATAAGTAGCAAGTGTAGCAAGCAACCAATTAAGACCTGTCGTGCTTGTAAATGGATCAGTATATCCCATTATGATATCACCATTTTCTGCAGCTTCAGTGATTGATTTCATATTTATTGAACCATATTTTTCTAAAAGTTCATCATATTTTTCATTTGAAACAACCACACCAGCTACATTTCCAACTAGTCTATTAGCTACTACTGAAACATTTATATTATTTCCAGTTAAAATATCACCCCAAAGTTTACTAGATGGGGTATACGCATCAGGTAAATACTTACCAGAGATAATATAATCACAAGCAAGTCCAGACGGAAGTGACCTTATAGCTACAGAAACCTGTTTTCCATCAATTTCTTTCTTGGCATCATTAAATTCCTTAGCTATTACATTTAACCATCCATCCAAACCAGTTCCAGCCTTTTCTGGTGAAGAAAAAATTTCAATATAAGTATCTGTAGTATTTTCCACTGTAAGTGGATACTTACCTATATCTGGAAGTTCATCAATTTCCTCCTCTTTTGCTAAATCAACACTTGAGGCAACTGCTTGAGAAGTTTTTGGATTAACATTATTATACATTTTCTCAAGCCGATTATTCATATCCTCTACGGTTACTTCTTTTTTTGTCTTTCCAAAGTTGGCAGTAACCATAAGACCTGCATAAATTGCTCCAAAAACTAAGAAAACCCCTACAATAAAAGCTACTATTTTTTTTGCCATATTTTTTATTTTTCCTTTCTCTTATATTAACTTTTTAGAACATCAAGAAGCTCCATTGCTTTTTTAGAAAGATATTTTATTTTTTCTGCATCCTCAGCATCCACATCATTTATATTTATATACAAATCTGAAATTGCATCTAAAATCTGAGAATTTATAGAAACTAAAGTTTCTAACTTTTCTACACATTCATCAAAATTTTTCTCTAAGCTTTCATAATTTTCAAAGCTATTTAAATCATAGAAAAAATCTGATAAACTAGCAATCTTTCTTATGTTTTTATAGAAAGCATCTTCAAATTTTACAACTATCATACTATACTCAGATCGTGCAAGCGGAGAAAATGTTTCATTAAATATGTCATCTAAAGAAGCTACACGTTTCTTAAACAAACTTTCTTGATCAATAGCTTCCTTAAACTTTAATTTAATGCTTTCACCACTTCTAGATTTTATTTTTAAGCACTTTGTATAGCATCTCTCGATCTTTTTTAAATATTCAGATGTTTCTACTACTTCTACTTCATCATTAGAGCTACTCTTCTTAAATATAATTATATAGTTACCATAAATAACCAAGAAAAGACTAGCTAATAAAGCAGTAATAGCAAGCGCCCGTGTAAATATGCTTCCACTTGTAATACTAAATCCTAAAAAACCCTTTGAAAAAATTACAATATTAAAAGCAATCACGGGTAAATTTAAAAAAAATATCTTTTTTAATTTTTTAATACATTTTCTCATCCTCTCTTCCTCCGTTAATATTGTTCTAAAATAAAAATTATGTCTATCCCATATTAAACCTCCTTTTAATAGTCATACTAGCAAATTACCACTAGTGTCATAATAAAAAACTCAGCCATATTATATCAACATAATGTCAACATGTCAAGTTTATGTAAAACATTCTTTATTTTAATATTGAAACTATAAGGAATTTTCATAAATAGGTAAAAAAAATCACCACCAAAATAGTGATGATGATTTTTTATTTATCTATAATACACACATTAGACTTGTAGACTATGAATTTACAACAGCCTTAAATAAATTTGCAAAATCATCTGCAACCTGATCATTTACTTTTACTAATTCATCAAGATTTTTAGCTTCCTCTTCAAATTTTTTTTGCAAACTTTCTTCATTCATAAAATCATACAAAATATATAAAATATTAGACAAACCCGCAACTTTTCCAACATTCTTATAGAAGACGTTCTTAAGATTAATTAATTTTGTACCATATTCATTGTATATCCATATTTTTTCATACGAATTTGAAATAACATCGCTTAAAAATTCCATGTGGTAACATAATAACGTTACTTGTCCCATAGTTTTAAAAATACTTGTTTTTATATTAGCATCCACAATATTATAGTCTTCATATTTTTTGTAACATCTTTTAATTAACCGCAAATAAAGTTTCAGATTTTCGGAATTATATATTTCTTTTGACTTCATTTTTTGTTTTTCTCCTAGATTAATATAAACTTTAAGTTTTATACCTGCTAAAACTATGTTTTTATCATACTAAACCTCCTATCATAATCCTTTTAGTAAGCTCCACTAAAAAACAATTTTAAAACTGTACATCAGTATATCAGCACATCACTTATAAGCCAAGTTTACGTAATATATATTTTTCTATTTAATAATTTCAATTTTTCAAGAATTATTTTGAGGTAACTACAAAAAATCATCACCATAATAATGGTGACGATTTTTTTATTACTAATTTACATTATCCAGAATTTCTCCGGATTGCATACAAAAAGATTTAGCAGCTTCAGAATAATTTGAATTTAAATCATTCAAATTTATATATAATTCTGAAACAATGTCAAAAATATTTTCGTTTGCAGAGACTAATCTATTAATATTCTTTGCAGCCTTCTCAAAACTGATTTGTAAGCCATAATCATTTTCCCTATAATCAGACAGACCATATAAATAATTAGCCAAATATGAAATTTTCACGGTATTCTCGTTAAAAATTTCGACAACTTGCACCAGCCTTGCATAACATTCATCACGTGTCTGTCCTGTAATTCTAAGAGCTGCAGTTACTAGAGAATCCAGAACTCCAGATAACATATTTCCCTGGCTTAAAGCCTTTTCAAGGTTTTCGAAAACGTCCACATCTCCAACACATTTAATGTCAGAACCTTCAAACTTCAGATAACACTTGTTAATGTCATCTACAGCCTTATTCAGGTCATCCGCCTCGCTTTCACTCCAGAATTCACTCTTAGGCTTCTCGTGAAAGTCTCGATGGAAAATGGTTTCAATAAGATCTCTTAATCTAAACATAACTCCTCCTCCTGTAAGCTTAATTATCTTACAATAAAATATTTTTACTACAATTATATTATACCACAATATCAGTATTATGTCAACTTTTTTTACTTAATAATCCTTTTTACTATTAAACAATGAAAAGTTTATCATATCCGCACTTTAAAAATACGCCTAAAAATGTACAAACCTATGAGAATGATAAGTACTTTTCCTAAGTAGTAAGCTACCTGATATAAAACGACATTTGGATAAACGGCTATATTACTTGGCATGATAACTTTTCCATCTCTGTCCAAGAGTAAATTATTAAGCATTAATAAAAGATTCCCTTTCTCTATTGAGGATGAGTTATATGAACTCTCAAGTTCTTCTTTAATACTAAGAAGATTTTTATACCAATATGAAATATCATTTTTCAGCATTTTTACAATAAAAGATGTATTTCCACTGGTAATGTTATTTTTATTTCTTGCAAAAAATACTTTTAATAGTTATTCATATTAAACTATCTCATTTTTAAATATCAAAAACTTAGTTTTATTCTTGACTTTTAAAAGAATTAAGCATTGACATATTTTTTTTGTTTGGTATAATATTAATTGTACTAAAGGAGATGTTTAATTTGAAAATAGGAATAGTTGGCTTACCAAACGTTGGAAAATCAACACTTTTTAATGCAATAACTAAGGCTGGTGCTGAAAGTGCTAATTACCCATTTTGCACTATAGAACCAAATGTTGGAATTGTTAATGTACCAGATGAAAGAATAGATAAACTTTCAAAGTTATATGAAACTGATAAATCAACATATGCAACTATTGAATTTGTTGATATTGCTGGATTAGTAAAGGGTGCTTCTAAAGGTGAAGGTCTTGGAAATAAATTTCTATCACATATTAGAGAAACTGACGCAATAGCACATGTTGTAAGATGCTTTAATGATGAAAATATAGTACATGTATCTGGTAAAATTGATCCAATAGATGATATTGAAACTATATCTTTAGAACTTATACTTGCTGATATCGAAACAGTAACAAAATCAATTGCAAGATATGAGAAAATTGCAAAATCAGGTGATAAAACTGCAAAGTCCACACTTGAACTTTTAAATAAAATATTAGCTCACTTAGAGGCTTCTAAACCTGTTAGAACTTTTGAATTTGAAGAAGATGAAAAAGAGCTACTAAAAGATACTTATCTTTTAACAATAAAGCCTATAATATACGTTGCTAATGTATCAGAATCTCAAATTTCTAACATGGAAAGCGATGAACTTGTTAATAAAGTAAAAGAATATGCTAAATTAGAAAACGCAAAAGTTGTTACTCTTTGTGCAAAACTTGAAGAAGATTTAAGTGAATTAAATGATGAAGATAAAATGATGTTAATGAGTGATTATGGCATATCTGAATCTGGGCTTGATAAGCTTATAAAAGCTAGTTACTCGCTACTAGGTCTTATATCATTTTTAACTGCTGGAAAGCAAGAAGTAAGAGCTTGGACTATAAAGGAAGGTACAAAAGCTCCCCAAGCAGCTGGAAAAATACATAGTGACTTTGAACGCGGATTTATAAAAGCTGAAGTAATTTCATATAATGATTTAATTACCTACGGTTCAACAGCAGCAGCTAAAGAGAAGGGATTAGTAAGACTTGAAGGAAAAGAATATGTTGTGCAAGATGGAGATGTGATTTTATTTAGATTTAATGTATAGATTATATGTATAAAAAGAAGCTTAAGATGATACATCAAAAGCTTCTTTTTTTAATTTGCTATTTTACTTTAACATTTTCTTTTCCAAAAGCCAGGCAAAGTTTATCGATTACATATTCGTCTGTTTTTAACCAAACTTTCCTATTTAACAGTTTTACCTTATTAGTTCCCGCATAAAAAATATATACTGGAGTGCTTCCAAACATATCACTTTCAAGATTTTTAATGTAATCAATTACTCTATCTTCCATGTCAAATTTATCTTCTGGTAACCTTATATATATCTTTTGTTCCTTTTTTATAGGTTCAATATTTTGAACTAATATTTTAGCTTTTTCATTTTCTTTTAAACTAACTTTTCCAGTCACTTTATAAAGTCTATCATTTATTACTTCATTAGAAAATCTCTCACATACATTTGGAAAAAACACAAGCTCTACACTTCCGTACATATCTTCAATATCTGCAAACATCATTTGTTTTCCACTTTTTGTCATTAAAAATTTCTTATTTGATATAATCCCACAAAAGCAAATATTTTTTCCTTCATAATTAAGCTTTTCATCATTTTCACTTTCATCAGTCACAAAATTTAATTCCATACTAGTAACAGTACTATTTTTTTTAATATAATTTGCATACTCATCAAGTGGGTGACCAGAAACATACAAGCCTAATGTTTCCTTTTCCATTTCTAAGATTTCTCTTTTTGTTGGCTTTTTATCAGATTTATTTATTACTATTTTTGTATCACTACTCTCAATCCCTCCCAAATCAAACATATTTAGTTGATTTTTATAATTATTTTTTCTTGTTTGAGTAATATTTTCAATAATTCCTTCATAAGAGTCAAGTAAATCGTATCTTGTAAGCTCACTTTCACATTCATCAAAACATCCTGCTTTTATCAAACTTTCTATACACTTTTTATTTACAATGTCGCCTGCAACTCTTTCACAAAAATCTATAAACCCTAAAAATTTTCCACATTCATTTCTTGACTTTATAATTTCATTTATTGCATTTTCACCCGTATTTTTTATAGAACTAAGTGCAAACCTTATTCTTCCATTTACAACAGTAAATTTTGCAAAACTTTCATTTATATCTGGCTTTTGAATTTGAATTTTCATCTCCTTACATTCATCAATATACTCAGGAATTTTATTTAAATTTCCTATAAAACTATTCATTATAGCAGACATAAATTCTTCTTTATAATTTCTTTTTAAGTATGCTGTTTTATACGCTACAACAGCATACGCAGTTGCATGTGATTTATTAAAAGCATATTTAGCAAATTCTTCCATTTCGTCAAATATTCTATTTGATGATTCTTCATCTATACCATTATTTAATGCTCCTTTTACAAAAATTTCTCTTTCTTTTTGCATGACATCTTTTTTCTTTTTTGACATTGCTCGCCTTACCAAGTCAGCCCTTCCAAGACTGTATCCAGCTAGATCTCTAAATATTTGCATAATTTGTTCTTGATATATCATACAACCATACGTTGTTTTTAAAATAGGCTTTAACGATTCGTGCGTATAAATTATATCATCTTTATTATTCTTATTTCGTATATACCTTGGAATCTGATCCATAGGACCAGGTCTGTAAAGTGAAATCATAACAATAATATCTTCAATACAGTCTGGATTCATTTTTACTATGAGTTGTCTAAAGCCTTTGCTTTCCATTTGAAATACACCAGTTGTTTTCCCACTACTTAACATTTCATATGTTTTTTTATCATCGTAGTTGCCATAATCTACTATTTCATTTCTTATACTTTTTACTAATTTTTCAGTATCGGATATGACCGTAAGAGTCCTAAGTCCCAAAAAATCCATTTTTAGTAATCCAAGTTCTTCTAGCAAAGTCATCGTATACTGAGTTGAAACCATGTTATCCGTTACGTATAATGGTACATAATTTACTACTGGTTCTTTAGTTATAACTACACCTGCTGCATGTGTAGATGCATGACGAGCAAGACCTTCTAATTTTTTTGAAATATCAATTACTTTTTTAGTATCCTCATCGCTTTCATAAAGTTCTTTTAACTCTTTTACAGTTGATATTGCATTACTTAGTGTAATATCCAAATTATGAGGTATAAGTTTTGCAATTTTGTCTGCTTTTTGATATGAAATATCAAGTGCTCTTGCACTATCTCTAACAACCGCTCTAGCTGCCATAGTTCCAAATGTAATAATTTGTGCTACGTGATCACTTCCATATTTTCTTGTAACATAATCAATTACTTCTTTTCTTCTTTCATAACAAATGTCTACGTCAAAATCAGGCATACTTACTCTTTCTGGATTTAAGAATCTTTCAAAAATCAAATTAAATTTCAAAGGATCAATATCAGTTATATACATAAGATATGCAGCAATAGAACCAGCTCCACTGCCACGTCCTGGTCCTATCGCAATTCCTATACTTTTAGCATAGGTTATAAAGTCGGCAACAATTAAAAAATAATCAACAAACCCCATTTTATCTATTACAGAAATTTCGTATTCTAAACGTTTTCTTGCTATATCTTGCATAGAACTATTATACCTTTTTTTTAAGCCATCATAGCATTTATTTTTAAAGTACTCTAAATGCGATATATTTTCTTTTATTTTAAATTCTGGTAGGATTGTATGGCCAAACTCAAGACTTACATTACACATATCTGCAATTTTTTGTGTATTTAAAATAGCCTCAGGAGCAAATTTAAATCCTGATTCCATCTCTTTTTCACTTTTTACGTAAAATTCATTTGTTTTAAAAGACATTCTATTTTCATCATTTATTGTAGTTCGAGTTTGTATACAAAGCAATACCTCATGAGCAAAGTAATCTCCTGGTGTTAAATAATGACAATCATTTGTTGCCACAAGCAAAACTCCAAGTTCCTTTGAAAGTTCCAATAACTTTTGATTTACAAGTATTTGTTCTCTTAATTTATTATCCTGTATTTCAATATAATACCTTTCTTTTCCAAAAATCTCTAAAAATTCATTTATTGTTTCTTTTGCACCGTAAAAGTTAGAGCTTAGTACCTGTTTTGCAAGTTTTCCCGCTATACAACCAGATAAGCAAATTATCCCCTCATTATATTTTCTTAATACCTCCATATCTATCCTTGGCTTATAATAAAAGCCTTCAGTATATCCAATAGATACTAATTTAACCAAATTTTTATATCCAACATTATTCATTGCAAGAAGTATTAAATGACTTGGTTCACTATCTATTTTTCCTTGCTTTTCAAGTCTACTTCTTGGTGCAACATAGACTTCAACGCCAATTATTGGTTTTATATTTTCTTTTTTACAAGCTTTATAAAATTCAACAGCTCCAAACATATTTCCATGATCTGTTATAGCAACTGCATTCATCCCTAATTCCTTTACTTTTTTTACTAAATCTTCTATTTTTATTGAACCATCTAAAAGACTATATTCTGTATGCATATGCAGATGAACAAAACTCATACTCTTCTCACCTCATTTTTTTACTAATTATATCACAGGCTAATATATCTGTAAAGTTTGATCACAAACATTAGTTTATACTTTTTTTACTAGTTTATACACTATACTTGCTATATCAAATTAAATGTGATATAATCATAAAAAAAGTATTGTATCAAATTTAATAAGGAGGATTGTTATGGAAAAAAGAATGAGTAAAGATGAACTAGTAAACCTAATAGAAAGTTTAAAAATAAGCAAAGATGAGTATTGGATTTTATCTAGTAGTGCACTAGTTCTCAGAGGAATCTATAAAGATGCAGGTGATTTAGATATCGCTGTTACAGAAAAAGGATTACAAGAGCTAAAAGAAAATTATACTCTAAAAGAAAAGGACAACGGTTGGTATACCGTAAATGAAAAAGTTGAATGTGTACTTGACACAAAGGAATCATGGAAAATAGAAAAGTTTGAAGGATATAATCTTGAAAGTATTGAAAAATACTACACTTTCTTAAAAAGTAGTGATAGAGAGAAAGATAAGGCAAGATTAGGACTTGTTGAAAAATATATGGCAAGTAGAGCAAATACTTGTAATTAACATTCAACCGTGTAGGCGCTATAACTAAATATTTAGTTATAGCGCCATTTTTACATTTAATTGTAATTTTAATAATACCATTAAAATATAATAATACTTGTAAAGTTAGCAAAAAATAAAAAAAGTACATTAAATGTTGACATAACTAAAATAAAATGATATAATTCAGTATAAATTAAATTTATATAGAAATTGTAATATAATTTCTAAAATATTATCTAGGAGGATAAAATTATGATGACTTTAAAAAATGAGTTAATGCCAAAATTAGAACACAGTGTAGTTAAGAGTTTTGAAGAACTACACATTGAGACAATCGCTCCAAATGGAGTAATTAGCTATAAATTTGAAGGTAATAATAAGTTGATTGTCAGTATCGACACTACCACGGTGCCGGATGATAACGCACAAAATTTTAAATTAGTGTTAAGTCCAGCAACAAATATGGTGCAATTTCCAAGCAAGATGCATTGGAAATTAAAGATTTTAAGTAATGAAACAGGTAGAAAGCCTCGCCTTTCAATCAGAATGTTTAGAAAAGGCGAAGATGTAAAGTATCGCAAATTTATATGCGATCTTGACTACCAGTCTGCTGACAATGATATTATTATGAATAATATCGAATCTTCTACTGCTAGCATTGTTGTGAGGTTTAAGCATGAACTTACCACAAACATGAAGTTCACTTTTTCAATTGAAAATATGAATTAATCTTTCACTATCAATTATAATAAAAAAACTCAAAGTCGACTATATAATGACTTTGAGTTTTTTTATTTTTATTATCAAGATTTTTGTTATCAATAAAAGATGTCTATTTTCTTACCTTTGCTCTTTTCTAGCAATCCCATCCTTATCAGTCACATACGATTTTTCTACCATGTACTCTTTTGATGCAATGTACATATTTGCTATCTCCTCAGGACTATTTATTAAATTATCCATATCAAGTTCAAGTTTTTTTGTGTCTTTATTTATTTTTCTGTCTTTTTCCATTTCTTCATTAACACTATTTTGTATAAATTTTTGATTTTCTTTTTTACATTTTCTAAACTCAACGCCTAAATCAATTGAATTTTTTACAAATTTAAAAGGTCTAAAATATTTCTTAATATGATGCACTTCATCTAACTTTTTTGAAATTTCTTTTAAATTTCCTACACCATTTGTTCTCTTACTAAATAGTTCACACATTTCATCAAACTGATTATTAAATTGAAATTTTATTAGATTTTCCTTTCCTATTATGTCTGAAATTTTACAAACAGCAAGTAATTCTGATTGATATGTTAACTTACGTGTAAAAAACTTGGTAATCTTATCTGCTCCCATATACTTGTCATACTCTATTTGTTTAAATACAGTTATTCCTTCATTTAAAGCTCTATTTTTACTAAGTTTGCGTATTCCAGAAACATATTTTCCTTTTTTTAAGAAATCATCTAAGTTTTTAATACTTTTTTGATTAACAAATCTTTTCAATGGATTTTTAGAGTTATAAGATTCTATAATAATCTTTTTTTCTTCCTCAGTCCAATCTATTTTATCAGTAGTAGCAGCATGATCAATTTCATGATATATAATACTATCTTTTAATTTTTTTTTCGATTCTAATATAGGCTTATAAAGTTTATTCAAGACAATTCTACTACTTTTTGGTTCATAATACGCTCTACGTTGCAAAATAAAATTTTTTAAAAAATCCCATTCATATGCTACACTCTTTCCTATATTATTACCAATTCTAGTAATAATTCTATCTATATCATTTTCAAAAATTTCAGAGTTCATATTCACATAATTAATTATTCGACTTCTTGTATATTCATCAAATCCTTTTTTCTCAAAAATTTCAATTAACCTATTTTCTTGATCCTTAGTTATCACAATCATCACCAATGCCATTTTATCATAAAAAAAAATATCTTTCAATTATTTTTTACATTACTTACTTCCAAAGCTATTTATAGAAATATAATGTAAATTTGAAATATAGTATAGTATAAATTTGAATATAAAATTTGATGATTTGATACAAAATTAAATTAATGTGTAGATGTAAAATTACTGGATTTGCTTGACATGACAAGACAAAAGAGATATAATCATATGGATTTTTTCATTACTCAAAAATAATTTATAGGAGGATTATAGCTTGAAAATTTAAATTTTATCTGTAGCTTAACAAAATATTTTTTATAACAAGGAGAAAAATCATGACAATTAAATTTCCAAAAAGCAACCTAAAATATATACTTCCATATTTATCACAAGATAGTAAAAATGCTCTGGAAATACAGGACTTTTCAAATCCAAGTCTACAAGTGGAGATTAAATATATAATTGATGTACTTTATGTATATTCTCCAAAGTTTACAAAAACACATGACTTAACCAGAAAGGTTAATAAAGATTGCAAGGTTTTACCTATATTTACTAGTTTGGACGACTTACATACTGCATCATTACTAGCTAAAGTCTATAGGAGATTTTGGTGGCTTGAAAATAGATCTTTTGATGGCAGTGCAGAAGAATTTATGGAATTACTAAAAATCGCACTCGATTCGCTTCCAAAAAATGTATCTGATACGTTTTTATACTATTTTGGATTTGTTGATGGAATTAAACATACATATTATGAAACAGGACTAGCTTGTGGAGGTGTTACCAGATCATGTATCGAGTCTCGTATTCAGAAAGCTTTTTATGAACTTGATAAACAAAAAGACTTATTTTTATGCAAGACCTCTAAGTCTATTTATATGTAGTTTTATTTATAATTTACAAATTTGACACAAAAAAAAATCGATGATATAATTAGTAAAAATATTAAAATTTTATAAATATAAGAAGGAGAACTACGATGAATGATGGGAAACTTTATGATTTAGGAGTGGTATGCGGACGCTTCTCTCATGAACATTTAGGGCATGTAAAACTTTTTGATACTTGTATTTCACTTTGCAATCATACACTTATTTTAGTTGGTTCAGCACAAGAATCAGGTACACTTAGAAATCCGTTTACTTTAGAAACAAGAATCAAAATAATACGAGAAACTTACCCAGATATTAATGATGATCAGCTTATAATTAAAGGCATTAATGATTTAAAAAATGAATACAACGCTGCTCCTGACTGGGGTAAGTTTTTAAAGAAAAATGTTGAAAAACATATGAATAAGTTTGCTGATTTAATGGTTTACGGTGGGGATACATCAAGAAGCAAATGGTTTGATCAAGAAGACTTAATTAACACTGCTGAATTAATCCTCCCAAGAACAGCTAACCCGATCTCTGCTACATTAGTAAGAGGACTTTTAGTTATTGATGATAAAGCCAGTTGGCAAAAATGCACTCCAAAGCTTATTCACAAATTTTATTCTGATTTAAGAACTGAACTTTTAAATGTTCCAATATATGATAAAATTCATGATACTCTCAAAACTGAAGAATCAACTATTGAAAATTACATGAAAATTTATTCAAAGTTTGAACTTGAAGACAAAGCTATAAAAGAAAAAATATTAGGTAAATAAATTTATATTACTTTTTATTTTAAGACAAGAATTAAAGGCATTTTCTTTAATTCTTGTCTTTTATCTTTTATTTATACATTTATATTTTAATTTTACATACATATACGTTTATTTTTTATTTTTCTTTATATTTATCTTTTCTTTATCTAATACTATTTCTTTTCTTAAATAAAATAACATATATATATTTGGAATTACAAGTAAAGCATTAGCTATTGAAGATATACTCCACACTTCTTTAACTTGCATAGTTGTGCCTATATATATAAATAATATATATATAGTTTTATATATTAATATATATATTTTTTTTGAACTAAATAAATATTTTATCCCAATACTACCATAATATGCTGAACATGGTATCGTTGCTATAGCAAACACGATAATAGAAAAAATGTACAAAAGCCTTCCATATGGTATAGTTGAAAATATCTGCTGTGATAACTCGATTGGATTTTGAAAATATTGATACATATTACTAGATACAAATATAATTCCGGTAATTGTACACAGTAAAACAGTATCTATAAATACTGTTGTTGATGAAATTATGGATTGTTTAGTCATATTTTCTTCTTTTACCGTAACATCAAATATTGGTGATGTTCCCATTCCAGATTCATTAGTAAATAACCCTTTTGAAAGTCCAGAACTCATAGAAAGTACCATACTAGAAGACAGAAAACCTCCTAACGTCGCTTTTAAACTAAAAGCCTCTTTAATTATGTTAATTATACTATTTATAATGTTATTCCTAAATAGCACAAGTAAAATGCAACATGTAACTAAATACATTCCAACTGCAATTGGTACTAATACACTACTTACATCTGCTACTTTTTTTTCATTACCTAGTATTACATAGCCACATAAGAAAGTAACAAAGATTGCAACAATCCTTACATCTATATTAAAATTGCTAGAGATAGTAGCAGATATAGCATTTGACTGTATAAGTGCTCCCATTCCTATTGTAGTAATTACTAGTAAAATGGAAAATAAAACTGCAGCCTTTTTATTTCCAATCCTTTCATCTAAAACATACATTGCGCCACCAAACTTTCCACTTTTATTTTTCTTCCTATACTTTAACACAATATACGTTTCTGCATACTTAGTTGCAATTGCCAATACACCCGATACAAACATCCAAAAAATTGATCCTATTCCTCCAATTATTATAGCTGATGCAACTCCTATTATGTTTCCAGTTCCAAGTGTTGCAGCAAGTACACTCATCATAGCTTTAAAGGAACTTATACCTTCATTTTCTTTACTTTTATCTTCATTTAGTAACATTTTCAAACCACAAAATACATATTTTTGAGGTACCTTCAATTTTATTGTAAAGTATATATGTGTTGACATTAATAAAACTATTAATGGAATCCCCCATACAACATTTTCAATTTTGGTTAAAATTAATTCCAAGTTTTTCACCGCCTTAATATAGTTTATGCTATTTTTATATTTATATCAAACTTTATGCAAACAACTATTACAACAAGACTAGAATTTATGTAGCCTAGTAAAATATTTTATTATTGTCTTGACACCATAATTAATTTATTATATAATTTGTTCATGTAATAAATAACTTATTGCCAAATGGCGGAAAGGGAGACTTTATGAGTAGCAAAATGTACTGTAACGACCAAATATCGAAAGTTATATCAAGGAGTATGTTTATAACGTACGACAAGAACCATTATGGAGACATTAAGTATGCTCACATAGAACCTGTGTACAAAGAATCATTTTTTGATGATCCAGTTGAAAGTTTTGAAGTATTTGTAAACTTCAATTTAGAGGAGTATTCAATAAAAATTCTTACTTGTATGCTTAGTAATCCAATTTTAATGCCCTTTGTTAACACAGTCCTTGAGATTTCATTTAAATTATATACTGGTTATGCACTAGATTTAGAAAAATCTAACAATAAGATTATTAATTATTTAGAGGAACAGTTACAAGGGTTTAAGATGTATATATACCAAAATAAATTCTATAGATTAGCGATGGTTTCAAAGTCTGCTTGCAATGTTGAATTTGAAAAAAATGGTTCCAATATTCCACATCTTATCATTAATTCATCTGGAAAAAAGAGCTTATATCCAGCAACTAGTGATGATATATGTTACTTCATATATAAAGCTATTAGAAAGTATAAATACAATAAAGATAGAAAATTTATACTAAAAAAGGCAATTGAAGAAGCTACTGGAATAGCGTATAAACCAAATATAAATGATCTTTATTACTTAGATCTGATTTCATATAATTATCTATTTAAGAGAAGAATCTCTTCTTTAGATGAGCGTGCTACTATATTTTTTGATAAAATTTGTATTATTGATAAATATGGCGATCTTATTGAAACAGATATTAAGTTATCTCCTGAAAAACTAATAGAAGATATCGATACTATCTCTAGAAAAAATACTATACTTACTAGCAAGTTTAGTATATTAAAAGCTGTTTTACAATATAATACCGGTTTAAATGAGTTTTATACAAATTCCAACGGATTTGTAAAATGGTCTATAATTGCTAATTTGTGTTATGCTTGTGTAGTAAAAGAATTCAAATATGATCTTGTTTTTGGTAATGAATATCTATACTATAGACCAGTAAATTTTAAGAACTTAAAAAATACTAAAGAAATTAAGTGCTTAACTCTTAATAAAGTACTTTTAAGCGAAAATTTTGATGAGTTGCTTGCAGAATTGATAAATACTTCAGTGTTAACACCAGCCAAAATGTATTTGCTATTTAAAAGCTGTTGTTCATAAAAAAATTAAGGAGGATAGTATTATGGAAGAAAACTTAGTAAACACCAATAGTATCATGTCTTATTTGATGTCTTATTTCAAAGATGTTACAAATCCTTATGTAACAAATGAAAAGAAAGAAAGTGATCGGTTACTTCTGTGGATTATAGGTAATGTGATTACTTCTACTAACGATTCTGATGACGATATCACTTCAATTCGTATCTCACTTAGTGAGGTAAAATATCCTACTGATAAGTTTTATCTTAAAATGTATATAAATCGTATCCACATTGCACAGTATGATTCAAAGTACGTTAACAAAGATAAACTTAATGATATTTTAAAAATCGTTTCAGATTATTTTGAAAAAAATGGGTTCACAGCAGTTCTGTCTAACCAAGCTCAAAATAATGCTACACTTAATATCACTTTAACTTTTTAATTATTTAATTTTTAAAAATGAAGCCTACAGCTAAATTAGTTGTAGGCCTCATTTTTATTACTTCAAAATATTATGAAATTTCGTTGCATTTATCTAAAATAATGATAACCGATTACATCACTAACCTTTTATTTTAGTAACAATCACAGTAAAATCATCATTTAATATATTTTTCTTCTCCTTTAATATAACTTTTCTTATCTCATCAGTAATTTGTTTTGCAGTTTTGGAAGTATCAAGTGACTTTAAATATGTAGTTAAAAAATTATCATTTTTATCCATATCATCTGGTATAACTCCATCACTTACCTGTACCACAATATCTAAATCTTTAAGTTCTTTTATTATTGGTAAATAAGTAGTACTATCAACAAGTCCAAGAGGTATAGTCATATTATTTATTGTTGCTATATTTCCTGAAGATACAACATAAGTTGGTGCAGCCCCTATTTTTACAAATGTTGCTAAAGCAGTTTTTAAATCAAATACAAATACATCTAGTGAAGCAAATGAAGTTTCATCTTCTTTTGATTTTAAAATGCTATTTATTATCTCAATAGATTTTACCTCATCAAATCCTCCCTTTAATAGTTTTTCTAGCATATTTATAACAGTTTGAGAACATTTTGATGCTTCTATACCAGAACCTACTCCATCACTTATAACATGTAGCGTCTTTAGGTCTTCAAGCTCCATACTAAGATATGAATCGCCAGAAAACTCACTTCCTGTCTTAGTTTCTGAACAAATAGCAGATATGCTTTCAAAACTTGGTTTAGTAACTAACTTTATCTTTGATCTTTCGCTTTTACTACTGTTTAGTATAAGCTTTACAGAAACATTTTGCTCTAATATTTGACTTATTATAGATACAATCTGTTTTTTCTGCTTTTCTATATTTGTTAAAATATCAGTGACAAACACATACTCTACATTTCCATTTTCCTCTTTATAATCATCTTCATAGACTACATATCCATAAAACTTTAATTCTTCTCTAATTTTTTGATGATTTTTATCGTAAACTTTTGGAAAATCAATTTTTATACTACTTGCAACGTTTGATAAAATTTTTGACATTTCTTTGTATTTATTTGATATCTTACTTGCTTCTTCTTTTTCTTTTCTTTTTAGTATTCTCATTACTTTCATACTAGAATAAACTTCTTTAATATCATTTACTATATTAGCTGAAATATCGCATTCAGACACAAGCATAGAAGCATCTATTTCTTCATTATTTTCAAGTTTAGTAGAAATATAGTCAGAAACAATATCAAGTTTTTCTTCATCCATACAATTTTTTCTATTTTTACAATCTATACAAGTATTTTCAATGTAATCCTTTATATATTTTTTTATAACCTCACGAGTTTCTAATTTATTTTCAGGATCTTGATCAAGTGATGTAATATCACCAAGATCACCAAACACTTTTGAAATTGCATCAATTTTATTTTTTGCATCTGTTGAACTACCAAGCATGTTTTCATATGCTTTTTGTAATGTATTATTTTTGTTAAATAATTTATCAAAACTTTCTTCTACAGATTTTGGCATAAATAGTAATACTAAAGACGCCATTAATATCTCACTTAGTTGTGTAGTAATTTCAGAAAAATTACTAGAATAATATGCAATAAGTAAATTTCCAACTATAAATGAAGCTACTACTGCTATTTTTCCAAATTTTCCAAATATTCCAGATATAATTCCACTAAATGCAAGAATAACTATAAATCCCATTGAAACATTTAAAATACATGTAAGTAACAATCCTGTTATAACAGCTGCCATACAAGCATATACAGAGCCATTTTTCCATCCATATATTAAAATTAACGCTATTATACAAACATTTGTTATTGTATGTCCAAATACTTCAATGTTAGAAAATACTGTAAAACACATTGCAATTGTAACAATCATAGAAATTGTCTCTTCTTTTGAAAAAACAAATCCTTTTTTAATGTTTATTATAACATACATCCCTGAAACTAATATGAAATAAAGTATTAATTCTATTAATGTGTTACTCATATTAGCAAACAAATTAGTAAAAAATGTACCATTTGCAAAATTAAATATACTATCAACAAGTATATATGATACTAAAAATTTAATAAAAACACTATTTTTTCGTGTCATTCCTTCTATATTTAATGCTACAGTTATAACACTAAAAAATAAAAAGAATACCAGTACCTTTGCAATTGTAGCAAATGCTACTTTGCCAATTAATAAAGATAATACTGAAGATAATAATACTAATATTAGAGGCACATTAAAAACACTAGCTACTCCCAAAAGCACAAACGAAAATGGCGAAGTATTGTTTAAAAATCCTTGATTTGCCAATAATAAACTAATTAATACAAATAAAATATTCTTAAATCCTATTTTTTCACTAAGAAAATCCTTTATTTTTTCAAATTTTAATGAAAAATTATCATTTAATGACTTGCTATAAATCATATTAACACCTCTTTTGTTCCTTATATACTATATATTTTACTCCATTTTTAATTCAAATTTTGTCATATTTTATGATGTTTATAAATTTATTTATCCACTTATATAACGGGTAACATCCGCAATTACCAATAACGTAAACCAAAATCAATTTAGAATTCAAAACAAAAATTACATCAAAACAGCAAATACCATTTTGATGTACTAAATTTACTTTGTTGCTGTAGCACTTTTTTTCCTTTTTCTAAGCTCTGCAACAGTTCCCTCTGGATTTTTCCTTGGCCTTCCAACTTTTCTAATTGTCTTTGTTACACCAACTCTAACATTATCAATAACTTCAACTTTTTCGTCTTCTTTATCTTTAGACTCTTCAGTTTTTTTTTCGTCTGACGTTATAACTTCATTATTAAATCCACTTTCTAAATCTTGTTTATTATCATTTATATCTTCAATGTTGACATCAAGTTGATTTCCCAAATCATTTAAATCGATATTATCAATAACTTCAAATTTTTCTTCCTCAACTGGTTCTTCTTTTGTTGCGTTATTTAGTATTTCTTTTACATTTTCAATTTGAGTCATCTCTAGTGCTCTTGAAAGAATAAATTTATTTAATTTTTCTTCTTCATTTGCTGCTGCAAGCCTTGAATACTCTAAATATTCATCTTCTGTTTTTATTGTTCTATGAACATCATTTACCATAGTTTTTATTTTTAAATCATAAACTTCTTTAAACATCTTTGTATAATCTGTTAAACTAATTACATCTTTTTCAAGACTTTCATCGTATATACTTTGTATCTTTGCAAAAATTTTATCTATGATTTTAAAATACCTGTAAGAATTTTTACATAAATTTATAACTAAATTAAACTCATACATATGTCTATCTATATCTGACTCTATTCCTTTAATCATGGTTTCAATAACATATTCAATTAATTCTCTTTCGTCAGATGGTAATTTAGAAATATCATAATTATCATTTATATATCCAACATATTCATCAATTAACTCAAATAACTCTTTATACAATTCTTCTGTATAATCGTCTGTTTGAATCTTTACATCTATATTCTCAAATGCTTTTATAACTTTATTATATCTTTGAGATTTTCCTTCATCTTTTATATTTTGCTTTACCGCATCAATTGCAGAAGAAATTGATAATAAATTAAATTTTATTTCTTCTCTTGATCTAAATTTAGCTTTTGTAACTCTATCATACTCCATTTCAAGGAATGATTTTTGAAGTTCTAATCTATCAGTTTTAACTGATGAATTAATTTTATCTACAATATCTTCTGGGTATGATATTTTTAATTCATACATTTGTCTTTGTAAAATATCATATTGATATTTTACAAAAACAATTTCTCTTAATATATTTTCTTCATAAATTCGCTTATCTTCATTTTCTGCTTTATGTATAACATTTAAATGCTCATCAATAGCTCTATTCATTTTAGCCATATTAACCATAATAACAACGCTTTGAATAACTCTATCAAATAAATTCACCTTTTTTTTGGAACTTACTACAATATCAGCCATATTTTCATTCTCCCCTTAAAAAACACATAAATATAAAATATATATAATCAATATAATTCGGTTAAATCAGCTTGTTATAGTAAAAAACAAACTAATAATATATTGACATCTAGATCGTAATTTATACAACTTTACACTTATATTATACCGTGTTTTTATATAATTGCAAGCATTTTTAAAGAATTTTAACAAAAATGTTACACCAATGTTATACGTATGTTAAAAGCTTTTTTAATGTCAAATAATTGCTTAAGTTATATCAAAATTACATAAATTTTACAAATTAAAAATAGCCCAAAAAAAGGACGCTGGAAATAATAATACCAACGTCCAATTAAATAATTTTTAATAATATAAATATAAATTTAACTAAACATCATCAAACGATATAAAGCTTATCAGCCTTCAAGTTTAATGTAATATCTGGACTCAGACAAACTAATGGTCTAATTCCAACATCAGGTGCACTATGGTCTGCATACGTCATAAAACCTCTACCATCAACCACAATAAGACTATTGTTGTGATTTTTTGATATTCCTGCTACCCACATCTTTTTAGTCATACCTTTATTAGCTGGGACATAAACATTTCTCCGTCCCATATTGTACTTAGGTTTCTCGCCATGCTTAGTTAGATATGAATCATATAGCATTTTTTCGGTGATTGCTCCTGTTGCATACAATCCTTTCTCTCCTACAAACGCTCCCCAAAGATCTCTATCTGTAAGATAGTGTATCGCAGATTGTGCTCCGTTACAACCAGGATAATAATTGACTAAATCCTCAAATGATTCACTATAGTCGCCATATCCCTCTGTTGGAAGCCCACCATTACCTGTCAATGGCAAGTCTTCAAATTTAACATAATTTTCTGAAATTATAAAAATTCCTTCCTCGTCAGCAAAAACTAATTGCCATTTATTTGCGATATCTGAGTCTTTACACTTATATCCAAGTACCTCCTTTCCATAAAGATTCTTAGCTTTTTTCTGGATCATTTTTAGATCCAATGATTCATAAGTTGTTGCCATTACTCTTCCTCCTAACCAATTATTTTTAGAATAAATATATATCTATGTGAGGGATTATAACACATTTTATTAATTATGTAAAGGGCTTTTTATTTTTTTTGTATATTTCTAGAATTCTATGCTCAAAAAAGAGACACCACATTTGTGATGCCTCTAAGGATAAAAAAATTAATACGTTATAAACTTTAATACGTTATAAACTGGTCTAATCTCATGCGCTTTTCATTTGGCGCAACTCTTTCATATCCAGGTACTGGACAAAGTCCTAATACTCTACCAGGATAAGCCTGTGCTGCAATTATGGAACCAATCACAACAACATTCGATGCAACAGACTTTAAACCAGCCAAAAATTCATCGGCTTTTGTGTCAGCCTCAAATCTAGTCTTTACAAGATTTATTCCATCAATACTCCCCACAACTTCCTGCACTGAACGTGCATTTACGAGTGTACCGCATGGTGGCAAAATTACAAGCTCACCATTGCCATCCAAACAGTTTATACTATGCGGTGTTGTATTAATGTAAATATTTCCCTCCATCTCTGTAGCAATAATCTCTTTTCCATTAACATTGATCATCATTTCCATAAAATCTCCTTCTGCTCGAACTAATCGTAACTACACATGTAACTCAATGAGTTACAAAACAACGTCGTCCAATCGTTCGGCTATTATTATTATTTATTCAACAATTTTATTATACAACTATTTCATAATTATGTCAAGCTTAAAATGACTTTTTATTTAATTTT
>OGDF01000981.1_pt1 | contig 43639 bp, 41 predicted proteins | sample 1570141 | NCBI WGS metagenome assembly OGDF01 (sample SAMEA4370581, study PRJEB24528) | human gut metagenome
TTTTTATTTATTATATCATAAAGTTAGGATAAATTCAACCTATTTTTCAAAAAAAAGTGAGGTGAACCACAGTGGCAAACAGAATCAAAGGCATTACCGTTGAAATCGGCGGTGATACCACCAAGCTTTCCAAGGCACTGGAAGGTGTCAACAAGAGCATCAAAAATACCCAGACACAGCTGAAAGATGTTGAGAAACTGCTGAAACTCGACCCGAAAAATACAGAATTACTTTCTCAGAAACAGAAGTTACTTGCCGACAGCATTTCTGCAACAAAAGAAAAGCTTGCAACGCTGAAAACTGCCGCAGAACAGGCAAATATGGCTCTTGCAAACGGCGAAATTTCCCAACAGCAATATGATGCTTTGCAGCGTGAGATCGTTGAAACAGAGAACGAATTGAAACGTCTGGAAACAGAGGCGAAAAATGCAGGTTCTGCCCTGCAAAAAATCGGAGATGCAGGAGAAGTTCTTCAGAATGTCGGTGGTAAAATATCCGGTGCAGGCGAAAAACTTCTTCCCATTACCGCAGGCGTTACTGCCCTTGGAACTGCCGCTGTGAAAACTGCCTCCGACTTTGATTCTGCAATGTCAAAGGTTGCCGCTGTTTCTGGTGCAACCGGCGATGACTTGCAGGATTTGCGTGATAAAGCCCGTGAAATGGGAAGTAAAACAAAATTTTCCGCAAGTGAAGCCGCCGAAGCCATGAACTATATGGCAATGGCAGGCTGGAAAACAAACGATATGCTTTCCGGTATTGACGGCATTATGAACCTTGCCGCCGCCAGTGGTGAAGACCTTGCCACAACTTCCGATATTGTCACCGATGCACTTACCGCTTTTGGTTTAACTGCATTAGACAGCGGACATTTTGCCGATGTGTTAGCTGCTGCAAGTTCTAACGCAAATACCAATGTTTCCATGCTTGGGGAATCTTTCAAATACTGTGCTCCGATTGCAGGTGCTTTGGGTTTCTCCTGTGAAGATACCGCTGAGGCACTGGGTTTAATGGCGAATGCAGGTATCAAGTCTACACAATCCGGTACGTCAATGCGTTCCATTATGACAGCATTATCGGGTGATGTGAAATTTTGCTCTGCCGCCTTTGGAGAAATGGAGATCGCAACTTCCAATTCCGATGGTTCAATGCGTAGTCTTTCCGATATTTTAGCAGATTGCAGGGTTGCATTCGACCAGATGTCAGAATCCGAAAAAGCGAGTTCCGCAGAAACTCTTGTGGGCAAAAATGCTATGTCGGGATTTTTGGCTCTGATGAATGCTGCACCTGCGGATATTGACAAGCTTTCAAGTGCAATTGCCAACTGTGATGGTACTTCACTTTCTATGGCGGAAACCATGCAGGATAATCTTGCAGGACAGCTTACCATTTTGAAGTCCCAGCTTGAAGAACTGGCTATCTCTTTTGGAGAAATTCTGATGCCTGTTATTCGTGACATCATCACCAAAATACAGGGATTTGTGGACAAGCTGAACGCCCTTGACCCTGCAACAAAGCAAACAATTCTCAAAATCGGACTGATGGCTGCGGCTTTAGGTCCATTGCTGATCGTTGTTGGTAAAACCATTTCTTCTATTGGCAGTATGATGACATTCATTTCAAAAATTCCGACTATGATTGCAGGTGCAAAGACAGCGTTTTCTACCCTTGGTGCGGCGATCGGCAGTATTTCCGCTCCTGTCGTTGCGGTTGTTGCAGTAATTGCTGTGCTGGTCGCTGCTTTTGTGCATCTCTGGAACACCAACGAAGACTTTAAAAACAGCATTCTTTCCATCTGGGAACAGATAAAATCCACGTTTGAACGCCTGACATCCGGAATCGTTGACAGGGTGAATGCATTAGGCTTTCACTTTCAAAGTTTCGGCGATATGCTGAAATCCCTGTGGAACGGCTTATGCAGTGTGCTTGCACCTGTATTCGAGGGCGTTTTTCAGCATATTTCAAATATTTTCACTTTTGTGACAGATAGCATTTTAAGCGTTCTTGATGTATTTATCGGCTTGTTTTCAGGCAACTGGGAACAGTGCTGGAATGGCATCAAGGGCATTTTTACTGCTATCTGGGATTTTGTCGTTAACAAGTTCAGCAACATTCTGAATGTTCTCCGTGGCGTGGCAGATGTATTTCTTGGTTGGTTCGGAACTTCGTGGAATGAGGTCTGGACAAGCATCAAAGACTTCTTTGTCGACATCTGGGACAGCATCTGTTCTGCGTTTCAGTCTGTCGCTGATTTCTTCACAAACATCTGGAATGCGATTTCCACATTCTTTATCACAATAGCAACTGCGATCTATACTACAGCGGTTACGATTTTTACCTCTGTCTACGACTTTTTTGCAGGAATCCTGACCGGTATCCACGACTTCTTTTCCACCATTTTCAATGCAATTTGGACAGTCATTTCAACTGTCTGCATCACCATTTACGACACGATCTCAAGTATCTGGAATGCGATTTACAACTTTATTTCTCCGCTTTTGGAAGCGTTTAAATATCTGTTTGAAACCATTTTTCAGGCAATTCATATCATTATCAGCAACGTGATGGATTGGATCTCGGAAAAGATACAGACTATATGGAATGCGATTGTTGCCTTTCTTACGCCGTTGCTTGAGGGGATTAAAACGTTCTTTGAAACAATCTGGAATGCTATTTATACCACGATTTCAACGACATTAAGCACCATTTCAAGCGTGATTTCTACTGTCTGGACTGCAATTTCAGGTTTTATTTCCGGTGTGATGAACACGATTCATTCTATTATTTCGAGTGTGTGGAATGCCATTAGCGGTGCAGTTTCAAGCGTGGTAAACGCTATCCGAAATACTGTATCTTCCGTCTGGAACAGTATTTCTTTCACAATTTCATCGGTGATGAATACCATTCATTCTACGGTAACGAGCATCTGGAATAACGTGAAATCATCTGTTTCAAATGTTATCAGCGGCATTTACTCCACGATTAAAGGCGGATTTGACAATGCGGTGAACTATGTCAAAGGGCTTGCATCAGATGCGTGGAACTGGGGACGGGATATTGTTTCCAACATCATTGACGGCTTGCGAAGTATGATCGGCAGTCTTGCCGACAGCGTATCAAACATTGCCGATACGATCCGCAGTTATCTGCACTTTTCTGTTCCTGATGTAGGCCCGCTGACGGACTTTGAAAGCTGGATGCCCGACTTCATGAACGGCTTGGCGGACGGCATTAACAAAAGCAAAAAGGTCGTAGCAAAGGCAGTTTCAGGTGTTGCAGATACGATGAGAGTAACGCTCAATTCTGATCTCAACTACAACCTTGACGGAATGACAGGTGCTATCATGAACGGCGGGACTGAAAGTTCTGTGGTCAACAACTACTACAATAACGACAACAGCCGTACAGTAAATCAGACCAACAATAGTCCGAAATCACTGTCACGGTTGGAGATTTATAGGCAGACGAGGAATGCGGTGGAGATGTAAAAAGGAGCGATTCATCGCAGTTTTGGTAAGTTATAGGCGTTAAAATGTCAATTTTAATTTATCGGATATACTTGTTTTAAGTATTCTGCCAACATATCCGGAATATATTGATAATGATGTGTGTCATATAACTGATAAGTGACATCTGCATCATGAGATTCCAGGCGTTGAGTCAATTTTTCCAGTCCTTCTAACGTCGTATCATGACCATTATAGTATTCGCTGTAATCAGAATCCTCTAACTTCCCGCCACATAAAAAGACTTTTTTGCAAAGCACATCATTTCTGTCAAAATATCCATAGTCATTGATATAGTCTTCAGGATTTACTCCCAGTTCTTCATGATACAAATTCCAAAATGCCGGACTTCCAATGATGTAATTTCCAAATGGCTGGTTTTCATATAAATCGGATTTGAATAATGCAGTATGTGCAAAAACACCACCGTTGGAATGACCATACAGTGTTGAATTCGCATAGTCAATGGAATAATTTTCTCCAAGATACGGCATCAAATTGTCTGTGATAAAATCAAGCAGCATATCTCCTTTTTGAATAAAATAGGCAATGCGATTATCATTATCTGTTCCGTCAATGCTGTAATTATACCCCAGGCTGACAAGGATAACCGGAGCTGCTTCACCATTTTCCATAATGCCTCTCAATTCAGTGCAGTTTCCAAACCGCCATACCCCATCTGTCAGAAAAAATACAGGATATGTTTTATTGTCATCATAGTTTGGCGGCAATGTGACATGAACCAGAAATTCAACATCCAGTTCCTCATCATAAATATTGATTTCATCAATGGAATCTTTTATTTTCTCCACTGCATCCCTGTCATATTCCCATACATTTCTGTAATCTGTATCCTCATGATTTTCAGCATATAGTGACTGGTCTGAAACATCAACTGTTCCTGCCGGAAGTGTTTCATATTCTCCTGTTTGTAATGCTGCATCGGCAGCCTTTATACGAATAATATCATTTTCAATTTCTTCATCTGAAAAACCATATTGTTTCTCATCTTCTCGAATCCAATCTAAATACTCCTCAAAATTAGCAAAAGATTTATTTTCCTGTATTCCTTCGTCCTCATTATGGAATCTAAACTCAATTTTGCCACCATCATAATTAGGGTCACTATTCGGAACAGGGTACAGCAGCAAAAATCCATCTACTAGAATATACTTTAATGGCAGTTTTTCATTGCCGTTTTTCAGTTGTTCTAGGCTCTGTTCATATTCCTCTTCTGTCATATTACCGCGGTTGTTTTCAAGAGTTTCACGCAGCTCATCTGCCGTGTAATATTCTACACTCACATTATGTTCGGACGTTTCAGCAGATTCTGTCTGTGATTCAGTAATAGAATCAAGAAGTGTCAGTTCATGTTTGCTCACTTTCTCTGACTCCATTGGTGTCATCTTGTTCGTAAGCTGTATTTTTTCAGAATTCTGAACACTCTCTGATACTGATTCATTACTTTGAGATGAATTCAAATTGTTACTACAAGCTATCGATGATATAAGCATAAGAAATGACAAAAGAGCAATTACTATTTTTCTCATTATGGTGCTATTCCTTTCAATTTATTTGTTGAAATTTTTGAATATATTATACCACACCCATATACCCAAAGTCAATGAAAAGCAGGTGAAATTTTGTTCTACACTTTAATTCTCGAAAACGAAACAGGTCAAAAAATTGACCTGTCCAAAACAGCAAACCGATATATGTTCTCCAAAATCAAAGGGCTGAACCCACCGACTGGAACAGTCAGCACCTCAAGTTATGCAGGAATGAACGGCAGTTACCTCAACAATGCCTTCATCGAAAAGCGAAACGTGGTCATTCTTTTTGAAATGCGTGGGTTTGATGTGGAACTCCGCAGGCACGAACTATATCGTGTGGTCAAGCCGTCACGATACATCAAGATATACTACTCCACAAAAAGTATTTCTGTGTATGCTGAGGGTATTGTGGAAACCTGCGAGGTGGAGAACTTTGAAAAACTGACCAATGGGCAAATTTCCATTCTCTGCCCCGATATTTATTGGTACTCCACTGAAACGCAAATTGCGGAATATTCCCGTGTCAGAGGTGCATTTCATTTTGTCTGTCCTGATAATGATGAACCATTTCCGATTGGTATCTACAATACGCAGGATATGATGACCATCAACAACAGCGGTGATGAGGTCGGATTCACCCTTGAAATCAGCGGTGGACCTGCAAAAAATCCGACCATTTACAACGCTCTGACGGACGAATATATGCAAATTTCAGGCGATATTCAAAAGGGCGATGTTATCACCATAACTACAAAAACGGGCAACAAAACTGTTCTTCTGGAGCGTGAGGGCGTTGTGACCAACATCATCAACCGCCTTGTTTCAGGGTCAACCTGGCTGAATCTGAAAACGGGTGAAAATAAATTCTATGTCCGTGCATCAGATGGTTTAAATAACCTCAAAGTTCGTTTGATACACCGAAATGCGTACTTAGGAGTGTGAAAATGCAGATTGAAATTTACAATATGATTCCTGTTGGAGAGAATATTTCCATATCTCTTGAGGCTGTTTGCGACAGCTTTTCTTCGCTTTTATGGGATATTGAATATTACAAATGTGGTGCTTTTGAAGTGTACATTGCTGCATCTCCCCGAAATATCGAGATTTTTCAGACAGGCAGAATTGTTGGCCGTGATGACGACAAGGAACATTTTGGACTGATTGAATCTGTGGAACTTGAGACCGATGCCGAAGATGGAGATTATCTCATTATCAAAGGCAGATTTCTGATGTGCTTACTTGAACGGAGAATCATCTATCCCACATTCAACTTTACAAAACTTGTTTCATATTCTCAGATTGTGATGAATGTGGTGCAGTATAATGCTTGTACATCGGGTATCAGAAAGATTCCGGGACTTATTGTCGGCTGTTCGTCAGGCACTTGCTGGAATACTAAAACCAAATTGCAGGTCAGCTATGATAATCTGATGGAGTGGGTGTACACCATTTGCGAAAAAATCGGCGGAACTGCAAATATCAGGCTTTCCAAAATAGATAATGAACAGTATGAAATGATTTTTGAACTTTCACAAGGTATTGATAGAAGCATTTTACAGGAAGTAAATCCGCACATTATTTTTTCTGACAGGTACAATAATTTGCTGTCTTTCACTTATTTCACGGATACTTCTGTTAAAAAGAATTACGCCTATGTTTTAGGAAAAGGCGAAGGTGAAAAACGCAAAAGAACCACATATTTTGAGGGTTCAGAACCTTCTTCTCTTGATCGCTATGAGGTGTATGTTGATGCAAAAGACATCTCAGATGAAGAACAGGAAAATGGCGAAACAAAACCACTTCCTGACGCCGAATATTCGGAACTTCTGAAAGAGAAAGGAAAGCAGAATCTTGTAACCACAAAAACAAAATCAGAATCACAGATTGCAGTGCAGTCCACACAGTTTCAATACGGTGTGGACTATTTTGTTGGGGATTTTGTTACTGTAGAACATAACAGGTTTGGCATCAGACAGAATAAAATACAGCTTGTCGGCATGATCGAGAGTTTCGACCGCAACGGCAGAAATTTAACACCAACATTTAAGGAGGCTTAACATGGCATTTTCATTCGGATTTTTCAATTCTAAAAATCTTGACAGAACGTATACTGCAGAAAATTTCAATGACTATCTTGGCAGTATTATCTGTGACGGGATTCAGGATAATTTCGGGCAGTGTTTCAAGCTGACTGCAAATAAGTTGAAGCTGACGATCGGCAGCGGAAAGGCATGGATTCAGGGGCATTATTTCATTTCGGATACGGCATACACCTATGATTTATCCCGCTATGTGGACGAATCTCTGCCAAGATATATGACGATCGGTATCTGTTGCAACACTTCTGAAAACGTCCGCAATGTCAGCTTTGAAATTCTCGCAGGAACACCTGCCTCCAATCCTGCAATACCGAGATTTCAGAACACAGATTACAAGAAATATCTTACCCTTTGCATTATCAGACTTGATGCAGGCACATCAGAACTCAGCATTACAGACTACAGGGAGAACAATAATTTCTGTGGATATGTCCGCTGTATTCTTGGCAAATGCAAGGTCACAGATATGCTTTCACAGCTTTCTGAAATTCAGACGCAGATAAAAGATTATAACATCACAGTTAGTCAATTGACAACAAAAATAAACGAATTAACGTTGAAAATTGACGAGATGACGGGCGATGTGGTTTCTATTGGCAAGTGCGGTCAGAATGTAAATTTTGTGCTTTATTCGGACGGCAGACTGCTCCTCAAAGGCACAGGAGCAACGTTCGATTATTCTACTGACAGCAATCCGTCACCATTGCAAAACAATGCAAATATCAAGTCGGTTATTGTTTCAGAGGGTGTGACAGGCATTGGTGAACGACTTTTTCAGTATTGTGATAACTTAAAAACAGTATCACTTCCGACTACACTTACAGCAATCAAAAAGTCTGCATTTCTGCCGCATATTGACGGTTACATTTATCATCAGAGGCTTAATGGTTTAACAGAACTGAAGATTCCGGAACGTGTTACTGAACTTGGCGTGAATGCATTTGCAGGAACTGCAATCAAGTCCGTAACCGTTCCGCCCTCTGTGGCAACCGTAGGTGCAATGGCGTTCAGCGAGTGTCAGTATCTTGAAACGGTGCGATACGGCGGCAAAGTCATCAGTGACAGAATGTTTGTACGATGCACAAAACTGAAAAATCTTACCCTTACCAGAAATGTCAAGGAAATTGTGGGTGGCTGTTTCAATTACTGTGAATCCCTGAATCAAATTACCTATGAGGGTTCTCTTGCAGACTGGAACGCTGTGAAGAAAAATACAAACTGGGACAGCCGTGCAGTTGATATTGAATCTCCGCTTGCAAAAATTCAGTGTCTTGACGGATATATGGAATATGTTGCAGGTACAAAAACTTGGAAAGAGGTGAAGTTATGATCAAATTTCTTGTAAAGGGACAAAACATTGAAACGCTGGAACATGAGATCATTGCGGCAGATCAGATCGCATTTGTAAAGGTGCATTTTGCATTTGATAACAGCTGGAAACCGCTGCATAAGGTAGTGCAGTTCACACAAGACGAAAGCACTTACAACCGAGTTCTTGGGACTGAAGAAACAAGCTGTTTTCTGCCGTCAGAATTGCTTGCAGGAACTGTAAAGATGTCACTTTTTGGCTATGATGCGGCATCTTCTGAAACCGTCAGGGCAACGACTGTTGTCAAAACACTGCACATCAGACCATCGGGATTTGATGGAGAAAACAGCAATGTTCCTCCCACACCTGACCTATATCAGCAGCTGCTTCAAAAAATACAGTCTGCATCTAAGGGACTTGATGGCAAATCAGCCTTTGAGATTGCCGTAGAACACGGTTTTGTTGGCACTGAAATGGAATGGTTGGAAAGCCTCAGAGGGACGGACGGCAAAGATGGCTTGCCTGGAAAAGACGGGGCTGACGGACTTCCCGGACGTGATGGAACAAATGGTAAAAATGGTGTAGACGGAAAGAATGGAACGGACGGTATCAGTGGTTCTGATGGAAAATCTGCTTACATCATCGCTGTGGAACACGGCTTTACAGGTACTGAAGATGACTGGTTACAAAGTCTGAAAGGTACTGACGGCAAAGACGGAATAACACCTGATATGTCGGTGTATGCAACAAAAACAGATATTGCAGAGCTGCAAAAACAAATTGAAAGCATCTCCGGCATCAGTTATATTTCTGTATTTGAAGGCGGTTCTGATACTTTGCAAAAATATGGTGACAGCGTTTACACCTATTACAACGATGGTTATCGTTCTCTTGCAGGTTTTGCGGAGAGTTATCCGCATTTCTGCTCTGCCGAAAATGACTATGCCCTGTATTTCAATCAGAACGATTTCAGCTGGGCTGGAACGGTATTTGTGATTTTCCTGACACCAATTGCAATCTCAGCAGATATGCATCTGCTTTTAAGCTATCTGGTTGGTGCATCAGAAAATGCAACATTCTATCTTGTGAAAAAGACAGATAAAACAGGAGCAGAACTGGCTCAGCATATTTATGAGGAAATCAAGGCGGAAAATGCCTTGCAATTATCGTTTCAATGGCTTTATTCCAATGATTTTATTTCTGTTATACAGTCACTTGAAAACATATCGGATGGAGAATATTATCTTGCCTTTAAAGGCACATCGGATAATTCACATCCGATGGTGAAGTCTGTTAAATTTATGAAGGAGTGATTTTATGAAAGATACCATTTGCCTTATCGCAGGCATTGTCGGCGGATTTATCGCAACGCTTCTCGGTGGCTGGGATTCTGCTCTTGCGACACTCGTTGTTTTTATGGGCATTGATTTTGTAACGGGAATCGTGACTGCAGCAATGGGAAAATCCAAACACAGCGAAAGCGGTACACTCAACAGCACGGCAGGCTGGGTTGGACTTGCGAAAAAGTTTTGTATTCTTCTTATGGTAATTGTGGGCGTGAGAATTGATATTCTCATCGGTACAAATTACATCAGAGATGCAGTCTGCATCAGCTTTTGTCTGAACGAACTGCTCTCCATTATCGAGAATACGACACTTATGGGAATTCCTTTCCCGCCCGCATTCAAAAAAGCAATTGATGTTCTGCAAACGAAAGTAGGCAGAGCTGAGGATGAAAAGGAGGACGAATAAATGGCTATTTTAAGACCTGATACATCAACTACTCTGAATGGAGTGAAAATCAACGAGTATTTACTCACCAAGCATAACCCTAATCATATTGATATGCCCTCTGTTTCAATGGAGGGCAAAGTTATCGGTGTAACAGTCCACAATACCGACTGGATTTCTGTAGCAAGCGGAACGACACCTGCGGAACAGTATACAAGAGCAACCGTCAATGGCAATATGAAAGATGTCAGGGTGCATTATTACGTTGACAATACTTGTGCATGGCAGAATCTGCCTCTATCCTTAAGTGGCTGGCACGCCGCTGACGGAAGCGGTAACGGCAACAGAAGAACCATTGCAATCGAGTGCATTATGAGTTCTGCCTACAATGATAAGGATAAGAAATCCGAGGACAACTGTGCAAGACTTGCCGCAGCACTTCTGAAGAAGTATGGTCTTGACATCAATCACCTTTACACTCACACGCATTGGCTGAATGTCCGTGACGGAAAGTCCGGCAGCGTGGACTACCTTAATACTGCAAGAAATCCTTACAAGATGTGTCCTGCATACATTCTGCCTCATTGGGCAGCTTTCAAAGCGAAGGTGCAGTATTATCTCAATTCAGGTTCTATCCCGACAACCCTTGCACCTGCAACAAAACAGTTTTATCGAGTAAGAAAGTCATGGCCTGATGCTAAGTCGCAGATTGGGGCTTTTTCTTCTCTCGAAAATGCCAAGAAAGCCTGCAAGGCGGGATATGCTGTTTTTGACAGCAATGGCAAGCAGGTATATCCTGCAAAGAAGTCCGTTGATGAAGTTGCCCGTGAAGTCATTCAGGGTAAATGGTCAAATGGTGCGGAACGAAAAAAACGTCTGACTGATGCAGGTTACGACTATAACGAAGTGCAGAAAAAAGTGAATCAGCTGATCTGACCCCTTCCCCACGAAGTATGATTTTTTTCATATTTCGTGGGGATTTTTTTGTACTCAAAATCATGATTACTGTCCTATGTATAGTGAGGAGTTTTTCTTACTATCTATATGGAAGGGTGTAATATATGACAAATGAACAAAAGCAGAGAATATATCAGCTGAAAAACGCAGGAAAAAGCCTTACAGAAATATCTTGTGAATTAGAGATTTCCAGAAATACGATCAAATCTTATCTCAGAAGAAGCAAAGATGAAAGCTACTGCCCTGTTTGCGGATCGATTCTTGTTCATCAACCTCATAAGAAACAAAAGAAATTTTGTTCTGATCAGTGCCGCATGGCATATTGGCGAAAAAGTAATACCAAAACAGATGCGATGATTCCAATAACGTGTGCAGGCTGCGGAAAGAAATTCTATGCCTATAAAAGCAAGAACAGGAAATATTGTTCATTTCTTTGTTACTGTGGGAGGTCTGATGATGAAAAGTAAGACGATTCAGAATATATCTGCGTATATGGTTTCAGTTTCTATTTTTAGAAAATTTATGATTGACGGGCTGATATCAGAAGATCAATTCAGAAAGTGTGAAAGCAAAATTGCCAAACAATACGGCATATCTTTGTGTAGTATTTATCGGGATATTCCCTTGACTTTACCTCCACATAAGAGTTAATATGTGACACTGAGGAGGTGAGAATTTGGAGAGAATCATTAAAAAAGTCGAGTTTCTGCCGAAAGCTCCAAAAATGTTGAATGTGGCGGCATATGCAAGAGTATCAAGCGGGAAAGATGCTATGCTGCACTCATTGTCTGCTCAGGTAAGCTACTACAGCAGTAAGATTCAGAAACATCCTGGATGGAATTATTGTGGTGTTTACGCTGATGAAGCAATAACGGGTACGAAAGCTGACAGAAATCAGTTTCAGGAACTTCTGAAACGATGTCATAATGGCGAGATTGACCTTATTATTACAAAATCAATTAGCCGTTTTGCAAGAAATACTGTCATACTGCTAGAAACGATCCGAGAATTGAAAGAAATAAACGTAGATGTTTACTTTGAAGAACAGAATATTCACAGTATTAGTCCTGATGGAGAACTGATGATTACAATTCTTTCCTCATATGCACAGGAAGAAAGCTATTCTGCCAGTGAAAATAGGAAATGGCGGGCTCGTAAGGACTTTGAAAAAGGAATCATTGGAAGTATCACTATGTTTGGATATCGCAGAAATGCAGAAGGTGTTCTTGAAATTGAACCTTCTGAGACTGAAATTGTTCGTATGATATTTCATGATTACTTATCGGGCATGGGTCAAACGGCAATCGCCAAGAAATTGAACGAAATGGGAATACCTACTCGTCAGGGCAATTCATGGACAAATCCAAGAATCAAAGAATTATTGTCCAATGAAAAATACATGGGCAATCTTTTGCTGCAGAAGTTTTATCGAAACAATCACATTGAAAAAATAAAGACGAAGAACAATGGTGAACTTCCACGTTATCTGGTTGAAAATGCACATGAAGCAATCATTGATAAGGAAACTTTTTATCAGGTACAGAAATTACTTTCTGAACGTGAACAGCAGTATAGTCATGAAGGCAGTACAAAAAGATACCCCTTATCCGGTATGATCCAATGTAAAGCCTGCGGCAAGAATTATCAGCGAAAGGTATATCCGCAGGGAGCGACATGGCTGTGTGCAACGTTTGTACGAAAAGGAAAGAAGTATTGTCCAACAGCTAAGCAGATACCTGAAAATATTCTGTTTTCAGTGATTTGTGATGTCCTGAATATTGATGCTTTTGATGAAACAGTTGTAAAGTCAAAAATAAAACAAATTATTGTTCCTGCACCAAACGAACTGATTTTTATATTTTGCGATGGGCAACAGGTGAAGAGACATTGGGAGCATATTTCCAGAAGTGAAAGCTGGAATGATGAAATGAAACAGCAGGCGAGAGAAAGGAGTTTGAAATGGAACGCAAAATAACCAAAATTCCATCAACAATCGATTTGCAGACACATATGCAGATTGATTCCAAGGCAAAAAGAAAAGTGGCAGGATATGCAAGAGTATCTACTGATTTTGAAGAACAGCAAAATTCTTATGAAGCACAGGTTGAATATTATACTTCCTATATCAAAGGACGTGAAGATTGGGAATTTGTAAAGGTTTATACTGACGAAGGTATCAGTGGTACAAGCACAAAACACAGAGAAGGGTTCAGTCAGATGATAGAGGACGCTTTGTCGGGTAAAATTGACCTTATCATTACAAAAAGTGTAAGCCGATTTGCAAGAAATACGGTTGATAGTCTTACGACAATCCGAAAATTGAAAGCTATCGGAGTAGAGATTTATTTTGAGAAGGAAAATATTTATACGCTTGACAGCAAGGGAGAACTCCTTGTTACGCTAATGAGCAGTCTTGCCCAAGAAGAATCTCGCTCCATTTCTGAAAATGTTACATGGGGTCAACGAAGAAGGTTTGCTGAGGGAAAAATCAATCTCCCTTACAAACATTTCCTTGGCTATCGGAAGGGAGCCGATGGACTGCCTGAAATAGTTCCGGAAGAAGCAGAAATTGTACGTTATATCTACAAAAGCTATATAACAGGTTGTACCACATATGCAATTGCAAAGGATTTGACATCTCGTAAAATTCCTACTCCGGGTGGGAAAACAAAGTGGAGTTCGTCAACAATTGAAAGTATACTAACAAATGAAAAATATAAGGGTTCTGCATTGCTGCAAAAGAAATTTACTGTGGATTTCCTTACCAAAAAGACAAAGGTCAATGAGGGAGAAGTTCCACAATACTACATCGAGGAGTCACATACTGCCATAATCAGTCCGGAAGAATTTGAAGAAGTTCAGGCAGAGATCTCAAGGCGAAAGAAGCTTGGAAGAAAATACAGCGGTAACACGATTTTTTCGGCAAAATTGGTATGCGGTGATTGTGGCAGCTTTTTCGGTTCTAAAGTGTGGCATTCCACAAGCAAATACCGCAGAGTAATCTGGCAGTGTAATAACAAATTCAAAGGTGAACACCTCTGCTCTACACCACACTTATATGAGGATGAAATCAAGCTGAGATTTATCACAGCATTTGCTGAGTTCTTTCAGAAAAAGGACGTTGTACTTGAAACTTGCCATATGCTTATGGAAGAACTGGCTGATACATCTGCTCATGATTCTAAAATTGAACAGTTGTTAATGGAACTCAACGATATTAGTCAGCGTATAAGAGAGCATATTCAGAAAAATGCTTCAGAAGTTCAGAATCAAGAGGAGTACAGTATTCAGTATAGCAATTTAGAGAAACAGTATCAAAGGAAAACAAAAGCAATCAATCAAGAAAAGCAATTGCTGATTGAACAGAAAAATCACATTGAAATCATGTCCTCATTTATCAAAACGCTTGAAAATACGGAAGAAACCTTGACACGATTCGATGATGATATCTGGCGTGCGACTGTAGAGAAAGTGACAGTATTTCATGACGGCAGAATGATTTTTCAGTTTGTGGATGGGACGGAGGTGGAGTGTTGAGCTGCGGCTGATTAGAAGGAAGTCAAAATAGATTTTTTAGGCATTCTGACGCTCTATTTTCGTTTTGGCTTTTCTGCATATATTCATATTGGTCAAATGAAAGACTTTGCCTGACGGACAGTTTCCGTTACAGCATGGATCAACGGCTTTTATCTAAAATATTCCCGTAATATCACCAGATATCAGAGTGCTTTTTGCTCTATATCTGGTGCTTTTATATCTTGATTTCTACTTTAAAATTGAGTAATATGTGATACTGATATGCAAGGCATAAAGTAGCAAAAAGCCACACCGCTGATATAGCGATATGGCTGAGAGTCCTGTATTACCTTTGAACATTTCGCAAAAGTCCGTATTTTGCGAAGCTCACCATATCCTAAATATTCAGTTGTCAAGATGCTGAATTTTCAAAAATAGAATCGCAATCTCTTCATATACTCCTTTTTCTGTTCAAAAGAAGAATGAACATATCGGTTCAATGTGATCTCTACACTGCTATGTCCTAAGATCTCACTTAATGTTTTTATATCAAATCCCAATTTGACGCATGTTGAAGCAAAAATGTGACGAAGTGCATGAAAGTGAACTGACGGCAATTTTGCGTTTTTCAAAATCCTGCTGAATCGATATTGCATTGTTCTTGGTTCAATCGGTTTTTCAAAGCCAGAAAGTAAGTAATCATCAGGATTTCCTTTGAATTGATATAAAAAGCTCATTATACAATCGGGAATCGGGATTTTTCGTTTTGATGAATCACTTTTCGGGTCAGTAATGATCAGTTTTGTTCTCTTTTCTCCACCTTTGCATTGAATTCGCTGTATGGTTTTTCTGACGGTCAAAATACGTTTTTCAAAATCGATATCTTTCCACTGTAAAGCACAGAGTTCTCCGATACGAATACCAGTTGAATAAGAAAGTGCTGTTCCAAGTGTTCCAAGATTTTGATTTTTATTGATATATTCTTGAAGTTTACTTTGTTCGGAACTATCCAAAAGCTGAATCTCAGTATTTTTTCTTTTTGGGAGAACCAGACCTTCCATAGGATTGAAGATATGATATGTCTTGACTGAGTATTTAAAGATTCCTTTTATTAAAATGATAATGTCTGATATGTATCTGTCTGACAATCTATCTTTCCGTTTTTGGTCGATAAAGTTATAGATATCCTTTTGAGTGATGGAATCTATCAATTTTTCTCCAAAAGAAGGTAAAATATGCTTTTCTGCTTTCATTCTGTAGTTTGATGCAGTTGATTCTTTTATATGATACTTGACCGTATTGAACCATTCATAAAAAATAGTATCTAATGTTTTGTAGCAAGACTGATAATTCTGTTCGCTTTGACGGATCATATTTATTCTTGAAATAACATCTTCTTTATTTCTTGAAATAATGTATTGAAATTTTCGTTTACCATTCTTCTTTTTTCCGCGAGGAATTCGTCCTTCCCATCGGCCATCTTTTCTGCAATATAGATTCATTTTGCCTCTCCTTGTGTAAATTCAACAAAATATAACATATTTTTTCGTCGTCTTAAGTCTAAAAATGACTATTTTTGTATTGACAAATCGAAAAAACTGTGATATAATGTAGTATATCAAATCAAATATGATATGTCCATTTCGCAAAATACGGACATTATCGAAAAGGTAACTCTGTATAAGCTTGAAATTTATTTTAATTTTGTCGCTTTTTGTGTTAAATATGCAAAAATACTTGAAAGTGATGATGAAAATGTGTAAGATTAATACAGGTTACTTAATTTGTAGATGGGATTCAAGCAAGAGAAAAGATATTCTTGTTATTGTATATTCTGGTAGCAGACTTTATGCTAAAAGCATATCACAATAGTCTAATATATCACAAGGAGGTGAAAATATGAAGGTTATCAGAAACATTTCTGCTGAAGATGCTGCGAAGAAACTCGAGGTATCTGCTGCTGAGAAGTTCGTTGCAAATGAAACTGCAAGCAGCTGCCTTTGCCGTTGTAGTGATGGCTAATCTCTTACGCTTTTGCAGAAGAGACACAATCGTACTGCACCGGTTGCCATACGCACACTGGTGCAGTATATTTTATTTTAGGGGTTATTTAACATGAAAAAATCAAGATTCATTGTATCACAAGCTGGCAAAGAGCCTGGTACAATTTTGATATACTCTACTTTTTCAACCTCTCTGGTTGAATTAGAGGAAAACATTTATAAATCGATTTTTGAAGAATCAAATTATGCTGGTTATCCAAAAGAAAGTGCTGCTTTATATAATATGGGTTTTCTAATTGATGACGATTATGATGAATTGGCGTATTTAGAATTGCTTCGATGTAAAACTCTAGAATCAAACAAAACTGCTCCTACATACTATATCGTCTGTCCTACAACTGGCTGCAATGCTCGCTGCTATTATTGTTTTGAAAAGGGCACTCTACAAAAACGCATGCGTAAAGAAACGGCAGAAGCAGTAGCTGATTATATTATCGCAAACCACGATAAGGATAATCTTGTCATTCAGTGGTTTGGAGGCGAGCCCCTACTGGAGCCAGATACAATTTCGTTGATAGTAAATAAATTACATGACAACGAGGTGTCTTTTGATTCAAAAATTATCACCAATGGCTCTCTCTTAAATGAAGAAATCGTAAAGAGAGCTACAAAGGAATGGAATGTTAAGATAATTCAGGTAACCATTGATGCATTATTCGAGGAGTATAACCGTATCAAAGACTATATGGGACTAAATCAAGATCCTTTCGGTCTTGTTATGAGTAATATTCAACGCTGTTTGGATAGTGGTATCAATATCAGAATTAGAATCAATTTTAATCCTCTTGAAAATGAGAAGGCAATTGAAACTGCTAATTATCTTAGAAAAAGATTCGGTAGTAATAAAAATTTCTTTGTATACTTAGCGCCTATTGATTCTGTTGATATTCCGTCAATTACAGAGAAATTCGAAACAATTGACAAGCATCCACTAATTCAACTTCTTGATGCTGAAAGAGGATTCTGTAGCTTTGGAAATTATGATTCGAGAATGAAATTATCCTCACAATATGAAGCAATTTTAAAAAAATATTATTTAACACCTATTCCTACAAGTTGTTATGGCGGCTGTAAGTCTTCGCTTACGATTGACTCATCAGGGAATATTTTTGATTGCCATAGATTACTAGGACATGAAGCCTACGCAAGCGGTAATGTTTTCGATGGCCGTGAAGACGGAAAAATAGCTTCATTATTTTCTGATCCATATCTGCATGATGATGAGTGTAAGGAATGCAACCTATTACCTCTATGTCAGGGAGGATGCAAATATCGTGCTATGACATATGGAAAAGGACATGCTTGCACTTTTGTGAAAGGTGCTGTTAAGGAACTTATTATGCGTGCAGCTGATGAAATCAATGCATTATAATTTGAAATTATTACGTCGACCTTTGCCATTTCAGTTAGGTACGCTTACGCTATGGTCTGATGCTTATATTGCTGATAATGTTTTGAAAAAGCATCTTGATGAAACAATTGATTCCGGTAGTCGAAAAAGGGTAACGATGGATGCTTCTATCTTGTGGATCACAGAACATTGTGCAGCTGATGCCGATATTCTAGATATTGGTTGTGGTCCTGGATTGTATGGTAATCGTCTAGGTACAATGATTAGAACCTACGTTGGATTGGACATTTCGCCATATCAAATTGCATATGCAAAATCACATAATACATCATCGCATAACACATGTTATCAAGTTTGTGATTTTCGAAAATGGCGGCTGCAATCACAACAGAAGTATGATATGGTTCTTCTTCTGTATGCCATTTACTCTTTTTATCCAATTGAAGATAGAGTCGGTTTACTTAGGAAGGTTAAGGGTATGCTGAAGCCTGACGGATGTGTGATACTTGAATTATTTACTGCAAATCACTATGAGGGAAGGGAAAATTGTACAGACTGGGAGTATATTGAGAAAAATGGTTTTTGGAAACCTAGCCCATATTTGGAACTTAACGCCTTTACTCGTTACCGAAATGACCTTGTCCTAATTCAAGCTGGTGTAGTCGATGATACTATAGAAATATGGAATTCATGGATTGAGTTGTTCAGTATTTCTAAGATAGAACGAGAGCTACAATTAGCTGGTTTTTCAAAATTTTCGTATTATGGCTCCTGTACTGGTGAAAAATACATGTCTACTAGTGATGTATTATGTGTAATTGCAAAATTATGATAGAAAGTGGCTGATACAGCATGAATTTAATTGAATCATATCAAGAAATTGATGAGGAAAATCGACTTCAAAGCACACTTGCAAGAAGAGTTGAATATCTGACAACAATAAATGTTCTGAGCACTTATTGTCACAAAAGTAAAAATTGCATAGACGTTGGCTGTGGTGTTGGAATTTATGCATTATACCTTGACAAATTTGGGATAAAGACAACTGCGATAGATCTTGTACCAGACCACATTAATCGCCTTAAAGAGCTTATAGCACGAAGTAATGCAAATATTGAGGCTTGTGTTGGAAATGTACTTGATTTATCAGCATACCCATCCAACAGTTATGATATGGTATTATGCTTGGGTCCACTTTACCATCTTCTTACTTCTGCAGAACAAGAAAAATGCATAATTGAATGTAAACGGCTCGCAAAATCAGGTGGTGTTCTCCTGTTTTCTTATATAAGCCCATATTCTGTGTTTCCTTGTGCTGTCAGAGGTAACATGGAACGAATGTCATTGGAATTGATTGAAAAAATAGTGAACGATCACAAAATCGAAGCGGATAGTCCATACTGTTTTTGGACTGATAATTATTATCATGATCCGATAGAAATTGAAGCTCTCCTTTCACGGCATAATTTGGAAATAGTAGATCATTTAGCTACTGATGGTCAAAGTATCGCATTTCAGAATATGGTTAATCAAATGACAGAAAACCAGTTTTCACTCTGGATAAAATATCATTTTAAGACATGTAGGATTCGATCAATGTTGGGTGCTTCCAATCATGGACTTGTTGTAACAAGAAAGAAGGTGTGAGCGTGCAACTTGTTCGTGAAAGTACAGATAAAGCCATTTGGTTGGAAAGAACACAGTATGAAGAATCGGTCTATAATATCTCAATAAGCAAAAATGGTAAATTGGCTATTTTTAATTCTGCTACTGGTGCTGTTGTACTTATGGATTCAGATACAATCATAAATCTTCCTACTAAAGAAAAGTTATGCCTAGTTGAAAATGGATTTCTTGTACCGATTGGCACGCAAGAATATAATCGTTATATTTCAAAGATTAAAATTTCTGATAAAGAAAAACCTGATTTTTTTACTATCATTCCTACAACAGTATGCAATGCAAAATGCTTTTATTGCTATGAAGAGGAATATTGTAAGCTGACAGTTAATGATGCCATTCTCGACAAAATTATTAATTATTTAAGTCAGCATCTTGGTGATAATGCAGAGTGTGTACTGGATTGGTATGGTGGGGAACCATTACTTTGTGTAAATCAAATTGACAAAATTGTTTCTACGCTAAGAGCCCGTGGAAAACTAATTAATCGTTGGAGTTCTTCTATAACCACTAATGGTACGCTGTTATCAAAGGAAATTATAGCACATCTTATACAAGAATGGCATTTATCAGTGGCACATATTACTATTGATGGAACTGAAAAAGAACATAATTACAGGAAAAATGTAACTTTAAATGGAGAAAGTGCTTTCCAAAAAACCTTCAGTGGAATATATGAACTACTATCTGCTGGTGTCTATGTAAATCTAAGAATTCATCTCGATCATTTAAACAAAGCTAGTTTTCCAGATATTCTACAGAAATTGTCTGTATTATTTCAATTTGAAAAATTGCACTTGTTTCCAACATTTTTATTTCCTCCTGAACATAGTATGCCTGAAAGTTATATAAAGGATTCTGAAAAAGAAGAGTTATTTTATGACGTTTTTAAATCGTTGCTCACGTCTAAATATAAAACTGATCTAAAGGATATGTTTCCACAACCGAGATACAAAGGATGTTTTGCAACCAGACCAAATACACTTGTAATTGCTCCCAATGGTGATGTCCACGCTTGTGTTCAGGATTTTAACACTCTAAGCATGACGAATACTTGCAAATATAGCAATTTCAGATATGCTTTAGAGGCATGTAAAGAATGTGCCTATCTCCCAATATGTTTAGGTGGTTGCTTGTATAATCGAAATTTGAGCAACACTGTTAGAACACCTTGTGTAAGAAATAGATACATTATAAAGCCCTTATTAAAATTGCTTATAGAACGTACAATATAGTTATTTGAAATCACAAAAAACATAAATATTTTTTGATGGCGAAAGTTGACAACAATTTTACATTGTTTCCTGCTTGAGAAATGAATTTATTACATTGACTAAAGGAGAAAAAGATGAAAGGGAAAGGCATTCATTCGGAATATTTGTTAACAAAATTATTTTCTATGGATTATTTTCACTATTATTCTAAACCATTATTATTTGCTGCATATTTCTTTCCTTTTATTGCTTTAGACACAGAAGTAACTAGGGCATATACACCGAGTGAATTTAATAAAAAGATTGAGAATATTAAAAATAATAGGCATGGAAATTATTATAATTTTGCCACACAAGGATTTGGGAATACTCCTTTTTTTGAACCCGATATATCATATTCTTACTTTTATAGCAGATTATGTTCTTATGATATAGAAAAAGATATTTATTTTAATGTTAAAGCGGGTAGCTGCGATACTATGGAATGTGATTTGGTCAAGAAAGATTTGAGATATGTGTTGAAAGAAGGCACATTAATGTTGAAGAGAGGAAAAAAAGTACCTGAAAAAGTTAAAGAGACATTGCTTTATGAGTTAGAGACATCAGAAGTTAAGGATGTATTGGCAAAATTGCTTTATTATATTATTTCACCAAACCACTCACTTCCTGACGTTTCTTCAGAAAAAAATCAAGCTCTTATAACAAAATTGAACATGCAGTTCCGTATTACGCCAAATATATGTATTGATTTCAGAAAAAAATTTGATGAGAATATTAATGTTATATCAAATAGAATTCGGGCAGCTAAGGAAATACAAGTATGTTGTTTTGATGGAATAAGTTTGTTTGGAGATAATAAAATTACTTCAAATATTCAGCAAAACATTATAAACACCTTGAGTGAATGTGCTAATAATAATTCTGGTTTTAACTTTGAATTGATTTTAAGTGAATATAGATATGGGTATTTTGAAGATGCAGCAAAATATCAAATCAATATTCCTCATCTAAGATGTAAGAAAAAAGAATTACCATTTGAAACCGTACTACGATTAAAAAAGATAAAAAAGGCGTTTTCAATTCAAAATTTTGAAATTAAATTGACGAGATGTTCGCTTCCTTTTGCACTGTTTATCATGAAATTTGATGATGAATCACTGGATTATGTGAAAGTTGATATATATTCGCCAATGATTGATGATAATAAAGATAGACCGTGTTTTTATGTATTTAAACAAACTGATCCGTTATTATTTCAATATTTTGCGATAACTTTTGAAAAAATGTGGAAAAATGATGATTATTCTTACTTTATAGAAGAGGAGGATGATTTGTATAAATGAATGAAAAATTTTTTTATGAAGCATTAAGAAAATGCAGTAATGATGAATTAGCAATATTATTATCTATGAATCATTCTAAGTTCGAGGCATCATTGGTTCCAGATAAAAGGACACTTTACTCACAGGGAAAAACTGGGACTTGTTGGTTGTCATCGGCATTGCTCTGCATTTCTTTATATTTAAAAAATATAAAGAAAATCGAGATAACAGAAGAAACTACCTTCTCAAAAAGCTATCTGTTATTTTATGACAAAATAGAACGAACGAAGTGGCTTCTTTCTTTGATTGAATCTAATATTGACGATGAGCAGAGAATGAGATATATTTTGAACCATTTAATGACAGATCGAGGGCAATGGAACATGGCAAGGAATCTGATTCTAAAATATGGTCTGATTCCATATGGAGCTATGCCTGATCCATTTCATCATAAGAGCTTAATTGACTTAAATATTTCAATCAGCAATATGTTGAAATTGTATGCTCTTCATTTAAAGAAGAAACCTTCTGCAAGTGAAAAAGATAATATGAAAAATATTATCATAAATACTGTAAAAAGGATGTTAGTTCATTTATTGGGAGAACCTCCTACTGAGATAGATGTACCTGCCATATTTCAATGTAAAGATAGAATTTCTCCGCAGTCATTTTTTCATGATTACATAGGTTTCCCTTTTGATGATTATCTGTTCATATGCAATTTTGCTCCTGAAAGTAATTCTTTTTACGAAGTGACACTTGATAATAATATGATGGATGGTATGCCTGAGATACTTCTGAATCTGTCTGATGATGATTTTTATACAGCTGTATTTAATCAGTTGAAGATGGAGGGTTTCTGTTGGTATACTTGCGATGCTTCAAAAGGTTTTTGCTTAGAAAATAGTAGTTTTGATGACCCAGATACTTATGAATTTTTTTCCAGTCTTTCCAGCTTCGATATGATTAGAAATAGGCTTTCTGCACCGAATCACGCTATGGTTTTGATCAGTGATGGCCATTATTTAAATGAAAAATGGCTATTATCGCATAATAGCAAAAGTGGATTAAGTTATGGGAAGTACGTTCCCGTATCAAAAACATGGCTGCAAAAATATGCATTTCAAGCAGTTGTACATAAAAGTTGCATTACACTTGATTATCTGCATATACCATTCTATCAAACAATGCCATTCGATTTATTTTATTCTATATAACTTGGAGAATATAAAAACTATGAATTCTATTCCTTTGCAATTAAGAGTTGAACATTATCAATTATACTGCCATAATAAATTGATTGCAACATTATTAGGCTGCATAAATTATAAAAAACTTTTTTTTCCGTGCCTTGAGGTATCACTTACTACATTTTGTTCCTTGTGTTGCGAGAAATGTGCGAATTTAATGCAATACTACTCAAAGCCGTATCATGTTGAAGCAAAAAAAGTCTTTTCTAGTATTAGGACCTTAGCCAAAGTGTCGGATGGAATAGACTGTCTTAGATTGATAGGTGGAGAACCATTATTGTGGCCTAATTTAGCAAAGCTTATAGACTATGCAATCACTGAAGATAAGATAAAAGGAATATTAATTGTCACAAACGGAACAATGGCTCTTTCTGATGAATTGTGTCAAGTACTTTCGAAAAGTACTAAGTGTAAAGTCTCTATTAGCAACTATCATGAAAAATCAAAAGCTATTGCTGAACTGGTCAAGCGACTAAAAAAGCACCACATCGAATATGTTGTTCGAGATGTTATTTGGAAAGATAAAGCGGATGTATCTAATCGGCACAAAAGTATGAAGCAATTGATTGATGCATATCACAATTGTCACAATCGGTTTTTCAGCTTATTAAATGGCGAGTTACATATGTGCCCACGTTCTGCTCATGGATCTGATTTAGGAGTATTTCACAAGAGAGAAAATGATTATGTGAATGTATTTGAACTTCGCAACTCTCCGCAACAGTTACGAAAAGGTATAATCAATATGCTCAAAAATCAGTATATAATAGCGTGCAACTATTGTGCGGAGGATATTTCAGATCAATTGCCAATAATAGAAACTGCCAAACAATGCACAAAGAATCAAGCACAAACTCAATTCTCAAAGATGACTCATACTCAAAGGAGAAAAAAATGATTTCTATTCAGGAATATTATAATAGCATAAATGAAAGCTTTTTAAAGACTCATATGCCTCTTTTTAAAGAAGCACTGTCACATCGTATTGATGAAAATGAAAAAGCACTTCAAGGGAGTTCTAAACTGATAGATCTTTTAGATTTGGTTTATGAAAAGTATGATTTTAATCTTCATAGGCAGATTAAACCAAACTTGCAACAGTTTTATTTATATCAGCTTCAAATTTGTGGAAAAATAGATTCATATCGATTGGATGTAGCCCTTGTTTTTGTCTTGTTTTGCTGCCTTGCGGATAAATTCTTAGATTCACCGCGATTTTCGAATGAGGAAAAAGAATACATTTGTCAAAAGCTCAATACAAGGTATTTGGTGTCCAATATGCCATATGGCAGTGAACATTTTCAAGAAATGGATGAATTATTGAACCATCTGCGAGCATTTATGGTTGAATATTCGGATTTTCCAAAATTTCAAGCATTGATTGGGGATATTCAGGATGCATTCGCCTCGGAGATTTACATGAGCAAAGCACATTTACCAATGAGTGAAAAAAACACCAAAAAGGATTTGCATTTGCTTACTGATAAATCGATAAAGTTTGAAAAATCCGCATTCTTATTATCTGTATTAGGAGATATTACCCCAGATGCTGATACAATTGCTGATACAATTGCAAAGATTTTTTGGTTAGCTGACGATTTATGCGATTTTGTTGAAGATGTTCAATGTAAACGAAAAAACTCCTTACTATACCTTTATACTGGCGAAACAGAGATGCTATCTCTAACTGAGAGAGTAGAACAAACATATAGAAACCTTCCATCGATATATACACTTTTGGATGAAGAAATTGAACGTTTAAGTACGGTTGCTGCTCCTCAATTATATCATTTCATTATTACACAGGTTTGGGATTGGTTTAGTGATGTTAGAAAGAAAGCAGAAAATCAAACTTAAGCATGAATTACAGTTGCACAATTTCATGCAAGGAATTAACAGAGGATGTAGTAGGATTGTATCCAATGATTGCGATATTCAAAATACGCAATTTATGAAACGTCTTCTATCAATCAATGATACACAACAGATCATGTATGAAGCTGTTGAGAATAAGCGCCCCTTTTTATCTTTACGATTTGGCTTGTATGAATACCTTCTGTGTTATCAGTACTTAGAGAAACTATGCGGCATTCGTAAACAATACTCTGATTTTATAAAGTATCATATTCAAATGGATGCTGGAATCAATAGCGGCGATGAAAAAAATCTAGATTCGTATTGTCACTTTATCATTACTCACTTAAAAAAAGTTGATGTGATGGCGTATTGGAGGAATATTCCTCCAATACGAATATTTGAGAAGTTTTACTCTACCAGTATTCAGCATATCAATGTAGAGTATTTATACCCCTATCCATTTTTGCACGACTCTGTTTTGCCGTATTGGCAGAAGTCACTATATGGTAAAAAAGTATTAGTCATATCATCGTTTGCCGAAACTATCCAAAATCAATATTTAAATCGAAAGTGTATATGGCAAAAGGCGAATGCCGATTTTATTCTGCCGGAAATGGAGTTGAAAACATATAAGTCTATTGTCACTAACGGTGGAATGGCAGATGAGAGATTTTGTAACTGGCATGATGCAATAAAATATATGTCCGAAGATGTCATGAAAATGCAATTTGATTTAGCACTGATAAGTGCTGGCGGCTATGGAATGCCATTGGCTATAGAATTAAACAGCCATGGCAAAAAAGCTCTGCAATGGGGCGGGTGTTTTCAGCTATGGTTCGGAGTTTTAGGTGGGAGATGGTGTCAAGACCCCAAAGTTAAGGCATTTCAGAATGAATATTGGGTCTTTCCATCGTTGAAAGAAACACCGCCACAGTTTAAAAAAGTTAACAATTCATCCTATTGGAATCCAGAACTGTAAATTTTCATGAATCTCATGAAAATTTTACAGTTGAAAACCGTGCTCAAATAGAGTATAATGAAGTCAAATCAGACAGAAAGGAGGGAAAGTTATGGAAAACATTCAGGTTTATTCCGAGAAGCTGGATTCCATCATCGTGATTGATAACGAGTCAATCGATGACGCTTGCGTTGCATCGCTCGATGATTCTTCGCTTGTGGGATGGTCTCATGGTGGCTGGAACAATTCTGGCGGCGGCGCTAACTGGTAATATGAATACAAAGCCAGTTAAGTAATACAATGCAATATTTGTGGCCTAAGGAACTGTAGATTACCGATATCAGCTTTTGTGATGATGCTTCCTCGGTACTCTGCAGTTCCTGTTTATTATATACGCACACTGTACCACAGAAATTCATGAAGGGGATATGTATGATTATTAATTCCACTTTTGTTACTTCTTTTTTCGGAACTCTGCTCGGTGGATTGTTAGCGTTCTTGTCTTCTTTAGCAATAGAGCAGAATAAAAGAAATAAGGAATTGAAATCCAATTCTAAAAAACTATTGTTAATTATGATGAATAACAATGATGTTATAGAAAAAATAAAGGAATTAGTAGATAATAGTTCTAGTTCCTTGGAAGATAAGTATAATGATATATTCAGTCAGTATAATTTTAATTATACCATTCATCCTATCGACGCCTATTTTGCTGATGTTCAATCATATTTGCATACGAAATATAAAAAACCAATTAGGGAAAGTTATGGTATTGACACTTACTTATATTATATGATGTTTGATATTGTTAAAATGCAATCACTTATTGTTAATTTACAAAACAATCCTGTGAAAGATACGGATATTCAAACTAAAGAGCAGATTATAAAAAGTTTTGAAGAATTCTACAAACGATGCAAAGAAAAATATAGTAAAGCATTTGGGCAAAAGGAGATAATAAAGCAACTTAAGAAGTAATGTAAAAAACTAGAAAAATATCCAATAAGGAGATGATGAAATGAAAAATGCATATCTTGCAATATGCTATTCATGTAATGAACGTTGTTCGTATTGTCCTTGTTCTAAACAAGAAAAACAAGATAAATTAATTACACCATTATCTGATTTAAAAACTGCTATCGCTCAATTTGCAGTTGAGGGCATTACTGATATTACCATTTCTGGTGGTGAACCGACACTACATCCGGATTTCATTGATATTATTGATTACAGCCAACGATGTGGACTTCAGGTCACAGTGCTGTCAAATGGTGAACGCTTTTCAAACATTGATTTTCTGACAAAGTTGCAGGAACGTCTGAATATGAGACAACTTCGCATTATTACCACGCTCCACAGCGAGTCAGCAATCAGCCATGAGCAAGCAAATGATACACCTGGTAGCTTTCAACGCTCTGTGAACGGGCTGCTCAATCTTTGCAATTGCGGTTCAAAGGTTATCGTCAAGCATTGTATTACAAAGGAGAATTACAAATCGCTCAAAGAGTTCTTTCTCTTTATCGACCGTACCTTTATTCCGGATGTCGACGTACAGCTTTGCAGCATCGACTACTGTGGCATTCCTAACGAGCTTCTCAATGCCGAAATGCTTACGTTTATAGAGCTGCGCCCCTACCTTGAGGCAATGTTTGACTACCATATGGAACATAGAGAATCCGGCCTAAAAAGGAAACTCTATTGTATTAATATGCCACTCTGCGCCTGTGATCCGTTCTACTGGGATTATATCCCCAAGCGCAGAAAGCAGATGTATAATCTTTATAAGGATCCGCACAGCAGCAAGGTCAATACTGCAAACGATATCGTTGGGATTAACGAAACAGTTTGTGCTGGCTGCAAGGTGGCATCCATCTGCTGTGGAACCTACCATACCGCCTTCCAGTATTTCGGCTCCACAATCGTCAAGCGTTATCTGTGAGGTGCATTATGGCTAAGCATATTTGGCTCTCAAATTTGGACACAGAGAAGGTTCGACTCTGTCCATACACGGATATCGTAGTAAATGATGCCAGCATCACTTTGATTCGGTCGGATATCCGCGTTGCGACCTCTATCTGCTGTTCCAATCGGACGGTACTCAATCGACTTTACCAAATGCTTGTTAACGGTTATTCGCCCGACGAGTCTTCTCCATTGCTAGAGGATGAGACCGTCAGCATGTGGCTCGAAGGTTGTATCAAGAAAGGAGTGATTGAATAATGGAACAACTTGTTATACCATCATTTTCACTTTCCTCCGGTGAGACGGTAAGGGAAACAACTGCGTTCTACAATGGTGATCGCTGTTTGCTTTTTGAAAAGACAAGCGGCCATATTCTCTGCACAGACCGCACTGTCTTTGAGGCTTTTGCTGCACATGAGATTTCTTCAGGACTTTCCCGTAAGCTGAAAAGCCATTGTTTCATTCAACAGAAAACAACGGGATGTGACAGCAATGCTTGTCCAATCAAGCCTGAATTCTTTATGGTTGACTTGACAAATCGTTGCAATATGCAGTGTAAATACTGTCTGCGCGATGTAAACCATGAAACACAGTCCGCATCGCCCAAGACCATTGCAGACATCTGTACATACATCAACGAGTACTCAGCGGTGTATCATCCCAAGAACATCAGCGTCCAGCCGTGGGGTGGCGAGCCACTTCTGGAACTCGACCATATCCTCACGATGCGCCGATTAATCAATCCATCAGGAACAAAGGTTCACTTTTCGATTGAGACAAACGGACTGCTGCTTAATGACGAGGTGCTTAAAAAACTCTACGACGCTCGAATCGGACTCGGTGTCAGCATCGACGGCTATGCTGCAATTCACGACGGACAGCGCATTTCAGCGAGCGGTATGGGAACGCATCAGATTGTTGAATCACATCTAAAGAAGGCGATCAAACTCTTCGGTGATCGTGTCGGCACAATCACGACTGTCACCAAAAGAAGTGCACCGCATATCGAGTACATTTTGGATTATCTTGTGCAGGAGATCGGACTCAAGCATGTGAAATTCAATTTTGTGCATCCGAGCCTCTTTTTCGACTGCGATGATATTTGCGTCGATGATGAACTTATTGCAGAAACCATTCTGCACCTGCTTCGCCGACTAGTTGAGTTGATTGAGAAAGGCTACAAAATTGAGGAACACAACATCAGTGTAAAACTCCGGAATATCATTACGAATCAGTTCACCGATATCTGTCATTCTAGAGGTTGCAACGGTGGAAGACGGATGATTGTTTTTGATCGCAATGGAAATATCTATCCTTGTGAAATGACTGATATGCCGAAGGAAAAGCTTGGGTGTATCTACGATTCCGGTGACCTGACAGAACTGGTCACACTCAGCGTAGCAAAACATGATTTCTTCTGTGCAAAAAAAGAAGAAATCTGCGATACTTGTGAATGGTACGTGTTTTGTCGTGGCGGATGCACAGTGCGAACAATTAGCTGTGGGAAGCGTCCACCGATGATTGACCATATTGAATGTGCCGTGAATCGTAGTCTGTATCCGGCATTGATGGAACTGATTCTCAAGAAACCTGATGTAGTGAACAAAATGCTGGGGTGTGATTTGCTTGAAATCGAAAATTGATGAAATGGGAATTCAGATTGTTGACCACTGTAATCTGAATTGTAAAGGATGTTTACACTTCTGTCACGAGGGGCAGGAACCATATTTTTATACACCAGAACGCTACGAGCGTGATTTACAACGGTTAACATCGCTTGTGACGCTCGGCGGAATCCGAATCTATGGTGGAGAGCCACTTTTACATACTGAATTGAGTCGTATTATCACGATTTCGCATAATATTGTGCCTGATGCAGAACTTAGGCTTTTCACAAATGGTCTTTTGCTCCGTTCGATGCCGGAGACATTAACGGTAGTGTTACGAGAACATAACGTTAAAGTCATCTGGTCGGTATATCCGGTTTTTGATGACGAAGCCTTTGCTGCAACTTGCAAGTTCTTACAGACAGCAGGACTCGCTTATCAGGCAGAACGCACGGATAAGTTCTATGCTTGCATGCGACAAGAGGGCGACATCGAACCGGAGTATTCATTTGCACGCTGTAATGGCAGGAACTGTCATGTGATGCAGGACGGAAAGATCAGTTTGTGTCCAGCACCTATGGTGGCGAAGATTATGACGAAATTTGGTTTTAATAACGATATTTCGGATGGTTTGCTTAACATTTATGATACAGCATTGACTGGCGAACAAGTGGCAGATTTTTTGCGTTCACCACATTCAGTGTGCCGATTTTGCACAGCACCGACATACTTTTCGTGGCATCAACAATCTGGTGATGCTACACTGGAGGATTGGTTCTCAAATAAGTAGGAGGCAGAAAAGTGGTTCATGCACAATTCGGAATTCCTTCACTTAGTTTGCTAATTGTATGAGGAGTCACTCCGAATTGGATAAAGCACAATAAGAATATTTTTCTGTCGCAGATACTTGCAAATTGAAAACTATATATCTATGATTGCGAAAGGAGTATCATTATGAACAAACACTTTGAGATTACAAAGCATCAACTAAAAGAAATCGAAGATTTCTATCTGTCCCTCGGATATACGCAGAGACAACAAAAAAGGGAGGAGTGAGTTTATGACTGATGAATACTGTTTAATTGAAAGCTTGCCTTACAGCGTAAACCAGCCATATCACATTTTCAATATAATGAATAAATTTGCAATCGTTGTATTGGAAAAACATGAATCAGGTAACTCGAGCACTCTTAATATGTGGGATACTTGTGAGATAGAGTACGATCTCACAATAACGGACTTATTTATATTGATAAACAAAGATCAGAACGAGGCGTATTTCAGAAGTATATGTGAAAGCTTGGATTCGAATTCCCATGCAGAGGACGTATTTCATATTCAAGTTGGTCAAAATGTTTCGGGTGGATGGAACAGCGGATGGAAGGATTGGCGAAAGTCTGGGCCAATAGAAAACATCCTGATTGGCGAATTAGACACGGACTATATAATTCAGTTTATATCTGGAGAATCATTTGGCAACTTTGAATATGGTGGTTTCAACGAGTGGCTTAATACAATAACAATAAGCAAAACATCTGTTTTTGATGATATTTCCAGTATTATTAGGCGAAAAGAAACAATTATCGGGTACAGTGAAATGGGAGTTGGTGCGATTACCCACAGAGAGCCGCTACTGGAAGTGGTGGATCAGCAAGACAGACTGATTCAGTACGAAACGAAGAAGGAAGTCCACAAATTGGGGCTTCTTCACAGAGCGTTTTCGATTTTCCTGTACGACCACAGCAAAAAGACCGTGCTGATTCAGAGGAGAGCACTTGAGAAGTATCATTCGGGTGGGCTTTGGAGCAATTCCTGCTGTTCGCACAAGTATCATGATGAGACTTGGGAGGAATCCGCAGCGCGCTGCCTTTGGGACGAGCTCAATCTGCGGGAGACAGACACGAGCGGACACATCCGGAATGTCGGAACTTTCTATTATTATTCCGATTACGGCGACAACAGTGAGCATGAGATCGACCGTGTATTAATCTACACACTAGATGCAGAACTGTGCAGTCAGATCAAACCGAATCCGAGGGAGATCATGGATATCAAGTGGATGACCATAGAGGAAATAGATGAGGTACTGAAAACAACACCACAAAGTTTTACTTCATGGTTTTCAAAAGCCTACGAATATTTTCGAGTTACTGTATTGGAGGGCTATTCATGAATATCGCAATTATATCTATGACAGATGAGTCAATGGGATGCATTAAACGAATTTCAAATGATATTCAGCAAATCCTTATAATTGAAAAAGATTATAAAAAGTGGAATAATGACGAAAACGGCATTACAATATGTTCGCTTGATAAGGCGTTAAAGAGCTATCAGATACATGAAATTAATTATTTCTTGATTCCTGCTCTGAAACGTGGAAATGTTTTTCATTCAATGTATTTACCACTCCATGAAGAGCAAATACCTGATGAGGTGATTCTCTATATCCCCTACGATATTGTATACGGCTTTGAAATGATAGATTTGCATAATCTTCACCCATTTATTGAACGAAATGAATTGGATCGTCTTGAACTACACATTGTTGACAAATGCAATCTTAAATGTGCAAATTGCTCTATGTTTGCCGCATTGGTAGATAAAGAGAGTAGTATTGATTTTAAAAAAACTAAAAAAGCACTATTTCGCCTGAAAAAAATGTACAACCGTATTCATGAGATTGATATTTTTGGCGGTGAACCGCTTTTATCTCCTTTATTATTGGAATACTGTGAGTTTGTTCGTATGATTTATCCGTCATCACAGATTTATATTGTAACGAATGGAACAAGAATTCCTCAATTGTCAGATGAGCTGCTTAAAAAGCTGAAAGAATTTCATATACAATTCAGCATCACCTATTATCCGTCGTTGGATGGCGTGATTGAAAAAGCAATTTCCAATCTCAATAGGTATAATATCCGATTCGAGGTGTTGCCGAGACGAACATTCTTTTTACGGCTCTATAATTTTTACCAAAACTGCACATCGGAAGATGTACATCATCACTGTCCACGGAAGTCATTAATTATTGCAATGAGGGAACAGTATCTTGCATCCTGTTATGTTCCATTTGCATTTCAGCATGCAGCAAAAAAATTCAACATACCATACAGCGAAGAACAGCTTATCAATCTGATGGATAGCAAGTTGTGTTCAAGTATGATAAACAAGAAACTTCTCCTTCCGCTAACCTGTTGTAAATACTGCCATGATGATAGGACGGAATGGAAACAGACAAATGGGTTTCATTTAGAAGATTGGAGTATATTATGATGAATGATTTAAAAGATCCAAAGAAAAAAACAACAACTGAAAATCAGGCTAAAGATGGGAATCAAACTAAGTCTTGTCCAATCGCTGAATATATTGAAATTTCAGATACAGACTTTGCAGAAGAAAGCTGCGAACTTTTAGTAGGGTGGAGTCATAGTGGTTGGAATAATCACGGCGGTGGTAGGAGTAATTGGTAAATGACATATGCAGCTTTATTCCCTTCAAAAAAAATCACACAAATACTTCGGAAGGTATTTCCAGATTATTCTTTTCTGATGATATGTGAGTCGCCTACCAAATGGTTTACATCTTCTAAATTTTCGAACACACTTTATTGTTCTACATATTATGCAATACAAGAATACAAGAAGGGTAACATCAAAAGTTTTCTAATATTTCCATCAAAAACCATAAATACTGCACATATTGTTTCTGAGCTTGAAGTAAACGGTGTTTTGTCTGAACATATCCTTTATCTTTCTCATACAAATATATGTAATGGACCTCCATACCAGTTCTCTCCATACAAAAATAGTGATGAATTATTCTCATTATCAGTGCATGTTTCTGCTTGTTGTAATCTGAACTGTGCTCATTGCTCTTCTATGTGCGGACTACAAACCAATCATAAAGAGATTGATTTGAACACAACTTTTAAGAGCATTCAAATGTTGAATCAACTATTCAAATCTATAATAAATATACAAATCATTGGTGGGGAACCATTGCTATGTCCAGAACTCTTAAACTTCCTTCATGCTGTTCGTAACTGTTATCCATTATCGAAAATAGAAATAGTAACAAATGGAACGCTGCTTTTGCAACAAGAAGCGGTGTTTTATGAGAGGCTTTCGCAGGACAATATATCTATTTCTATCTCATATTATCCAGTGTTATCAAATAATATTGACGAAATAAATGATTTATTGAAATCTAAAAAAATTGACTATAGCATCTCTGATAAAATCAAGCATTTTTATAAGTTATATAATTTATCTGGGAATTCCGAGCCACTTTCAACATATTATAGTTGTCAATCAATTCAATATTGTAAAAATGAATTGACTTTATTGGAAAACTATTTATATCCTTGTGTTGCACCAATTGCATTAGAGCGAGCCGGACTTATACTTTCTTGCCAATATGGAATAAACCTTATGAGCAATGTAACGAAAAATGACATTATTCAATTATCATGTACTCCAATTGATATTTGTCGTTTCTGCCATATGGATTATCAAAAACGGTGGCATCAACTAGATGAACGAGAAATAGATTCTGTCAAAAACTGGAGTGTTATGTAGAAAGGAAGGAAATATGATTATGTTTTCTCATATTCGTAGGTCGATACATCAAATGTGCGGTAACACTATTGCCTCTAAACTCACTACTCAATTTGCCAGAACAAGTCGAATTATGATAACTAATCCGCATTTGAGAAAATCTATTATCTATTCAATCAAGGAACAAGAATGTATACCTGAATCTGAAAGTGTTCATTCTTATTTTGATAAAAAGCTATACTCCACTCAGTGTTGCATAAAATTGTTAAACTCAAGATCGCTTAATGCTGTGGCAAAATACAAAAGTTCAAGCACCTGTGTATTAAATTTTGCCTGTTCTACAGAACCAGGTGGTGGTGTCTTGGAGGGTTCGGTTGCTCAGGAGGAGTCTTTGTGTCGAAGTAGTACATTATATCCATGTTTAAGTGATGTTAAAATGTACGAAGAATTCTATTATCCACATATTTGCTCAAGAAATTTTATTAACAATGATGATTGTATTTACACACCTTGTGTAACAGTATTCCAAACGGATGAGTTGTTTCCTAAATTACTCGACAAAAAAGAATGGATTCATACGAATATAATAACATGTTGTGCACCTGCATTAAATCACACCCGTCTATTGGGTCAATCTTTGTACGAACTTCATTTTAAACGTCTATGCCGTATATTGGATATAGCTGCAAGTAAAAAGAACGATGTTATTATTCTTGGGGCTTTTGGGTGCGGTGCATTCAGAAATAACCCATATATCGTATCTGAAGCGATGATGAATGTGATAAAGCACTATCGATATGTTTTTAAAAAAATTGTTTTTGCAATACCTTCTAATGATAAATCGGATTCTAATTATGCTATATTTAAAAAAGCTGTTTTAAGCCATTTTATTGAAACTCAGAAAAATGAGAAGACAATTCAGTGAAAAAAGAAATTAATAAATATAGAAGTTTCTAATTTGCTAATATTTTAAACAACTCATTTAGATTAATAATTGTTACTCAAAAAACTAATATATTTTAGATGTTTAATTTTTGAAAAAAACAATCCGATCGTATTTAGTAAAAGTGAGGCACGAGATGCGTAACGGTGTCTATAATTATAGTAGTATGTTTCTTCCAGTCATATTATATGAGATTTTTAATCTAGCATTATTTTAATATATATGTAATTGATAATGTAAATCTTCGCATGGGGGGCAGTGTTACAGATATTAGATACATTGAACGCACTCAAATAAATATTGGTTTGAGATAAATGCACTAATAAAATTTATTGGTATTTTATAGGATAGGGGGGATAATGTGTATATCAATAATATAAAAAAGAAATATCCATATAAAGAAGCTGAAGCAACAGTAATAAAAATAATACGTTGTTTCTCCAAAGAAGGTTTTGTTATAGATTATGATAAATATGATGCCGTGTTTGATTTGCGTTCGACTGAAGAAAAATATGGTTTTTTCTCAGGGAAACGTGATGATTTTAGCCGCTATGAAATATATGATAAAGTAAGGGAACATGTCGATGGAGAATTTGCTATAATTGATGAGGATTTCGAAGGAAATCCAGTAGCAAAAGTGTATGAGCATTGGCATGAACAAGAGTTACTCGTCGAATATGAGGATTTATACGGCAACAAGCACCAAGGGAAAATAGATATTTCATCTAAGACAGAATATAAACTGGGTGATCAATTGGAAATATGCTACCTTATAGATAATCCAGATGAAGTAAACATTAATGGCTGTGGGAACAAAACAATAGAAGATTATATGGAGAAGTTGTTTTTTACTGTTTTAATAGTATCTATTATTCTGTTTTTTTCATTGATTATGGTCGTTTACTGTATAAAGAGATCAAATTAAATAACGCTCGCTGAATCTAATCGATTTAGTGTAACAGGAGGTTTGTGAAATGGAAAAAAGTACTTTTAAATGGGCATATGAAGGTGGAAAATGTCCTGAATTTGGTGTGGATTTGATTGAAATGTATTCTGACAATGATTATTGCACACAAAGATTTAATAATTATGTAAGTGAAAAAAAGCTATCAATAACAACTATTGAATCTGCTTTGAGTGACTATAATGTTAATGTCGTTGGGGATGTTATATTTTCAGGTAATCAAAATGATATGCGATATTTTTGTTTGGATACTTATAGAAATTTTGATGGTTTGGTCAGTGGTTTTGGAAATAGTAGGATTGCATTAATATGTGGGCATTACATTCAAACTGATGAGCTTATACATACCAAATATGGTTCTCAATTAGTATGGAGATCAATAGACACAATTAGATTTCTGACATTGGTGACCGGTAATTACTATGATGAGCCATTAATCCAATCGGATGTTGATTTGATTTTTTGCATATTAAAAGAATTAGAAGAAATTATAGGGGGAAAATTAGGAGTGTGCCTACCAAGAGAAAAATATGATGAACCTATGAAACTAATTTCTATAGACGACCTTTTTAACGAATATGCAATTAGGGGGATTAGCTTATAGAAACTTTTATATGCAGGCAATAGTTGAATACCTTCTATATATTCTATTTCAAGAACAAGTTCTGATTAGTGTAGTTGACAATCCAGATGAGTTAAAGCATAAACTTGAGCCAATATTTGTTATGAATAAAAAAGCCATATCCAGAAACAGAAGGTCAATCTAGTATCAAACATATTCAAGAACATAGTAATGAAAATGAAATATATCTGATTACTATTCCACGCCCAATTAATGATGTTGGATGGTATTCGTATATGCTCCTTGCATCAACGCAAACTGTTGGAAGGTAATTCCTTGTTTCAACATAAATCATCAGCATTATTTTTGTGATATGGATGAAGAAGTAGTATAACAGGAGAAAATTAAAGTAAAAACTTTATAACGAATCATACAATTGATTTGCACCCTCACCACTTATCGATCAAAAACGATAGTTCCTACCCCAACAAAAAATGCACCCTCTGTTATTTCGGAGGGTGCATTGTGTCATTTGGAAAATATCAATATTAGTTGACAAGTTTTATTCGAGTTCACTTGGCTCTGCGAAACTTTATGAAGATTGTGTGGCATCTATATCGGCAATTTTGCTGTTGGGTGTGCTTGTAGCCGCACTTTATTTCGTGTTATTCAAAAATCAAACAGTTCACTTTCTACAATTGCTTTCAGTCCTGATATTGCAATTTCATAGGATACATCTTCAAATAAAAGCAGTTTGGTAATCGTTTTATAGTCCTGTCTGTAGATCTCTTTTTCAATGATCTCTGTCAGAACTTTCTTAATATCTACTCCGTCCTGAACGCTGTAACATCTGACGTTAGGCTTTCTTTCCTTTGCTACCTGTATAGCAAGTGCTTTTAAATTTTCGTCTATATTTACGATACTCGTAAGCTTATAAATATCGTAAATATGCCTAGAATGTTCTGTAATCGTATTGCCTAAATAGTAATCTGAAAGAGCATACAACTTATCGATCAATGTTCGTTCTGCCGTCTGAACATTCAATTCAAACGGTTCCAGTTTATTTTCTGTAATAAAATCATCAAATCCGTTTTCATGCAAATACCTGTAAATAAAGCTTGAAGCTATCATACGTTTTGTAGGATAGGCTCTTTGATAGATCGCCGTTTCAACGATCAGCTTTTCTTTCAAATAATTTGCAGACATAACAGACAGATAATCAACAATATATCGGTTAAGCTCTTGCCTGCTTTTTACATTTTCTGGATTTGCTAAAGTAAAATTCAAATCGTCAATTGTTTCTATAATGCTTGATTTCAACTTTTTTCTCTTGCTTTCTGATGGTTTTGTTTCAGCCAGCATATTCAGATCAATATCTTCTGAAAACCGTTCGATCAAACCATAACACTTGGAAAGTGATGTTCCTCCTTTAAATATGATCTCAGGCATTTTCTCTACAAGCTTTTTAAGAAAAACAGTTACAAAATAGTCTTTCTCAATGATCTCAGGTTTTATATTCAGATACTATGATGTGCGGAGTATCAGCTGTTCAAATATTTCTGTTTCATTGTGCAATATAGTATATGATCTCGCTTTCAATCAGGTTTCTCATTGTTTTATCAGGAAATAGTGGAGCATATCGTGATATTTGCTGTCTGCTGATGCTTTTTTTTCTTTATTAAGTCGCAAAGAATGTTTCTTTTTTCCTCATCAAAAAAATCTATGGATAGGCTGTTCATAAGTTCAAGAAAACTTAGAATATCCACATTTTCATTTGTAATCTCCGTTCGGCTTTTACGCAATGTAACACTCATATTTCCTATTTTTACATTGCGAAGTTTTGATGTTTCATTATTCGTGCAAATTTCTGTGGTATTCGGAACTTGCGTTGTCAGTCCATATCTGTTGAGTGCAGAAAGTCCCATGTAAAATCCGTTTATCTTGCCGTCTTTTTCAATATATTTATACTCGATCATTTTATTGGGATTCAAAATGCTTGCACCAAATGGTGTTTGTGATGGAATATAGTAAATTCCTCTTTCATATCTGATAATCTTTTTTGATTTGCACAGTTTGGAAAGTCCCTTGTCTATCCAAGGTCTTGAATAAGTTTCATACTTAATATCACTTACAGAGATAGGTTCATTTGTTCCAAACGTGTCAAGCAAATATTCATACAACATACTGACACCTCCTCGTATCCTTATTATATCACGTTCTACCTCATAAGTCAAACGAAATATAAGTACCTTGGCTGAATTTTTTCAATCTCTTGTCGGATTTTAATGCTTCAATATCTGGCATGGCTATTTTATCGGTTATTGGTGGTATATCCAACTGATTACGTGACAAAATGGTCTTTCGTACAAAAATACTATGATATGCTTGACTTCTCGGCTATTATGTTCATAATAGTGTCGGGAGGTCTTTTTTTATGGATAGAGAAGTGAAGTATAGGGTTAATAAGTATATATTAAGATTGCTTGTTCAACATAATATTATTTCAAAAGCAGATGCAGCAATTATTCAGATGCAGTTGCTTGAAGAAATGAATCCACCATATAAAAGTGTAGAGGAGATTGGAGACTTTGAAGAATATAGAAAAAATTCCGGCGACAAAAATACCGGAAAATGATTTTCCAAAACAAGAAAAGAAGAGGGTTGCTGCATACGTTCGTGTATCCACAATTCGAGATGTGCAAATCAACAGCTTTGAACAACAATGCGAATATTTTACTACGTATATCAAGAAAAAAGAAAATTGGATTTTTGCAGGGATATACTATGATCGCGGTATGAGTGGCGGTTCTACTGTAAAGAGAATTGGTTTTCAAAATATGATTGCTGATTGCATTGCAGGTAAAATTGATATGATAATCACAAAAAGCATGTCCAGATTTGCTCGTAATACTGTAGATACTTTAAATACATTGAGGCAACTGAAAAGGTTAGAAATAGGTGTTTACTTTGAACGTGAAAATATATGGTCTCTTGATGAATCAGGAGATTTTCTGATATCTTTGCTTGCTTCTTATGCCCAAGAAGAATCAAGATCTATTTCTAACAATGTGAAATGGGGAATCAGAAAGGGCTATGCAAAAGGGATTTATACTGTTCGAACAAAAAGATTTCTTGGGTACAGTAAGGGCATGATAGTCAATCAAGAAGAAGCCGTCATAATAAGATTGATATATCGCTTATTTTTATTCGGATTTTCTATTTATCAGATTGCAAATATACTGAATGAAAAATCTGTTATCAGAGCCGGAAACGGGCAAAAATGGTTTGCAAATGTAGTGGAAAGTATTTTGAAAAATGAAAAGTATATAGGAGATACGCTACTGCAAAAAGGTTATATTGACGATTATATCACACATCATAAATCCAAGAATACAGGTCAGCTTCCCAAATATTATATTCATGATGATCATGAAGGTATCATATCGAAAGATGTATATTATTTTGTTCAGGATAAATTAAGCAGAAAAACTCGTTCCTCATCATATAAGCATTTTTTTAACGACAAGATTGTGTGTAGCTGCTGCGGTGCATTTTTTAGACCTGTCAAGTGGCATTCGACTACATATAATCAGCGAGTATGGATTTGTAAAGGGTGCAAAGAAAATATCCATTTATATGAAGAAAATCTATATGAGACGGTAATAAGACTTTGGCAATTATTGATTGAAGATTATGCTATAGATGAGCTTTCAGCAGCTTATTCTAAAATACCATTAAAAGCTGATTCATTTGGATTTGATGAACTGAGTATTATTCTAAATGACATTACTGTCTATCCTAATAAGTTGCTCCGCTATAAGCTTATTGACGGAAGAACATATGAGTTGATATATGAGAAAAAAGACAAGAGAAAACACGCCGTCCCTAATTCAGAAGTATTATGAGAAATTATTGAAAAGTCATTAGTATTTAAGTGGAAACGATTATATTAAGCGGATGCAATAAGAAAACGATTATCGTTAAAATGGGTGCATATTTTTTTACTTTGGGTGCATTGTATCAAAATAAGCATTCTTTGACAGATCTTGCGGATCTGTTCGCTTCATGAAGTCTGTCATCAGTATAGCATCTAAGAATCTATAGATCAATAGTTTATAAAAAATAGTGAAAAAGGAATTTATATAAGAATGTAATATGTGCATTATTGAATAAAACAAGAAAACACATAGGAAATAGTGATTGACGTGTATCTGAAAAGGAAGTATAATAGAAGCATATATCTGGGAGGTGGCACAATGGAAAAATGGATGTGTGCAAAGGATGTGACAGAACTTGCTGTGACAGTGCTGATGTATGGAAGAAAGACAAAGGTCGCAGTAAAGACGGAAAATGGTGGGTTTGAAGTCCAGACAAAGTCGATCATTACGCAGTATCTGAATCCCAACAATAACCGAAAGAAAATGACAAAAAGAATTGCCGATGCCGTCTGCAATAATTTCGAGTACTATATGAAAGAAACATCGGACAAAGAAAGCTTTGCATGGATGTGTGGAAAAGCTTTGCTTTTCATATATTCTGTCAGCGGAGTTGATTTGACTTATATTCTTCGAAATCAATACAGCGATTCTGCAAAGAAAGAAATTTCTGCTTTTCTCTTAAAAGTGGTACAGTCTGTTTTTGAGCGGTTTGTACAACAAGATCGCATTCGGTATACCGAACTGGAAGAACTTGTCTATACCACAATTTTTGACAAGACTGCATTCGATGAAGCAGCTGAAGAAACGGCAAATGCGGTGGGGATTCCGATCACCACCTATGCACAATATCTGCCGGTGGTTGATGCCTCCGATTCTGCTGATGGAGAAATATCTAACGTTTTTCTGGCGTATCTTACAGAATTGATTCAAGCTGACAGTCAGGAAGAATGGATACAAACCCACGGCAGTTCAGAGGATGATATCTTTGCAGGAAATCTCTCTGGAGTACACTGGAAAGAGAGATATATTCAGCAGAAATTTGGAATAGTTCTTCTGTTTCAACCAGATGCCTGGGTGAAAAAAGAGGGCAATTATCTGTTTGAAAAGATTCAGCTGCAATTATACCGAAGAGCAGTCTACGAATTACTGGATCGATATGATACCATGGAAAACAGGGTTTTGAAACACAGTAATTACTTTCAAAATGTGATGCGTGAGCTTGAAAATTATACGAACTTCATGGGTCTTCAGTTGAAAATGGACAAGGAACTGATCTTATTTGGACGGTTTCGCATTTATCAAAAGGAAATAGATACGCCAAGAAAGCTGATCGCCGAAATGATAGACTTTATTTTTTATGGTGTTTCTGCAAAGGTTGGGAGAGCGGAGATCGTACTAAGAGGTGGAAAAGAGCATGAGATTCTAACTGAGGTTTCAAGGGATTATATCAGTAAGTATGTAAGCGGAGAACAGAAGAAGTTTACTGTTGCCGTAAAGACTGCCCTGTATTACAGAATCAAATACAGTTTCGAGAACAGAGAACATTTTGCATCCTTACTGTGGCAGTTTCTGTACTACGCATTCAGTCAGGATTTCTACATGATCGAATCCAATGAGGACTGGCTTCGACTGGTGAAAGAACTGCTGGAAGGGGTGGAGTCTGGAAAATCAATGGCATATATCAGAGAGGATATGCAGATGCTTTTTGATCAATGGCAGCTGGAAAGAATACGCCGTGGTCAGCAAGTAAAGTTTCCGCCGCTTACACTCAAGAACTTTCGACATGCTGATGCTCTGGGATTGAGAGGTTACACAGCGATACAAAGTAAGGTTTTGAATATGGATAGCGGACTGGATACGATACAGATTCGGAATGAGATGACTGCGAAGTATATTGCGTTGAAAATCGATCGGCTGATGGAAAAGCTTTGCAGAACGGTGGAACTTGCAGAGAAGTTGTTCCACATCAGAACGAAAAAGGAGGTCAAGGAATACAGACTGCGATCTGGTGAAATGCAGGTGAATTGGAAAGTAGAGTTTCTGTCTGATTTGTGCGATGAGAATGCTGACAGGATCGCAATTTCAGAGGATGAGTTGAAGGAACTGTTTTCTTATATGGCCACGTTGGTGATTGGCAGCAGGATTCATTCAAAAAATTGTAACAAAAGAAAAGAAGCGTTTGAAGCTTACGCCCAGAGGATTTTCTGCCTGAGATCTGTGCGGTATGAGGAAGTATATGGCTCATGCAGAACAAGAGGGGACAAAAGAAACAAGGCGTTGTTCGACCAACAGAATGCAGAGCTGTGGGAGAGCAAAGGAATGAAGAATCTGCGTCATTGGGTGAAGCATACACTGGAATATCTGGTCTATTCAGAATGGACGGATGAAAACTGGAATCACGCATAATTTTTTGCTTTTCTCGATTTTTTACGAATTTCAAATCAATGACATCTGAAAAAATCGAAAATCCAGAGCTTTTTGAGAAAAAGCAAAAATGGATTTCTTCAAATTCGTAAAATTTTCAGAAAATAAAAAAATTTCTCTGGAACGGTGCTTATGAGAAACAGGTAAAAACGAGGCATATAACGAAAGAAAGTATTACTTTTTTCTACAAACGACCAAACATAAAAGTAAAGCTGAATCAAAATAAATCAGCTGTTATGCAGTCGTATCGATGCAAATATAGCCAAATCAGATGCAGGGAGACAGAGGTATTACCATTACCTCTGTCTTGCAGA
>OGDF01000982.1_pt1 | contig 43600 bp, 44 predicted proteins | sample 1570141 | NCBI WGS metagenome assembly OGDF01 (sample SAMEA4370581, study PRJEB24528) | human gut metagenome
CCACACTGTAGGTGCAGGTACCGTAGCTAAGATCTTTGAATAATCTTTGCTCATTAAAAGATCAGGACAATTTGTCCTGATCTTTTTTTGTCATAAAGTAAAAGCCATAAGAAATACATCGTGTATTTCTTATGGCTTTTACTTTATTCATTTGTCAGTGGCAGTTGTAGTTCAACAATAAATATGTTGTTGTCTTGGTGGGTTCGAATGCTTCCGTGATGGTAACTGAGCATTTGCTGAACATTTTGGAGTCCGATGTGGCTGCTTGTCAGCATGTCAGAATGGGTGCGAATACCATTTTTGAGTGTGAGATGCAATGTGGATACATTGCATTCTAAGGTGAGTCGAATTGGTGTATGTTTGTCCCCATATTTTAAGATGTTGGAAAATAGATTATCAGCAATCCGTTTTATCATGATGGCATCGCCAAAAAAATACTTCTCACATGGGGTGTATTGAGCGTTTGTTGTGAAGCCAGCGATTTTTATAAAGTCCATATTGTCGTTAAGATAAGATGTAAATGTGCTGAGCGGCAGCTTTGTCAGAGCTGGCGGTACGATTGCATCTTCGATGCGTGCAGCGTCAAACATTTTATCTGCTAAGATGCGTATATCTGCAGATTTCTTTAAGCATCGATCAATCGTTGATGCTTGTAGTGCTGTCGTGTCTGGGAGTCGTTTTAATACTTCAAGATAACCGGTGAGAACAGTCAGTGGCGTGCGCAGATCGTGTGAGAGCGCGCTGATGAGATCCTGATTTGCTCGGCGGCTGTGCTGTTCCTGTTGAATAGATGATTCGAGCGTATGGCGTAGAGCGTCAAGCTCCTGGGCGACAACGCCAATTTCGTCTTTTCCGCAGGCTGGCACGGCAGTTTCCAGATCGCCGCTGGACATTTTAAGGATGGCGTGCTCAATGCGCTGAATACGCCGCACCATTCGGTTGACAAAGAGCAGAATACCAGTCAAAAAGAGCACGATGCAGAAAAGGGCGCTGCCAATTGTGTATGGATAGGCAAATAGTACCCGGTGGTAGGAAATATAAAGCAATGTATAGGTGCCATTGGCAAATTCAACTGGGAATTCGGCAATTTCTTCCCCCAGCATTTTGAATTCAAGGGTCCAGATGGAATTAAACCACGAGCGAGTCGTAATGGATGCGGATTTTCCTGCACGATAAAGTCCGTCATCAATGCCGTAAATATAAACACCGGTCAATTCGTCTGAAAGTGTATCAAGGTAGGGTTGTATCGCAACAACTTCAGGGTCTTCCATGCCTTCGTCTATTTCGTGGTAGGCGGGGACGATATAGTTTTTCGCTGTTTTGCTGGCTTTTTCGCGAAAGGCTGGTTCGTCAAACCAATCGATTATCCCGATGTCTTCAGCGATTTGAGCGGCGTTCCCTTGATTGTGCCAGAGAATGGCAAATAATGTGATGGTACACGCTGCCCACAGAACAATGAACAGCAGGAATTTTGTGCGTAAATGCCGGGTTGCGGAAAAGGAATAGGATTTATTCACAGCGATATCCCCTTCCCCAGACGGTGCGAATTATTTTAGGATTGGCTGGATCGTCTTCAATTTTGCGCCTTAAATTACGAATATGGACCATCACGGTGTTGTTGGCGCCGTGATAGTGGTGTTCCTGCCATACGGCTTCAAAAAGATGTGATGCAGAAAAAATTTGTCCGCGGTGCTGCACGAGAAGCAGAAGGATGGCGTATTCAAGATCCGTCAGAGCGAGCTCGATACCATCCTTGCTGACGGTGGCTGTGCGTGTATCAATGATCAAATCGTCAATACGATACACAGGTGTGATGTTTTCCTGCCGTCCTTGATAGACATGATAGCGCCGCACCAATGCTTTCGCACGACTCATCAGTTCATTATAAGAAAAAGGCTTTTCGATGTAGTCATCACCACCGCTGGCAAATCCAAGCACTTTGTCATGTTCTTGTGTTTTGGCGCTGAGGAATAGGATGGGAACATTGGTGTGTTCGCGAATGGCTAGACATGTACGGTAGCCATCCAAATCAGGCATCATAACATCAAGGATGATTAAGTCGAACGGCCTTTTTTGAATGTGAGACAGTGCTTCAGCACCACTAGCGGCTTCATGAGGAATGAAGCCTTCGCCGCTAAGGAGGATGGCGAGAATTTCTCGAATCTCTGGATTGTCGTCAACGATGAGTACCTGTGGTGCGTGATCCTGAAATTGATCGGTCATATATCCTCAACGCTCCTTTCTTTAGATAGGTTTATTATAACGGATTTCAGAGAAGAACAATGATTTCTTAAGAATTCTTTAGAAGCGCTTTCGCACTTCTTTAAGAATTAGAAGATATGCTAAGGGGATGTAAGGAGGCATTCCCATGAAAAAAATTGTTGCACCGCTTGCTCTGGTGATCGTATATGGACTGCTCGTTATGTTCAGTGTGCCATCTGGACATGTATTTGGCTCAAACATTGATTGGCTGTGTCAGCATGTGGCGCTGGCAGAAACCATTCGTGATGCCTGCTTGGCACAGCATACATTACTGCCGGACTGGTTAGAATTAGGTGGTGGCTCCAATGGCTATCAGTTTGCCTATTATGGCTATTTGCGTCCAGATATCTTATTGGGCTGCCTGCTGCCAAAGGTTCCTATGTCATCCATTTTGATAGGCTATGCGCTGGCCGTTGGACTTTTCAGTGCACTTTTGGTGTATCGGTGGCTGCTTCTCGAGGTGAAACGCCAGGATGCAGCGTGGCTGGCTGCTGTGTTATTTATGACGGCTGGGTGCATGTTTCATTTACATCGGCAAATCATGTTTGTAAACTATTTTCCTTTTTTGCTGTTGGCACTGATTGCTTTGAAAAAAGAGCGTTACCATTGGCTGCCACTGTGGCTTTTTGGCGTGTGCGTGAGCAGTTTTTATTATGCGCCTGCTGTTTTTGTGGTGGTTGGCTGGTACTGGTATCGCCTAAAAGGCAAGAACTTTTGGCGTGGCTGGCTGGCAGTGTCCTTAACGGCGACGGGTATGGCGTTGCTTTTGCTGCTGCCATCGGCGCTGGTCTTGCTGGAACATCGCAGCAGTCAGAGCGGAGGCGTTTCACTGATTGATTTGCTGACTCCGCATTGGAACCTTAGCGGTCTCTTGTTTGATAAATATGGCATTGGACTTTCAGCGCTTGCATTGTATGTCATTATTATTGGTTTGCGGGAGAAACATCTGCGTGTAGATGCAATCTTTATTTTTCTGCTGTGTGTTCTTCCGCTTTCAAGTTACTTGCTCAATGGCACTTTATACGCGCGCGCAAAAATTCTGATGCCGTTTCTTTCTCTGGTGATTTTACTGGTGGCGAAATTTTTGGCGGGGCTCTTGGCGCAATGTGAAGAGAAAACGTGGAGACAGCGATCAGTGATGCCACTCTGGCCGTTCGTTGCTATTGTTCCAGTGCTTTGGGGATGGATGGGGCACACACGCATGGCTTGGATGATGGTTGATGTGGGCCTTTTATTGCTGCTGGCGCTGGCGATGCGTTTTTGGCGCTTGCCCCGATTCCTGGTTATGGTCCTTCTCCTTATTGCGCCGATAGGTTTATTTTTTACAAATGCTGCTACGGAAGACTGGGTGTCGCGTGAAGAACTGGCTGCTATGACCGAGGGTGTGGAAGTTTCGGCAGAAAATGACACTGCGTTTAACACACAATATCATTTTGACAGCGCTTATCATTCTTTAGAAAAAGCCAACTTGCAGAATGGCATTGTACCGCGAAGCAGTATGTATTCGTCGGCAACCAATCAGGCGTATGCATCGTTTTACTATGACATACTCCTGGCACCGATCCAAATCAATAATCGTGTGGCATTGTTGACGGCCAATGATCCGTTTCTGCTGAATGTGTTAGGTACGCGATATTTGGAAACAGAAGAAAATCAAGTGCCTCAGGGGTATGATGTCATCATGAAGTCGGGTCATGCTGTCTTGGCCGAGAATAGAAATGTGCTGCCGCGCGCTTATGTGACTGATGACGTGGTTGCTCAGGATTGGTTTGAAACGTTGTCCCCTTACGAAAAATTAGATGTCCTTGCGCGAAAAACCGTCGTTGATGATGATACAGCACCATCTGACCTTCAGGCCGGCATGCCTGCTTTTATACCAGAATGGTCTTTACGGAAAGCGCTGCCAGAAGGGTTAACCATTGAGAAAACGGACGCAGGGTGGTTGATTGATGCGAAGCAGGCTTGCAGTATCGAGGTTGATATAAAAAATCCTCAGCCAGGAAAGATCCTTTTGTGCCAGTTCAATGTCAATAATCAAACGGCGCATTCAGTGATCATTGATATGAATGGTATGCGAAACATGCTTTCTGGTGCCAAGGCGCCATATCCGAATAAAAATACTTGCTTTCACTATAAATTTTCAACAACGGATCCTGACGGCGTTCAGTCACTGTCCATTGATTTTTCACCTGGCCGCTATATCCTTGATGACATACAGTGGCATTCTTATGATGCGGCCAATTTTAATCAGAAACGATTTACGACTTTACAAGTGGCTTCTGGTAAAGGCATTTTGAGTGGACAAATCAATTGTCGGGAAAACAGCGTTTTAGCGACAACCATTCCTATGCAGAAAGGCATGAAAATCTTTGTGGATGGACAGGAAACACCTCCTGTGCGAGTTAATACGGCCTTCATGGGATGTGCACTTTCCGCTGGCAAGCACAACATCTGTGTAGCTTTCTCGCCGCCGGGAAAGGTGCTTGGTATAGCATTCAGCATTTTTTCAGCTTTAGGGTATATTATATACTTAATTGTACGAAGGTTTCTTATAAAACAACATCGAATATAAATAATTTTAGTATGCTTTTTCATATGGATATATTTACAATTCTATGCTAAAATAAAAATACTGTATCGAGAAAATTAGGGAGGACGGGAGGTCATAGATCATTGCTAGAATTGAGGTGTCAGAATGAAAATAGAGCAGTTAGAATTCCTTATCGAAGTCGTTAAAGCAGGTTCTATCAATGCAGCTAGCAAGAAAATTTTTATTTCACAACAGAGTTTGAATCAATCATTGCGTAATTTGGAAGATGAAATCGGCTTTCCATTGCTGAATCGCACCAAAAAAGGTGTGACATTAACAGAACGTGGTCGAGAAGTGTTCAGTGCGGCCCAGGCGATTGTTGCGCGTTATGATCAAATGCTGCGACAAATCTCTGCACTGAAAGAAGACTCTACAGAAGTCATTAGCGGGAAAATGAACGTTCATACATCACCAATGATCAGTGTTTGTATTTTGCCGGTGGTTTATGTGGATTACAAACACAATTTCCCAAAAGTTCAGTTGTTCTGTCAGGAACGTTATCAGGATGATATTGTCAAAGAGGTGTCGGAACATCCTGGTGATGTGGGTTATGTATTGGTGGCAAATACATTAAAGCATTTCTTTAATAATATTCCGGATAATGTTGAACTATCGCTGCTTAACACCTATCCGATTTATATGGCGATGTCACCACGCCATCCGTTGGCGCGTCAACATACTTTGTCTTTACAGTCCATTAAAGATTATCCGCTGATCATCTACGAAGCTGGTGGCATTCAAGGTGAGCATGCACTGCAGAACGAAGTGGACATGCATATCCTTTTAAGCACCAACAACACCAATATGACCAAAGAACTTCTCAACGAAGGCAACGCATTGATGTATTCATATCCACCATATGTGACACGTGGCGCATTCCCTGAATGTGTTCATATTCCACTGCACACGAAGAATATTTTCTTTGAACTGTATATGGTCCACAATAAAGATGCCAACCAGCAGCAACGCCGGTTGATTGACAGCTTTAGTTCGATCTTTCAACAGTATATATAATGTAGACGAGAGAATGTCTACATGTTTATTGGGAGCTAGTATTTTCTAGCTCCTATTTTTTGTTTTGGCAACATTGTCTGCCATTTTGAGAGCGCTCTGGCATCCTTGCTTGACGTTTAAGAGCGCTTTGGGCTACAATAGACGTAATCATTACGACTTAGGGAGGTCGCCCATTATGAAATTATCTGAATTACAGCTCGACCAAATGAAAGAACATTTGATTGCATGGATGCAGGAACGTCTGCATGCAATCGGTGCAGAAAATGCTGTTGTAGGCATTTCTGGTGGAAAAGACAGTGCGACTGTAGCAGCCCTTTGTGTGGCTGCATATGGCAAAGAGCACGTTTATGGTGTTCTGATGCCAGATGGTACACAAAACGACATTGATTATGCAAAAGATCTTTGTAAGTTTCTGGACATTCGTCATGAAGTCATTAATATTTCTGGTATGACCAGTGCTTTTTATGAAGTGCTTGGCAATTGCTCCTTCTTTGATGAGGTGAGCCGTCAAACCAAACTCAATATGCCACCACGCGTGCGCATGACATTACTCTATGCCGTTGCACAAAGTTTAAATGCAGTGGTCATAAATACATCAAATTTGTCTGAAGACTGGGTTGGCTATGCAACACTGTATGGTGATACTGCAGGTGCATTTTCGCCATTGGCTATGCTGACTACTGATGAAGTCATTCAGTTAGGCCGTGCTTTGGGATTGGAAGAACGTTTTGTCGTTAAGCCACCATCTGATGGCCTGACAGGGAAAACCGATGAGGATGTTCTTGGATTCACCTATGACACGTTAAACACTTATATTCGTACAGGTGAAGTGCCTGATGAATTGCGTGAACAAATTGATCGTCTGCATCGGATCAGCCGCTTTAAATTTGAAGGTATTGCCATGTTTGATCCAGAGCTGCCAATTGTAGCAGAGGATATTGCCCATATTTATCACAAATAAAAAGGAGGCGTCTGGATGGCTAGAAGAAAATTTGAAGATGGATTCAAAGAACGTGCTGTCGCCTATTGCTGTGAACATCCTGAAAAGACAATGAAAGCTTGCGCTGCTGACTTAGACATTGGGTATAGCACGCTGCGCCGTTGGGTGGTGCAAGTGGAAGAAGCCAAGGCGAATCATACTGAAGAAAATGAATCAGTGGTGCTGCAAGAGACGGCAGCGGAAGATGCACCGGCGGCAGTTGCTGCAAATGAAGAAAATTCCGATGAAGTTCTTGTCATTGAATCAGAAGAATCGATGGCAGCTGATACAGAAGCAGATATGGATGCTGAGGAAGAAGTACAGCAGTCCGTCGAAGTCGCAGATGAAGTGTTGGAAGACGTTGAAGAGCCACTAGAGTCAGTATCGAATGAAGCTGCGCAGAATGAGGAAGAGACGCCAGAGCCAGCAGAAAAAACATATGACGAGCTTGAAGATGAGCGGCTGTTTTCTTCCATCGGTTTGAGTATGGGGAGCAGCGCGAACGTTCATCCACATGACGAAGATTATGACTTGCGTTGTAAATCTCATCCGTCAGCGTATAAAAATATTCAGCATATGGCAGGGGATAAAATTGTTTCTGTCAGCGCACAAATTGGCAATGTATTGGAAGATATTTCTGACGGCGTCAGTCATGTGGCGAGTCGCTTAGGGCTGTATAAAAAAAGGCACGACTTGAAAAAAGAACAAAAGCTGCTCAAAAAAGAAAAGGAAAAACGGCTGAAACGTTGATTTCAATAACCTGATGACGTAAAATAAAAGGAATGTTTCTGTTACTTCAAATGATTTTGATGAAGGAGAATGATTGATGCTGAGAATTTTTATCTTGACCTTTCCTTTTGTTGTCATGGCAATTCTTTTTTATATTGCGTACATCATTACGGGAAATATTTTGCCAGGCATTTTGACGATTGCATGTCTTGTTATCGCATTGGTCGTATTGTTTAAATACAATGCGTTTCTGCATAGCGTAAAGAAAGAGAAGAAACAGCAATTGAACGCATCTCAAGAAGAAGAAAAAGCTGTCTAATTGATGTCCGGTAAAATGAGGCGCTTTAATGACCCAAGTATGGCGGTGTCATGCTTGGGTATTTTTATGTATGAGTAGGGTTGAAAAGGAAAGGTTTCTTTAAATAATGGATTGGACTTTGATGTTTTTTGTTAATAGTATCTTGTTAGGCGTTGGCTTGGCGATGGATGCTTTTTCTGTATCGGTTGCCAATGGATTAAATGAGCCACGTATGCGTTTGGGAAGAATGTCGTTGATTGCGGGGATCTTTGCGTTTTTCCAATGGCTGATGCCGATGGTAGGTTGGATTTGCGTGCATACGATTGTTCAGTATTTTCGTGCCTTTGAAAAAGCGATTCCATGGATTGCTTTGGTGCTCTTGCTCTTTATTGGGGGCAAAATGGTGTTAGAAGCACTTCGTCATCATGATGAAAATGAAGCAGAAACGGTGGGCGTTGGTGCAGGGGCACTGCTGATGCAGGGCGTTGCAACCTCAATTGATGCACTTTCGGTTGGATTTACCATTGTTTCCTATAATATGATGATGGCATTTGTATGTGCTGTCTTGATTGCAATCGTAACATTTTTTATCTGTATGGGCGGCTTAAAAATAGGCAAGACTGTTGGCGATAAATTTTCAAGCAAAGCGGCTATTTTTGGTGGTGTCATATTGATTTTCATTGGTATTGAAATTTGGGTATCTGGCGTGCTCCTGTGATACACCTGTTTAGGCCTGATGTTCATTAAGAACATCAGGTTTTTTTAGTTTGCGGTTGACAAAAAATGTTAGTTGATGTAAACTTTTAATTGTTAGACAAAGCTAATGAAAATTTGCGCGCACTAATTACTATTGGCTGAAAAGATTATGTTGAAAGAAGGATATTAATGATGTCCAACATGGAAATGAGAGTTGATATCGGTATGATGCAGACTGCCGGAGCGAATTTTAGTTTGAGTGGGCAGCGTATGCCATTGAGTCGTGCTGAGAAAAACAAGGTGTATACTGTGGTCAAAATTTCAGGAAAAGATGATACGAAGAAACACCTTAGTGATTTGGGTTTTGTTGAAGGTGAACAGCTTCAAGTTACCAGCGTGTTGGGCGGAAATATCATCGTTACGGTGAAGGGCGTTAAGGTTGCACTTGGTGAGGAGTTGGCAAAACGCGTCACTGTGAGCGAATAAACGAAGGAAGTGCGAACATGGCAAAAAAGACATTGAAGGACATGCGTCCGGGAGAATCCGCTAAGATTGTTGAAATAAATGCTCAAGGTGCATTAAAACGACGTTTGATGGATATGGGGCTTACACGAGGAAGCCTTGTCACCTTTCGTAAGGTGGCGCCGCTTGGTGATCCTATTGAGTTGACCATTAGGGGATATGAATTGTCGATCCGCAAAAATGAAGCGGAGTATGTCGTTGTAGAATAATGGAATCTATCATAATACCCGGAGGTTAGCTTAAACTAATAGTTGGAAAGGATGGGAAGCACCAGAATGATAAATATTGCATTGGCGGGAAATCCAAATAGTGGAAAAACCAGTTTGTTCAATGAATTGACTGGCGCACGGCAGCATGTTGGGAATTGGCCAGGGGTGACTGTAGAAAAAAAGGATGGACGATTGAAGGGGCATAATGACGTCATGGTCACGGACTTGCCTGGGATATACTCTCTTTCACCCTATACGTTGGAAGAAGTTGTCAGTAGAGATTATATTATGAATGAACATCCAGATGTAATCGTCAACATTGTTGATGCAACCAATCTGGAACGCAATTTGTATTTGACAACACAACTCTTGGAAATGAATACACCGATGGTGATTGCGCTCAACATGATGGACTTGGTTGAGAAGCGTGGCATAAAAATTGATGAGAAAAAACTTTCTCAGAATTTTGGCGGTGTGCCAGTTGTCGCTATTTCGGCCTTAGAAAAGAAAGGCCTGAAAGAATTGGTTGACCTGGCGCTGAAGACGGCAAAAGATAAAAAGCCGCCGCGTTTTATTGCTTTTGATGATAACGTTGAACATGCGCTCTCTTCAATTGCTCGAGATGCTGCACTGACGGGCGGTGAGGCACGATATTATGCCATTAAGCTTTTTGAACGTGACGAACGTATTTATTCTGAGTTTCATTTTCCAAGTGGAAATCAACAGAAAGTGGATGCGATTTTATCGGAAGTAGAAGATCGCTTGGATAATGATACGGAAACCATTATCACCAATGGACGCTACGATTATATTGCAGCTGTGATGCCCCAAGTGCAGAGAAAGCCGGAGCAAAAACGGGGCGAGCGTTCATTGACAGATAAAATTGATAGCATTGTTACCAATCGCTGGTTGTCATTGCCGATTTTTGCGCTTGTTATTTATGTTGTGTATTATGTGTCGATTTCTACTTTAGGCGATTGGTTTATCAACTGGATTGAGGAGCTGTTTAATTGGATCAATGCCGGTGTAGAAGGCTTCCTAACCAATATTGGGGCTGCACCATTCTTGATTGATCTTGTTTGTAACGGTATTATTGCTGGGGTTGGCTCCGTATTGACGTTTGTACCACAGCTGATGATTCTTTTCTTTTTCCTGTCATTCTTAGAAGGCTGTGGTTATATGAGCCGTGTTGCTTTTATCATGGACCGCGCTTTCCGTCGATTTGGGCTGTCAGGCAAAAGTTTTATTCCATATATCATTGGTACAGGTTGTGGTGTTCCTGGGATTATGGCAACGCGTACGATTGAGAATCAAAAAGATCGACGTCTTACCATTATGACAACCACCTTTATGCCATGTGGCGCAAAATTGCCGATCATTGGCTTATTCGTGGGTGCTTTATTCCCAGATAAACCTTGGCTGGCTCCTTGCTGTTACTTAATAGGTATTGTTGCAATTATTATCAGTTGCTTGTTGTTGAAATTATCGAAACCATTTAAAGGTGAACCAGCGCCGTTCATTATTGAACTGCCAGAATATCGTTTGCCAAAATTGAAGAATGTTCTTTCGATGATGTGGGAAAAAGGAAAGGCATTTATCATTAAAGCCGGGACGGTCATCTTTATTTGCTGTGCAGTCATCTGGTTCATCAGCAACTACAATTTCAGTTTGCAGGCTGTTGATGCACAGGATTCTATTCTTGCAGCAATTGGTGGCTTGTTGGTGCCTATTTTTGCGCCAATTGGGATTGATTCTTGGCAGGCAACGGCTGGTACTCTTAGTGGTTTGGTTGCAAAAGAAAACTTGGTTTCAACCTTGGCCGTGTTGTTCCAGGCGACAGGCGATGGCAGTGAAGCGGATCCTAGCTTGATTGCGCAGGTGCAGTCATTCTTTACGCCAGCTGCCGGCATGTCATATATGCTCTTCAATCTCTTGTGTGCACCTTGTTTTGCAGCTATTGGCGCCATTCGCCGTGAAATGATGAGTGCAAAATGGACTTTGGCTGCGATTGCATACCAATGCGGGTTTGCTTATGTTGTGGCATTTGTTGTATATCATGTGATGAACCTGTTTATGTAATAGCAGATATGTTATAATGAACCCTAGAAAGGAGTGTTGGCGTGTGGGATCATTCTTTACCGTACTTGTATTGATTGTTTGCTTGGCGTTTATAATACGTCATATGGTTCGTCAACATAAAAATGGCGGATCTGGGTGCGGTTGCGGATGCAGCGGGTGTTCCTCTGCGCATGCATCTTGCTCCTGCCAGAATCAGAAAAACACCATACATTAGAAAATAATGAAAGTCAAATGAAAGTCATCTGTAGCTTTTCGAAGTTGCAGATGACTTTTTTATTCGTTTGTGGTATAGTTAAGAAAAGTAAATGTATTGCAACAATGAAGATTGATGGAGGTGACCTTATGGATAGTTTGAGTGAGATCAGTGTCGTTTACCAGCATAAGCAGCAGCTGGAGCATCGGCTGGAAGCCTTGAAGGAAGAAGCGAAGCATGCTGAACAATTGGAACAGGACGCCCAGATGCGGTGTGAACGTGAAAATCTCGATGTGAGAAAATTTGAAAGCAATGATTTTAAGCAGTTTTGGTTCAAGCTTCGCGGTCAATATGAAGCACGTGTTTTGGAAAATAATGAGAAAGCTGCCGAAGCAATGCGAGCATTGAATGATGCCAAAAGTCATGCATTTGACGTTGCCAAAGAAAAAGAAGACGTGGAGCGGCAGTTGAAAGCACTTGATGGCGTGGAGGACGCGTATAAAAAGGCATTGTTGCTTCATGTTGAACATTTAGATTATTCCATTCATCGTGAAGAAATCATTCGCATGCAGGAAAAAATCAATTACGATTCACATCAATTGAAACTTTTGGCGGAGGCACGTGATTTGGGGCAGCTGGCAGGACGAAAAGTGAAACAGCTGGAAAGCAATCTTCAAGAACTGGATGCTGCGAAGGACGAGAAAAATAGAGATAAGGTAGAGGTTGCTTTTATTTCTGGATTGTCGGAATTGCGTATTCAGCTTCATCAATTAGAACAGATCCTTGATGAAATTGATGCCTGGGAAACAGAAATTTTGCATTTTAGCGAGCGGCTTACAGTAAATACATTGGATTTGTTTTTCAATAAGGAATCGTTGGCTCTGGCAAATATGGCACGTGAAAAAGCTGAGCGTGAGCTTCAGTGGGTAACAGATGGACTGGTAGAATGTGAGACCACCATCATGCATTTGGTTGTGGAAGTCGAAGAAACAAAAAGCATGCATCAGCGGCAACTGGAAACCTTTATCAGTGAGACTGACATTTGAGAAATTAACAAGTTGAGAAAAATTTAAAATTTTATGAAAACATATTGTCAAATGACGGTGAAGCTATTAAGATATATTTATAAATATGGATTGATTGCCAATTTGGCTGTAAGGAGGTACTTTTATGAAAGACTATGACAGCAATATCATCCGTAACATTGCGGTATTGTCCCATGATGGGGCTGGTAAGACGGCGCTTGTTGAATCCATGCTCTTAATGTGCAAAGGTGTCGATTCGGTTGGACGCGGCAAGGACAATAAGCATATTCTGGATTTTGAACCAGAAGAAATCACCCGCAATGTTACCATTCAACTTGGGATGGCACCTTGCGAATGGAATGGCTACAAGCTCAACTTCATTGATACACCTGGGTATTCGGAATTTTGCGGCGAAGTCAGTGAAGCGTTGCGTGCGGCAGACGGGCTGATGCTCGTTGTATCGGCTGAATCCGGGATTCAAGTGGACACCATTCGTGCTTGGCAGTATGGCAAGAAACTGCATCTTCCACGTTTGGTTTATGTGAACAAAATGGATATGGAAAATGCCGACTTTTTTGGCTCACTGGAACGTATGCGTGAGTTGTTTGGCAAGTCGGTGATGCCGCTGCAGGTTCCAATTGGTGAAGGTAATGGCTTCCATGGGATCATTGATGTACCAACCATGAAAGCGTATGAATGGGTGAATGGAGAACGTCAGGAATGTGAAATTCCAGCCGAGCTTCAGGATCGTGTGGATAAAGTTTTAGATATGTGCATGGAAGCGGCTGCTGAAGGCAGTGATGAACTGCTCGAAAAATATCTTGAAGGGGAGCCTCTGAGTGTGGATGAAATCTATGAGGGCCTCTATCAAGGGATGAAGGGCGGCCGTGTTTGCCCTGTATTGTGCGGCAGTGCCGTGTCTCATATTGGTAGCCGCCTGCTCTTAGACTGCTTGATCAAGTTTATGCCGGATACCACGCAGCGCATCAATGAAGCGGTTAATATTGACACTGGTGAAGAACTTTTGGTCAATCATGATGATCCATTCTCTGCGTTTGTTTTCAAAACCAGCTTAGATCCATTTTCTGGCAAACTCAGTTATGTGCGCGTGATTAGCGGGAAGGCAACAGAAGGCATGAGCTTCTATAATACCTCCAGCGAAAATGAAGGTAAGATTTCGAAAATGTTCACATTGGTTGGTAAGCGTCAGGAACCACTGAGCAGTGCATCGGCAGGGGATATTATTGTTATTCCTAAGCTGGACGACGTTCGTACAGGTGATACCTTAGCAAGCAAGGAATTCCCAGTAAAATATCCAGCCATTGATTTCCAGCCATCCCTTTACACGGTTTGCGTGCGTGCAGAAAACAAAGGTGAAGAAGACAAACTGGGCACTGCCTTGAATAAGATCGCAGAAGAAGACCCAACTTGCGTTTTGAAAAAAGATGTTGAAAGTGGCCAGCTGCAGCTGTCAACCATGGGCGAAGTTCATCTTGATCATATTATGAGCAAGATGGAACGTAAATATGGTGCAAAAGCCATTATTGATAAAGTTTATATTCCATATCGTGAAACCATTCGTGGCAAAGCGACAGCTGAAGGCAAACATAAGAAACAGAGTGGCGGTCATGGTCAGTATGGTCACGTAGTGATGGATATTGAACCAACAACCGATGGCAAGGAATTTGAATTTGTTGATGCCATTGTAGGTGGCGCTATCCCTCGTCAATTTATCCCAGCTGTTGAAAAAGGGGCAGTCGAAACATTGGCCAAAGGTGTCATTGCCGGCTATCCATTGATCAATATCAAATTGACGTTGAAAGACGGGTCGTTCCATAGTGTAGACTCCTCTGAAATGGCTTTCAAAGTTGCAGCTTCTCTTGCATTAAAGAAAGGCATTCCAGAAGCAAATCCTGTTCTTCTCGAACCAATTTACGCTGTAGATGTTATGGTGCCAGAAGAATACATGGGCGATATTATTGGTGATATCAGCTCCAAACGCGGTCGTGTTTTGGGTATGGAGCCTGGCGAAGATGGTATTACAACCGTTAAGGCACGTGTTCCATATGCAGAAATGTTGGATTACGGAGTACAACTGCGTGCGATGACACAAGGCCGTGGTAATTTTGACATGTCCTTTGACAGCTATGAAGAAGTACCGGCTAAATTGGCACAAGAAATTATTGATAAATACAAATCAGACAACGAAGACGATTGATGTCTATGTTAAGAATTCGATCGACATTGGCGAATGAACGCCAATGTCGATTTTTGTGTCATCAGATTACAAGAAAGGTGGAATGCTCGTGAAAAATACGCAAGACATCAATCCAGAAGCGCTCCATGTGACATTGAAGACAATTGCTACCATTCATACTCCCTATGAGAGCAAATTTGGTGTTCCACGTCAAAGTGGTGTCGTCACCCAACTGGAAAGCCGTATTGTATTTGAACCAGAATTTCGAAATAAGGACGCTTTAAGAGGCATCGAAGGCTATGACTATCTATGGCTGATTTGGTCCTTTTCGGAAGCTATTCGAGCAGATTGGTCCCCAACCGTTCGTCCGCCGCGTTTAGGTGGAAATGTCCGGCGCGGTGTGTTTGCCACACGCTCTCCTTTTCGGCCAAATCCGTTGGCGCTGTCATCGGTAAGATTGCTGCGCGTGGAAGATGATCCAGAATATGGTTCAGTGCTTATTGTTGACGGAGCAGACATGATGGATGGCACCCCCATCTATGACATTAAACCGTATTTACCGTTTACCGACAGCCATCCAAATGCGCGGGCAGGATTTGCAGAGAAAGTTATCGATGAACAGCTTCAAGTAAATTTTCCAACGGCATTGCTTGAAAAGCTGCCACAGCATTTGCGGGCTGGCGCAGTGGCCATGCTCGCCCAGAATCCTATTCCACATTATCAAAAAAAAACTGAACGTGTTTATGGTGTTGCGTTTGGTGGCTACGACATTCGCTTTCGCGTTGCAGAGCAAGTGGCGATCGTTGAAGACGTGGTAGAAAATGGAAGTTCAGATTGCCTATAGGAATTTGTTAAAACTTTATTGACATGTTCCAAAATTAAGTTATACTAGACAGCGAAAGCTATTACACAACAGGATGGAGGGGGAGAGCAATGGTTTTTGATCAAGTAAAAGAAAGTCTGGCCGATATCTTGAGCTGTGATGCAGAAAAGATCGATATGGATACCGACCTCGTGCGTGATCTCGGTGTGGATTCTATCGATACCGTCGAACTCATCATGGCTGTTGAAGAGACTTATGACATTACAATTTCTGACAAAGAAGCGCAGGAACTAAAGACTGTCGCTGATGTTGTTGAATTTATTGAAGATCACCTTGAAGACTAAAATTACTGTGCGGAATAGCGCAACTATTTCGACTATGGATTTGTTGAACAATTCGGTTTGAATAATGCAAGAAGTTGTAGTATGATATAAATATAAAGTATCATAGATACTACCACTTCAAAGGAGAGAATCAATCAATGAGTGACATTTGGGAAACACTTGAAGCACGCATTAAAGGTAAAAATCTTACCATCGTATTTCCAGAAGGCGAAGATGTCCGCATCCTCGGTGCTGTTGCACGTCATCACAAAGATGGACTGATCGTGCCAATTCTTCTTGGCAACCCTGAAAAAGTTCAGGCAGTCGCTAAAGAAAACGGCATTGATATTGAAGGTGTACAGATCATCGATCCAGACAACTACGCAGAATATGACGATATGGTTGCTAAATTTGTTGAACGCCGCAAAGGCAAAGCGACTGAAGAAAAGGCACGCGTACAGCTGCGTGACCCTAACTACTTTGGTACCATGCTTATTTACCTCGGCAAAGCCGATGGTATGGTCAGCGGTGCTTGCCACTCCACTGGGGATACCGTACGCCCAGCACTTCAAATCGTTAAGATGAAACCAGGCTGCTCTCGTGTCAGCGGCGCAATGGTTATGCTGAAGGGCGACGAACGTTATCTCTTCAGTGATATTGCTATTAACATCACTGTTGATGCACAGGCAATGGGTGAAATTGCAGTTGAAAGTGCAAAAACTGCAAAGACCTTCGACATTGATCCAAAGGTTGCACTTTTGAGCTTCTCCACCAAAGGTTCCGCTGTTTCTCCTGAAAGCGAAAAAGTTGCAGAAGCAACAAAGATCGCTCAGGAATTGGCTCCAGAACTTCCAATTGATGGTGAACTCCAGTTTGACGCTGCATTTGTTGCTAGCGTTGGTGAACGCAAAGCCCCAGGTTCTAAGGTTGCTGGTCATGCCAATACCTTTATCTTCCCAAGCTTGGAAGCTGGTAACATTGGCTATAAGATTGCACAGCGCTTTGGCGGCTATGAAGCTATTGGGCCTATCCTTCAGGGCCTCGCAAAGCCAATCAACGACCTTTCCCGTGGCTGTGATGAAGAAGATGCGTACAAACTTGCTATCATCACTGCGGCTCAGGCTGTTGCTGAATAATTTTGTCATTGTTTAATAAAACGCTCTGTATGCAATGCATGCAGAGCGTTTTTTTCTGAAAAAATGGTCGTGGAAAATAAAAAAGATGCGGACGATCTCTTGCAAATTCACCGATGTTCTGATAAAATATATTGCTGTAATCCCTGCTCTGCAAAGCAGAGCCGTTAGTCCGGGGGGAGGAGGTGCAAAGAAATGCGCGATTATGAACTTCTTTATATCATTAAGACGGAATTAAGCGAAGAACAGACTCAGGCTGTTATCGACCGTTATGTTGGCATCCTCGAAGGCGAAGGTGCTACCGTAGAAAAGGTTGACAAATGGGGCAAGAGAAAGCTCGCTTACACCATCGATAAGAAGTACACCGATGGCTTCTACGTTTTAGTGAACTTCAAAGGCGAAGCCAACGCCGTTGACGAAGCAGATCGTTTGATGAAGATCGACGAAAATCTTCTTCGCCACATGATCACCCGTGTCGACGAATAATTTTCTCGTCAAAAAGAAAGAGGGCCTAGAGCATGAATAAAGTTATTTTAATCGGTCGCTTAACTGCGGATCCAGAGCTCCGCTACACACCAAATGGTGCGGCAGTGTGCAGTTTCCGAATTGCTGTTGACCGTCCGTTTAATTCACAGAGCGGTGAACGCGGTGCTGATTTCATCAACATTGTTGTTTGGAACAAAGCTGCGGAAAACACTGCTAAGTATATGAGCAAAGGCCGTCAGATCGCTGTAGATGGTCGTCTGCAGATCCGCAGTTATGATGGTAACGACGGACAACGCCGTTGGGTTACCGAAGTTGTTGCTGACCGTGTCGAATTCCTTGGCGGCGGTGGCAGCGCTAATAATGGCGGAGACAGTTATGGCGGCAATTACGGTGGTCAAAATCAAAACTATCAACGTCAAAACGATCAATTCACTCAGGCAGCGCCAAGTGATAATTCTCTTGGCTCCTTCGGCACTGAAGTCAGCTTCAGCGACGACGACCTGCCGTTTTAAGTGAGAAAGGAGTTTTTACCATGGCAAGAAGAGAACGCAACAGACGTTCACGCAAGAAAGTTTGCCAGTTCTGTGTCGATAAAGTTGAACACATCGATTATAAAGACACGAACCGTCTGAAAAAATACATGACCGAACGTGGTAAGATTCTTCCACGCCGCATCACCGGTAACTGCGCAAAGCATCAGCGCGCACTGACCGTTGCTATCAAGCGTGCAAGAACCATGGCCCTGCTGCCATACACCAACGACTGATCAGTCATAACAATCAAAGAACCTTGTTCCAGTTGGAGCAAGGTTCTTTTTTAGATGCGCTAACTCATAATGCGTCTAATTTTTTGCGAAGTATTGCACGTAAAAAAGCAGCTCCGAAAACCGGAGCTGCTTTTTTTTATGCGATTTAGCGCTGAGGGTCAATGAGACCGTAGGTGCCGTCTTTGCGACGATAAACGACGCCGATGTCGTCGGTATCTGCGTTGAGGAAAATGAAGAAATCATGGTCGAGAAGTTCCATCTGCATGACAGCTTCTTCGATGTCCATGGTCTTAACAGTGAAGACTTTCTTCTTCGTGACGATTTCTGGTGCTTCTTCAGCATGTGCAATTTCATCCGCAGCTGGGCTGAACATTGGTTCTGCCTTCGCTTGTTTACCTTTACGGTTCATGCGGGTTTTATACTTGCGGATTTGGCGTTCGATCTTATCAACGATGGCATCAATGGATGCGTACATGTCGTTGGAAGATTCTTCAGCACGAAGAATGTAGCGGCCCAGAGGAATGGTGGCTTCTGCTCTGTGATCGCCCTTTTCAACGATCAGGGTTACAGTGCCTTCCATTTCGTTGTAGAAATATTTTTCAAGCTTAGAAAAACGCTTTTCTACATAATCTTTGAGTGCGTTGGTAACTTCGGTATTGCGTCCTTTAATGGTGATGTTCATAATGACCATCCTTTCAACAGTGACATTCTTTCACAAAAAAATGTGAATCTATACATTTATTATATTCTTAAAAATCTTTATTTCAAGGGGATTCATACATTTATTTCACGCAACATTTTCAAAAGCTCCACAAATCGTTGATCTGAGATGGAGTAAATCGACATCTGACCGGTTTTTTTGAATGTGACGATTTTGTGTGCACGAAGAAGTGCCAGATGCTGAGACAAAGAACTGTGTGAAATGTTTGATGCCTGCATCAAAAGATCATGAATTTCATTCACTGATCTTGGCGCTTCTGACAAAATGTACAAGATCATCAGGCGATTCGGGTTGCTGAGGAGTTTTAGCATGGCGGCTGTTTTTGTAAAGCGTTCACCGTCAGCCAAAAGCTCAGGCACAGAGTTGGCGCTTGGGGTCATTTATAATACCTCCTTAATTAAACTGCCGAAAAAAGTTTAATTTATTTCTTCTATAATTATTTTTATTATACCTGACTCTTTATGAAAATACAATATTTGTTTTTAAGAATATTCAATAATTTGGTCATAATCTCTACAGAGGTCATGGAGAATTGGTGACGATGCGCCTTTGCGCCGATATTTATTTGAGTTTTTTTGCCTATGTGGTATAATAAATTGGTTGAATCGACCGAAAAACACGAAACTGCCGAAAGGCAGCATTAATCAAAGAAAAGAGTGAATAGGTTGGGTATCGATACTTGGTTGAAAAAAGTATTAGACGACAATAAAAAAGACGTGAAGAAACTTGAAAAGTTTGCTGCTCAAGTGAATCAGTATGATAAACCATTCAGAGAATTATCTGACGAAGAACTTGCTGGTAAAACAGCTGAATTTAAAGAACGTTTGGCGAATGGCGAAACGCTCAATGACATCATGGCCGAAGCTTTTGCTGTTGTGCGTGAAGCTTCCGATCGTATCTTAGGTCTGCGCCATTTTGATGTTCAGATCATGGGCGGACATGTTCTTCATGAAGGCCGCATTGCTGAGATGAAAACTGGTGAAGGTAAAACGTTGGTGGCAACGGCGCCAGTTTACCTCAATGCATTGGAAGGCAAAGGGGTACATGTTGTCACTGTCAATGACTATTTGGCACGTCGTGACGCGGAGCAGCTGTCGCCGCTGTATAACTTCCTGGGCCTGAGTGTGGGCCTTATTGTTCATGGGCTTGATTATGTTCAGCGTAAAGACGCTTACGCATGCGACATTACTTATGGAACAAACAATGAATTCGGTTTCGACTATCTGCGTGACAATATGGTCATGCATGAACGCAATATGGTTCAACGTCCATTGAATTTTGCTATCGTCGACGAAGTGGACTCTATTTTGATCGATGAAGCGCGCACACCGTTGATTATTTCAGGTCCTGCGGCAAAAGCAAAAGACTTGTATACCCCGATGGTGGGCATTGTTCGTAAGCTGAAAAATGAAGAAGACTATACTTTTGATGAAAAACTGAAAACAGTTGCATTGACTGAAGAGGGTACCAAGCATGTAGAAGAAATGCTTGGTATTGAAAATCTCACCGATGAAGTCAATATGGAATTGGCGCATCATGTCAATCAGGCGCTGAAGGCACAAGTGCTGATGAAGCGTGACCGTGATTATGTGGTGCAAGATGGTGAGGTCATCATCGTTGATGAGTTTACTGGGCGTCTCATGTATGGCCGTCGTTACAGCGAAGGGCTCCACCAGGCTATTGAAGCAAAAGAAGGCGTGAAGATCGAGAAGGAAAGTCAGACTTTGGCGACCATCACCTTCCAGAACTACTTCCGCATGTATAAGAAGCTCGCTGGTATGACTGGTACAGCAAAAACGGAAGAGGACGAATTCAGAGCCATTTACGGCATGGATGTTGTTATTGTTCCAACCAACAAGCCGATTGCTCGTGTTGATGCACCTGATATCGTTTATCGTACAGAGAACGGAAAATTTGAAGCCGTTGCTGACAAAGTCGCTGCTTTATACGAGAAAGGACAGCCTGTTCTGGTTGGGACAGTGTCCATTGAAAAGAGCGAAAAGCTCAGCGATATTCTCAAAAAACGAGGCATTCCACATAAAGTTTTGAATGCCAAATACCATGAACAGGAAGCTATGATCGTTGCGCAAGCCGGTAAGGAAAAGAGCGTGACCATTGCGACCAACATGGCTGGTCGTGGGACCGATATTATCCTCGGTGGAAATCCTCAGCTTTTGGCTGATGATATTCTTCATAAAGAACATAAAGATGAAGAAGAGATTACGCCAGAAATGCAGCGTGAAGCTTTGGAAACCGCCAAAGAAATGTGTGCAGAAGATCATCAGCGTGTGGTTGATGAAGGCGGCCTTTACATTATCGGCACAGAGCGTCACGAAGCACGCCGTATTGATAACCAGCTGCGTGGACGTAGTGGTCGTCAAGGGGATCCTGGCTATACACAGTTCTACATTTCCTTGGAAGATGACTTGATGCGCCGTTTTGGTGCTGAAACCTTGCCTGCTATTATGGATAAGGTGGGCATGAATGATGAAATGCCAATCGAAAACCGCATGGTCAGCCGCACCATTGAAAATGCACAGAAGCGTGTTGAAGCACGTAACTTTGAAGCACGTAAGAATATTCTCGAGTACGATGATGTTATGAATCGTCAGCGTGAAATTATTTACGATCAACGCCGTCAGGTTTTGCAGGGGCACAATATGGCCGAAAGCATTGGTGCAATGATTGATCGTCTCGTTGATTCTGTCTGTGATGAAGCGGCACATGGTGAAACCTATCCAGAAGCATGGAACTTAGAACAGCTGACGCTGCGCTTGATGGAAATTTTTAATTTCCCAGATGGTGTGGACACTTCTGAATTCCCTAATATGGCTAGTGATGAAGTACGTGATGCCCTTAAAGAAAAAGCACACGCACGCTATGCAGCGAAGGAAGAAGAAATTGGCCCTGAAATCTTCCATGATTTTGAACGCAATATTCTTTTGCGCAATGTTGATATGAACTGGATGAACCATCTTGATGCCATGGATCAGATGCGTCAAGGGATTGGACTTCGTGCCTATGGTCAGCATAAGCCAATTGACGAATATCGTAACGAATCTTATGATATGTTTAATGAGATGACGTACAATATTCAATACGATACCATTCGCATGCTGTTTGCTGTCACGATTCGTCGCCAGGAAGAAGTTCAGCAGGAAGAAAACAAAGAAGAACGTACAGATATTCTGAATGCACGTCATGGTGATGAAGAGCCTGCTAAAAAGAAGCCAGTTACCGTTAAAAAGGTGGGTCGCAATGATCCATGCCCTTGCGGCAGCGGTAAAAAGTATAAACATTGCTGTGGTAAGAATGCGTAATGCCAAAGACAAGACAAAGCCGAAACCATCGGCTTTGTCTTTTTGATAAAAAGGAGTGGGGATATGGACTACGAAACACATAAAGCATTTGAAGAAGCCAAACAAACCTTGAGTGATTTGAGTGAATCGCTGGATTTGGAAGGCCGTAAAAAACGTATTGCTGAGATTGATGCCATCATCTCGGCACCGGATTTTTGGAACAATCCTGAAGGTGGCCAGGCCATTATGCAGGAAAAGAAACGTCTTGAAAGTAAAGTCGATCACTACAATAGTCTGGCAGGCAAAATGGACGATTTAGAAGTGATGATTGAATTGGCCAAAGAAGAAAATGACGCAGATCTTGAACAAGATATCGTGGATACTTTGGCAGATATCAGCAAAGACCTGGATGCTTTCGAATTAGAAACCATTCTGAATGGTGAATACGATGACAACAATGCCATCTTGTCAATCCACCCTGGCGCCGGCGGCACGGAAAGCCAAGACTGGGCTGAAATGCTCTATCGCATGTATGTCCGCTGGGCTGAACGTCATGGCTACAAAGTCGATGTTCTCGATTACCTTGATGGTGATGAAGCTGGGATCAAAAGCGTAACCTTGATGATCAGCGGTGAAAACGCTTATGGGTATTTGAAAAGTGAAAAAGGCGTTCATCGCATGGTGCGCATTTCACCTTTTGATGCGTCTGGACGTCGTCACACTTCCTTTACTGCTGTGGAAGTCATGCCAGAAGTTGAAAATGACACCACCATTGAAATCGATGACAAGGACCTCAAAGTGGACACTTACCGTTCCAGCGGTGCGGGCGGCCAGCACGTCAATAAGACGGAATCTGCTGTTCGTATCACACACATTCCAACTGGCATTGTCGTTCAATGCCAAAACGAACGTTCTCAGATTCAGAACCGTGCGACAGCTATGAAAATGCTCACTTCACGCCTTGTCGAAGAGAAAATCAAACAGCAGGAAGCTGAAATTGCACGTTTGCAAGGGGAACAGCAGGATATTGGCTGGGGCTCTCAGATTCGTTCTTACGTTTTCCATCCATACACCTTGGTTAAAGATCATCGCACTAATTATGAAAAGGGCAATGTAAACGCCGTCATGGATGGGGATATTGACGAATTCATCAATGCCTGGCTGAAACAACAGGCTGCTAAACAGTTGGCCTATAGCCAGCAAAATAAATAAACGACATAATTTAAGAGGCCGCTTTGCGAAGCGGCCTCTTGTTATGATGGGAAAAAGAGGGGAAAATATGTCACATCGGCCAGACTTTTTTGCGATGCCTTCTTATGAAGCGTTTGAAAAATATTATTGGTATCGTGAAGAATTGCAGGAAATATGCAGAAAATTACACATTGATGCCAAAGGCACCAAACAGGAATTAAATGAGCGCATTAAAATGTATTTTGATGGCCAGCGCATGGAAAACGTGCAGCGTGCGGCTTCAAAACGATCGGGTGGACCGATAACATTGTCAACACCATTGTTGCATTGCGGTTTTTCGTTCAACGACAAGTTTAGAGCGTTTTTTGCTAAGCAAACGGGGGTTGATCCGTTTAAGTTTACAGCGAACATGGCGGCAGCTTGGCGTCGTGTTCAACGGGAAAACGATGAATCCTTCACTTTACAGGATATGTTGAATGTGTTCGAAGGAACATCAGATTATGCAGTGTATGACGCTGGAGCGTGTCAATGGAATCAATTTTTCAAAGATTTTTGTGCCGATGCGAGAAATAAGCAATATAAAAACAAAATGAAAACGGCTGCTGTGCTGTGGCGAATCGTACGTGATTCCACAGAAAAGAAAGTGTATTCCTATGAATTGGTGCAAAAATATGAAACGCTGCTGAAAAAAGATGCGTCCGCTGATGAATGATGATGCGACGCTGGTAAGAAGAACCGCGTAAACAAAAAGCACGAAACAACAATATTGCTGTTTCGTGCTTTTGTTTATTTGCCCAGCTGCTGCAATTCATCAAGCGTGGCGTCCAAATTGCGTCCGTGCCAATAGTCATCCGTGCCGTAAAACAGTTTTAGACTGTCCCAGCTCAGATAAGCGGATGTCCGAAAGCCCATGAGTTCTTTTTGCTGAGCTGTTAAACGCAGTGTATCCGTTGTTGTAACAATTGAAATCACATAGTTGAGGCCGTCTTCATCAATCTGAACAGTTTGGATGTCACCGTATGGGATTTCTAGTGTTACTTCTTTTTTCAGTGCCAGCGTCAGTTTGCTGAAAGGAATCATAACAATCTTTTCTTTGCAAAGCTGAAGCACATAGAACTCTGCATTGAAGAATTCAGTGATGCGAGCGCTAAGATTATTGGGTGCAAATTTTACAACGATGGCGCGATCGTTCAGTGGATCGAGACCGAGCTCTGAGAGCACAGAGAGTAATGTTTTTTCACTTGCCATTGTCAAGTGCCTCCTTTATTTTTGTATACATGTCTATTATATACAAGGGGGGGCAATTTCAAGTTAAAATTTACTTTTTTGAAGACGATACTTTTGATAAATTCGCAAATACGCTAGAATAATAATGAAAATTCAAGAGTTATCTTTTTGTGAGCGCATGCAAAACAATTGTACCTTGACAATCATATGGTCATTCGTTAAGATAATGTAGAGTCGAGGTGAACTGGATGGATCAAGAGATGATGCGCCAAGCCATTGCTGAAGCGCAGAAAGCGCTGGTTGCTCACGATGTGCCGATTGGAGCGGTTGTTGTGATCAATGGCGAGATTGTCGGTCGTGGCTATAATACGCGAGAACGTGATCATGATCCTTCCGGGCATGCAGAAATCAACGCGATGCGCGATGCGGCGCAAACGCTGGGACATTGGCAGTTGGATGGTGCGACGCTCTATGTGACGCATGAACCTTGTCCAATGTGTGCAGGTGCGATGCTGTTGGCGCGGGTTGCCACAGTGGTTTACGGTGCAAGTGAGCCAACCTATGGCGTTTGCGGCAGTCAAATGAATTTGCTGCAGTTTCCAGGGTTTCCGAACAATGTTCGAATTCGTGGTCCGATTGCGCAGGAGGCGTGCAGTGCACTCACTCGTGCATTTTTTCAAAGTTTGAGAGATGCAAAATAATTTTATTTGGAGATGTACCCAAGTGGCTGAAGGGTCCGCACTCGAAATGCGGTAGGCGCTTCACGGCGCGCGAGAGTTCAAATCTCTCCATCTCCGTGTTGCCAGGTTGTGTGTTGCGCGGCCTGGCTTTTTTCGTGCGATAATAGAAAAAACTTGACTTTCGTAAAATCTGTGTTATTATAAATAATGTCTTCGGGCGGTTAGCTCAGTTGGTTAGAGTATCTGCTTGACATGCAGGGGGTCGCTGGTTCGAGTCCAGTATCGCCCAGACCGAAAGAAAAACGCATTCTGTAAAAGAGTGCGTTTTTTTCTTTACTCAGGTATGCTATAATTTGATATTGTATGGCAAGACGGTAGGAATGCCAAAAGAATAATTTGAAGAGGTGTATTCATTTGATGCTAGGTTTCAAGGAACTGGAGCTGTCAGACAAGGATATTTTAAATAGATTTTTTGCAGCTTGTCAGAACCAAAACACGGAATGTTCATTCACCAATCTGTTCATGTGGCGCCGTTGTTACGCGGTGCGTTGGGCGGTGACTGATAATCATTTGATTGTTGAGCCGAATGCATTTGAAGAAAGTTGGATTTTGCCGCCGTATGGCTTAGATGAAGATGATGATTTGTTCCGAGCAGCTATTGAGCATGCTGAGGAAGATTATCGTGACCGTCATAAACGGTTGGTCATTCGCGCGGTGACAGAACGAGATAAAGAGCGTTTGGAACGGCTTTTCCCAGACAGATTCGAATTTGAAGAAGAGCCGGACATTGAAGACTATATCTATGAGGCTGAAAAAATGCGCACGTTGAAAGGGCGTAAATTAAGCAAAAAACGTAATCATATCAATGCGTTTAAGTCAGAACATCCTGATTACGAATTGGTGCCGTTAACGCCTTACAATACAGAATTGGCCTGGGATTTTGTAGAACATTGGTGCGGAGAGCGCAACCGCGAAGAAGGCATCAATGACAGCCTCCTTTGTGAGCGCGAAGCCATTGCCGATGCTTTGATGAATATGACTGCGTTAGGTTTCAAAGGGCTGATGATTCGTGTTGATGGACGCATTGTTGCCATGACCTTTGGTGATATGGTTAATCGGGATACGGTGCTTATTCATGTGGAAAAGGCATTTGCGGAGTATAGAGGCTTGTATCCACTGATCAATCAGGAATTCCTGAATTATTATTGGAAAGATGCCATGTATGTCAATCGTGAAGAAGATATGGGCTTGGAAGGGCTGCGTCATGCAAAACAATCGTACTACCCAGCCTATCAGGTGACCAAATATAAAGGTGTGTTGAAAGATGAGCCTGCATCAGATCAGAATGGCCACTGATGCCGATCGTGAGGCATTAGAAAATATATGGGATTATTGCTTTCATGATGGGGAGACGTTTCAACGCTGGTATTTTTCGCAGTATTATCGCAAAGAAGAATGTATCGTCGGCTGTGTGAATGATGTTCCTGTGGCAAGTCTGCAGGTGATTGACTTGCCGACTCGCGTCAAAGGACAAAATCTGCGTGCTGGCTATATTGTTGGGGTAGATTGTCTCCCAGAATATCGCGGCATGGGTTTTACACGCCGCTTGATGGAAGAGGCGCTGTACCATTATGCACCAGAGCATGATCTGCAATTGCTGCACTTAATGCCTTTTGAAGCAGATTTTTATGAACCTTATGGTTTTGTATTCAGTGACTATCATTTTAAAATGGAACTGGATATTGAAGAATTTTATCGTCCTGGCAGTCGAGAAATGGCCCATGCGTTTTCTTGGGAACATGTTGATTTGGCTTCGCTCGATCGGTGGCTGCCAGTATTAGAGCAAGTTTATGAGCGCTGTACACAGCAGTATGACATTTGCGTTTTACGCAAAGGACTGCGGCGCTGGCGGGCTTTGGCAGATGATTTGGCGATGGAAGGCGGCTATTTAAAACTGCTTTATGATGAGTCGCATCAACCGGTGGGGTTATTGGCTTATATAATGAAGGAAGAGGCGGTGTTTGTAAGAGAAGCACTGGCTTATGATGCGCGTGCGCGTCAGGCTATTTACTACTATATTGCCAGTCATCGTTCACAGGTGAAACGCGTGCAGTGGTCAGCACCGGAAGATGAGCCTATTGCTTTTCGACGCAAAAAAGATAAAGATGGTGTCATGTATCAGCCGTTTATGATGAATTTGATTTTGGACCCGATGATTCTTCCTTTGTTTGCTTCTGCAATGCCGGAAAAAGATTTGGTGTTTTCGGTAAAAGGTTGTGGCACATTTCGGTGGTTGGCGCATAGTCTGCATATAGAAAAGGTGTCAAAGGATGTGCAAGGACCAATTTTGAACGGCCGTCAGTTAACGCAAATGGTTTTTGACCGCAGCTGGATGCCGCTGGAGGATGAGGCTGTGCTTTCATCAATGGCAGCGCTCTTTACAAGAAAAATGGTCAATTTTAACAATGAGTACTTTTAAGAGCGGTTCATATTGCAATTCGCTCTAAAATTGGGTATTCTTTATGTGAGTGCAATCATATTTATGTGGTGCAATATCCCAGTTTTGTACTGTAGGAGGTCCAGCGATGTCTTTAGAGCTGACGATAGAAACAATTTCCGCCGAACAATTTTTTAATATGGTTCTCGCGGGTGCAGATACTTTAGATTTACATAAGGAAAGCGTCAATCAATTGAATGTCTTTCCAGTTCCTGATGGCGACACGGGGACAAATATGGCCATGACGATGCAGTCGGCGGCAAAATTTATTCGCCAAGCAGAAACACAAAGTGTGGAAGAATATGCAAAACAAGCAGCCTATGGCGCTGTCATGGGCGCGCGCGGCAATTCTGGCGTTATTTTTTCACAGATTTTGACAGGTTTTGCGAAAACCATGAGCGGTCAGCAGACGATCGATGCAGCCGCGCTGGTTGCTGGTTTCAATGGCGGCGTACAGTCTGCTTATAAAGCAGTGAGCAACCCTATGGAAGGAACCATTCTCACTGTTGTGCGAGAAGCAGCCGAAGCATTGGCGGGACAGTACAAAAAAGGCATGGATATTCTCGAATGCCTGCGCATTTATATTGCTGCTGGGCACGAGTCGTTAAAACGCACACCGGACCTTCTGCCTGTTTTGAAGCAGGCAGGGGTGGTTGATGCAGGCGGCAGTGGTTATTTATATGTCATCGAAGGCATGTTGGCCAGCCTTGAAGGAAAGACTATTGAAAAAATTGAAGTGGAAGACCGCGGTGAAGCGGATCTCAATGATCAATTCGATCACTTCTTTGCTTCTCCTGAGGATATTGTCTATCCATATTGCACAGAATTCCTTGTTCGCACAAAGAAACATGATGTAGAAGAAGACATTGATGTTTTAAAAGGCATGCTTCATGATCTGGGTGACTGTATGCTGGTTGTTGGTGCCGGAAATACCATAAAAGTACATATTCATACGAACCAGCTTGCTCGTGTCATCGAATGTGGTGCATCACTTGGCGAACTGGATGATATTAAAATCAACAACATGCGCTCGCAGAATAAGGCGCTGCAGAATAAAGGACAGCAGACCGATCAGCCTGCGGTTTATAAAGATGCCATCATTGTTGTCTGCAATGGCGAAGGACTGGCAGATATTTTTAATGGCTTGGGCGCAACGCATATTATTAGTGGCGGTCAGACCATGAATCCTAGCACACAGGATTTTTTGGATGTTCTTGATCACATTGAAGCGGAGAACATTTTCATTTTGCCAAACAATAAGAACATTATCATGACTGCACAGCAAGCGGCCGGCATGGCAAAGAATAACAACGTGCATGTGATTCCATCAAAGACATTTCCGCAGGGTATTTCTGCATTGATGGGATATATGCCAGAGGTAGATGTTGATGAAAACATCAACAATATGACTGGCAGCCTGGCAGCGGTTCAAAGTGGGGAGATTACGCAAGCCGTGCGCGATACAACCATTGATGAGGTTTCCATCCATCAGAATGAATATATGAGCATTCTTGATGGTAAAATCATTGCTTCATGTGAGACCTTGGAAGAGGCTGTGGAAGCAACGGTGGAAGCAATGGTGGACAATGATGCAGAACTAATCAGTTTGCACTATGGCATCGATGTTGAAGCAGATGATGCAGAAGCAATGGTGGAAAAACTTGAAGGAGAGTATGACGACATCGACTTTGAACTCTACGACGGCGGACAGAGTGTGTATCATTACATTGTGTCTGCGGAATAAGTGAGGTTGATTCATGAGAATAGCGATTGTAACAGACAGTACTGCCGATATTCCACAGAACTTGGCGGAATCGCTGAATATTAAGGTGATTCCATTATCTGTGCATTTTGGTGGTAGAGCCTATTTGGATCGTATAGATATCTCAAATGAGGAATTTTACAGCTACATTGGCACAGCAAAAACTTTGCCAACGACATCACAGCCTTCTCCGGCACAGTATTTAGATGTGTATCGTGCCTGCAAAGAAGAAGGCGCAGAACGTGTTATCTCCATGCATATTTCTTCAGAAATGAGCGGCACTTATCAAGGCGCAAAACTCGCAGCGGAGATGATCAAAGACGAAATCCCTGTAGAAGTGATTGATAGTCGTACAGTGACTATTGGTTTGGGGCTGCAGGTTGTGTCGCTGGCGCAGTATTTGCAGGATCATCCAGATGCAAGTTGGGATGATGTCCTGGAATGTGTTCAAGCAATCATTAAAAAAACACGCATCTATTTTCTGTTAGACACCCTAGATAATCTGCAAAAAGGCGGCAGCATTGGCAAAGCAAGTTATCTGGTTGGTTCGATATTGAATATTAAACCTGTGCTCGTTGTCGAAGATGGTTTTATCAGTGCTTATGAAAAAATTCGTGGCAAAAAAATTGAAAGGGCCGTTGATCATTTGACCGATATTGTTGTTAAAATGATTGATCCGACAAAGACATTACATATTGTTTTGGGATATAATAATGAAGCGTATTTAGACATTCTCAAAAATTCGTTGCTGCCAAAGTTGGTGGCACATCTTGATGATCAAGGCATAGCGCCTGACAGCTACGAATTGGGAAGCGTGGTAACGACGCATATTGGACTTGGCGGAATTGGTGTAGCATTTTATCAATTATAAGAGGTGGAAAGCATGGATAACAAATTGAAAAAGATTGAACGACGACTCGAAAAACTGTATCGTGTGCAGAAGCAATTGGAAAAAAAGCGTAAAAAGTTAACGAAGGTTGCAACAAAGAGCAAAAAGAAGGCTGCTGCAAACAGTAAGAAATTGGCTGCAGCAAAGGTGCCTGTAAAAGTTGCAGCGAAGACGGGCACGAAGAAGAAAAAACTGCTTGGCATTGTTGGTGTTTCCATTGGTTTGGCAGTCGTCTCAACAATTGCAGCCGTGCTTGTTACCAAATTGATTCAGCGTGCGTCTGTTCAGAAAAATGCAGGCAATAGAAATGCTTACGAAGAGAACGCTGATGTCCCAGCCAGCGCAGGAAGTTCCGATTATGAAAAAGCAAGCCTAGAAGAATTGGAAGAAGCACTTCTTAAAGTTGAAAATCAACTTGATGAAGTCACTGCAGCTATTGAAAAAACGAAAAACTAATCTGTTGGCCCATCACCGGGAAATGGTGATGGGCTTCGTTATTTTTATTGATAAAAAGGCTTGCGCGCGCGTCGTAAAGATGATATACTCTTAACGTTGTAAAAAACACGGTTCTTTGTTCCGCGCTCTGGAGCTCACAGGGGTGAGAGGGACGCGTAAAAAAATAGAACCGGAAGAAAAAATCCAAATTATGAGAGGAGGTGCCAAAATGTCAGTCGTATCTATGAAACAACTTTTAGAGGCTGGGGTACATTTTGGTCATCAAACACGTCGCTGGAATCCTAAAATGGCGCCGTACATTTTTGCAGAAAGAAATCAGATCTACATCATTGACTTGTCTAAAACCGTCAAGCTCATCAATGAAGCTTATGATTTCGTAAAAGAAGTCGTTGAAGAAGGGAAGCCAATCCTGTTTGTTGGTACCAAGAAACAGGCTCAGGAATCCATCAAGGAAGAAGCTGTTCGTGCTGGCGAATACTATGTCAACGAAAGATGGCTCGGCGGCATGCTGACCAACTACAAAACCATCGAAACCCGCATCAAACGTCTTTTCGAACTCGAAAAGATGGAAGAAAACGGCACGATGGAACTCCTTACCAAGAAAGAAAAAGCTATTCTTCTTGGCGAAAAGGAAAAGCTGGAACGTTTCCTTGGTGGTATCAAGAACATGCCAGAACTTCCAGGTGCTATCTTTGTTGTAGACCCTAAGAAGGAAAAGATTGCTGTTCACGAAGCACGCAAGCTTGGTATTCCTGTTATTGGTGTTGTTGACACCAACTGCGATCCAGATGAGATCGATTATGTGATCCCTGGTAACGATGATGCAATCCGTGCCGTTAAGCTTTTGACTTCCGTCATCGCAGACGCTGTTGTTGAAGCTAAGCAGGGTGCAGCAAGCGCTGAAGAAGTTGAAGCAGCTGAAGAAGAAGCTGCTGACGCTGAATAAGATTGTTGATTTAGGTAACCGAATTGGGCTCAATGAGGTTACCTTTTTTAAGATGAACTTATCGTTTTAACGCATTATTAGGAGGAATTATAGTGGCAAACGTTACTGCTTCTATGGTAAAAGAATTACGTGAAAAGACCGGTGCTGGCATGATGGACTGCAAAAAAGCACTCCAGGAATGCGACGGCAACATGGATAAAGCCATCGACTATCTGCGTGAAAAAGGGATCGCTGATTCTGCTAAGAAGAGCGGCCGTATCGCTGCAGAAGGCGTTGTTGCTTCTTACATCCACATGGGCGGCAAGATCGGTGTTATTGTTGAAGTAAACTGCGAAACCGACTTCGTTGCAAAGACCGATGCTTTCAAGGAATTTGCACAGAACATCGCTATGCATATTGCTGCTGAAAATCCAAAGTATGTTACCCGTGATGAAGTACCTCAGGCTGAACTCGATCATGAACGTGAAGTTCTGATCGCTCAGGCTAAGAACGAAGGCAAGCCAGACAACATCGTTGAAAAGATGGTTGAAGGCCGTCTGAAGAAATTCTATGGCGAAGTTTGCCTCCTGGATCAGGTTTACATCCGTGCAGAAAACAACGAAACCATCGAAACCTATGTTAAGGAAGCCATTGCTCAGTTTGGCGAAAACATCAAGGTTCGTCGTTTTGCACGTTTTGAAATGGGCGAAGGCCTCGAAAAACGTGTTGACGACTTCGCTGCAGAAGTTGCTGCTCAGGCTGGTGTATAATCCACTATTGAATGTTAAAAATCCCGAGACCGTCTTGTACGGCCTCGGGATTTTTTGTTGTAGACATTTATTCCGCTCGAGGGTTTGATATAATATAGAAAACAACGGTTCTGCAAGGAGACAAAGTCATGGATTTATTAGAACATCTAAATGCTGCACAGCGTGAAGCGGTGACGACCACGGAGGGAATGGTGCGCGTCATTGCGGGAGCTGGCTCAGGAAAAACACGTGCGCTTTCTCATCGATTTGCTTATCTGGTCAATGAACTAGGGATCTTGCCTGGTAATATTTTATGCGTAACGTTTACCAACAAATCTGCAGCGGAGATGCGTCACCGTATCCATCAGCTGACAGGAGACAACGATACAGGATATATCAATACGTTTCATGGCTTTTGCGTGTCTGTGCTGCAGGAAGATTGCTATGCCATACAATATCCTCAGAGCTTTTTGGTGTTGGATAATAATGATATTGATGCCATGCTGCAATTGATCTATGAGGAGCGCGGCTTGACGTTACGGGATAGAACGTTCTCTGATGCTCGCGATATGATAGAAATCCGTAAGTTAAAAAAAGAGCCGAAATACTACTATGACATGTTAACGATGTCTCTGGAAATATTGCGGCAAAAATATGAGCAGGCAACGGCTGCCGATGATATTATTTTTTACGGCTATTTGTATCAAGAAAAGAAATGTTTTGGCGTTGATTATAATGATTTGATTACCTTTACATTGCATATTTTTAGAGAAAATGAAGAGGTGCGTTTGAAATGGCAGGAGCGGCTGGAATACATTATGATTGATGAATTCCAGGATATTGATGCGCTTCAAGTTGAGTTGATGGCAGTGTTGTGTGATTATCATAAGAATTTATTTATCGTTGGTGACCCCGACCAGACGATATATACGTGGCGTGGTGCAAATGTAAATTATTTGCTGAATTTTGATCAGAGATATCCGGCGACGAAGACCATTATGATGATGGAAAATTATCGTTCCACGCCTGAGATTCTAGCTGTGGCCAATCATTTAATTGCGAAAAACCAGCACCGCATGAAAAAAGCCCTGATTCCAGTTTGCCCATCGGGGCAAGCGGTGGTCTGCCACTTTGCAGATCATCAGGAAGCCGAAGCGGCATGGATGGTTGATGAAATCAAAAAATTGAAGGCGTCAGGCATTCCCTACAGCGATTTGACGGTGCTTTATCGTGCGCATTATGTGACTCGAGCTGTTGAAGAAGCGTTTATCAAGGAAAAAATTCCTTATATGATTTACAGCGGTGTACAGTTTTTTAACCGCAAGGAAATTAAGGATGCGTTGAGCTATTTGCGCATGATTCTTTATCAAGATGATCTGTCGTTTCGACGTATTATCAATGTGCCTAAACGCAATCTCGGAAAGCGGCGCATGGCTTTTTTAGAGGAACTGGCGGAAACACAGGAATGTACTTTGTATCAGGCGCTGAAAAATAATCTTGCTGATCCATTGCTGAAAGGAACAAAGGCACAGGCATTTATAGACCTGATTGAGCAATTTACTCAGGAATATGAGGGACGTCCTGTTTCGGAAATTTTGGCGGATATTCTCAATAAGGGTGGGTATGAGACCATGCTGCGCACAGAAGGCAGCCAGGAACGTTTGGATAACCTTGCAGAATTGAAGCAGTCGGTATACACTTTTGAAACCACTTGCGGCGAAGAAGTGACACTGGCGTATTATTTATCGCATGTGGCATTGCTGACTAATGCGGATGCAGATCAGGGCGGCGATCGCGTAAAGCTCATGACCATTCATGCTGCAAAGGGACTGGAATTTCCCTATGTGTTTCTTTGCGGACTCAGTGATGGCATTTTTCCATCTCGGCGGGTGCGGTCCATTCAGGCAATGGAAGAAGAACGTCGTCTGGCATTTGTTGCTTTGACCCGAGCTGAGAAAGGATTGTATTTATCGGAAGCGGATGGCAGAAATTTTGATGGAACGGTACGTTATCCGTCACGCTTTTTGATGGACATTGATCCAAGGCTGCTTTCTTTCACACAATCACCAACCGCTGCACGCATTCAGTCGGCCAAGCGGTATTTCTCACGCAGTGAACAACAGTTGGTGGATGAAGAACAGGCCGCTTTATTCAGGCCTGGCTTGCGTGTGCACCATGCAGTCTTTGGTGATGGTACGGTCTTGGCGATTGATCAAGATAAAAGTGCTTATGTGATTCAGTTTGATGGGATGCAAACACAACGTGCCATTTCTTTTCGCACTAAGCTGGAGAAACTTTGAGCACGATGTGCTTTTTAGAAAATTCCGGGCGTTTATTGGAAAACGCACTGGAATTTTTCTTTGCGCGAAATCCTTGGTGAAAAGCCTGCAATTCGTCAAAGAGACGTTTCATTTATCATGAATAGTATGGTATAATAGGCCCAGTGTAAAAAAACAGTCTTCAACAATGAACATGGGGGTATGACTATGGAAGCTAAATATAAACGTGTCATTATTAAATTGAGCGGTGAAGCACTTGCCGGGGAAATGGACTTCGGTTTGGAAAGCAACACGCTGAACTCTTTGGCAGATCAGATTTCAGAGATTGCTGATCTGGGTGTGGAAGTGGCAGCAGTTGTTGGCGGTGGAAATATCTGGCGCGGTGTGGCTGGTGCAAAGCGCGGCATTGATCGTGCAACAGCGGACTATATGGGCATGCTGGCAACGGTGATTAATGCACTGGCCTTGCAGGATGTTTTGGAAAAGCATGGTGTAGACACACGCGTTATGTCTGCCATTGAAATGCGTGAAGTGGCAGAACCATATATCAAGAGAAGAGCCATTCGCCACTTGGAAAAGGGCCGCGTTGTTATCTTTGCAGCGGGCACCGGCAATCCATTCTTCTCCACTGATACAACCGCGGCGCTGCGTGCGGCTGAAATCGAAGCGGAAGCCATCTTGATGGCGAAGAAAGTCGACGGCGTATATGATTGTGATCCAAAGACGCATCCAGAAGCTAAGCGTTTTGAAACATTGACCTTCTTAGAAGTGCTGAATCGCGGGCTCAAGGTCATGGATTCTACAGCGATCTCCTTGTGCATGGACAATAATATTCCAATCCAGGTGTTCAATATTACCGAAAAAGGGAACATGATGAAGGCTGTTTTAGGTGAAAAAATCGGAACTTTAGTAGGAACAGGGGAATAAAAAATGATTGATGAAATTTTATTAGACGCTGAAGAGCGCATGGAAAAATCCATTAACAAATATCGTGAAGATCTTACCCACATTCGTACAGGAAAAGCCAATGTTTCTCTGTTGAATGGCGTAACCGTTGATTATTATGGTTCACCAACGCCAATCAATCAGGTAGCAAATGTCAGTGCGCCTGCACCAGATTTGCTGACCATTCAGCCATGGGATAAGGGCATCATTAAAGATATTGAAAAAGCCATCTTGAAATCTGATCTTGGCTTGAATCCAAACAATGATGGGACCATCATTCGTCTGCCATTGCCTCAGCTGACCAAAGAAACGCGTACAGATCTTGCAAAACAAGCGCATAAGAAGGCAGAAGAAGCCAAGGTTTACATTCGTAACATCCGTCGTGATGCCAACGATTCTATCAAGAAACTTGAGAAGAACAAGGAAATCACAGAAGATGAATCTAAGGGCGCTCAGGATGATGTTCAAAAGCAAACCGACGCGGCTGTTGCAAAGATTGAAAAAATCTATGACGAAAAAGAAAAAGACATCATGAGCATCTAATGCCAAATCAAAGGACCGATTGGATCGGTCCTTTTTTATTGGACAATTCTTGACTGAAACGATGTATTTTTTTATGGAGTATGATAAAATATAAATTGATTGTCCTTATAAATCATGAGGTGAGTCAAATGGAAAATAAACATCATACACTCGATGATATTAAAAATGGCAGTATTCCGCGTCACATTGCTGTCATTATGGATGGCAATGGACGCTGGGCAACTGCGCGAGGCATGGTGCGTCTGGCTGGGCATACGGCAGGCGTTGAAGCCATCGATGAAGTACTGGAAACGGTCAAAAAGATTGGTACAAAATATTTTACTGTCTATGCTTTTTCGACAGAGAATTGGCGCAGACCAGAAGATGAAGTAAATGGATTAATGAACTTGTTGGTTGAGTATCTTGATAAGAAGATTGCAAAGCTGAATGCCGAAGGTGTGTGTGTGCGTACCATCGGTGATCCGGAAAAATTAAGTGCGCGTGTGCGGCAAAAAATTGAAAATGCCTACGCATTGACAAAGGACAATGATGAAGTGATATTTAACATTGCGCTGAATTATGGCGGGCGCCAGGAGATTGTTCATGCGTGTCGTGAGATTGCAAGAGCATGTGAAGCAGGCGAAATGTCTTGGGATGCAATTGATGAAACCTGTTTCGCGGACCATTTGTATACTGCAGGACAACCAGATCCGGACTTACTGATCCGTTCCTCTGGTGAATTGAGATTAAGCAATTTCCTGCTTTGGCAAGTGGCGTATTCAGAGTTTTGGATCACAGACACCTACTGGCCGGATTTCCGTGCTGGAGATTTGTACGATGCGGTGTATGCGTATCAAAAAAGAGACCGTCGATATGGTGGCTTAAAGAAGTAGGTGAGTAATGTGAAAACAAGAATTTTAACAGGGGTTATTGGCATCCCGGTTGTTTTGCTATGCATTTTTGGCCCTACGCCATTGATTTATCTCTTGGCTTTTGTCATGATGGCGGCGTTGAATTATGAGCTTGCGCATATGCAGGGTGAGCAGATGCAGCGTAGTTTTTTGGCGTTTGGCTTTCTCAATATGCTGATTGCATTCGGCTGCTATTTATTTGTTACAAAAGAACTGGGATTTATTTTTGCCATCACCAATGTGTTGGTCATGGCTGAAGTGGTCTTTTCCTATCCGCGTATTCAACTTTCTGAAATGCTGTTTTTAGCGTTTATCAATATTTATGGCACTTGGCTGCCACTGCATATGATTTCTTTGAGATTGCTCAATGATGGTGCATGGCTGTTGATGAGTGTGTTCATTATGGTTTGGATATGCGATTCGGGCGCTTATTTTTCAGGCTACTTCTTAGGCAAGCACAAAATGGCACCGCATCTATCGCCAAAGAAAACCATTGAAGGTGGCGTTGGCGGCGTGCTGTTGACAGTGATTGCTGCTATTGTAATTGGACAATTTCTGCCGCTTGCAACCAATATGCTGCATACCTGCCTTATTGGCCTGCTGGTGGCCATTGGGGCGATTGTTGGCGATTTGTTTGAAAGCTATCTTAAACGTTCCTTTGGTGTCAAAGACAGCGGCAATATTTTACCTGGACATGGCGGATTTGCTGATCGTTTCGACAGTTTCCTGTTGGTTGCACCGCTGTGTTTCTATTATTTCAGCATCATGCAGGGCTGAATAGAAAGGATTTACAATGAAACATCTGGCAATTTTAGGCTCTACAGGTTCCATTGGCACCCAGACGCTGGAAGTTGTGGATGCCCTGGGAACTTATCAAGTAGATATTCTCTCTGCACATCGCAATAAGGATCTGCTTTATCAGCAAGTGATGAAGTATCGTCCAAAGCATGTGTTTATCACTGATTCAACGACATATGAATATTTCAAAGGCGTTCAGCAAGAAACGCCTTTTTGTCGTTATCATTATCTTTGGCATGATTATGCATCCTGCTTGTCGGATATTGATTGCGTGATTGGCGCAATCACAGGCGCGGCAGGCATTGAACCAGTGCTTGATTCCTTGAGAGCGGGATTGCGCATTGGTTTGGCCAACAAAGAAACCATGGTCGAAGCGGGCGACATTGTGCTTGCACTTTTAAAACAGTACCATGGCGAGATTATTCCGGTAGATAGTGAACATTCAGCGATTTTTCAATGTTTGGAAGGACGTCCGGATGAAGTTGCTAAGATCATCTTGACGGCTTCCGGCGGACCATTCCGTACTTGGGAAACAGAACGTTTTGCAAGTATCACCAAGGCGGACGCGCTGAAACATCCAAACTGGTCCATGGGTGCAAAGATCACCATTGATTCGGCAACGATGGTGAATAAAGGCTTGGAAGTTATCGAAGCACATTATTTGTTTAATTGTGATTATGACCGGATCCAAGTTGTTGTTCATCCAGAAAGCATTGTACATTCCATGGTACAGTTCACCGATGGTGCCATTAAGGCCCAGTTGGGCTTGCCGGATATGCGCCTGCCGATTCAGCTGGCGATGACATATCCGGCACGTGTCGCAACAGGGTTTGAGGCGCTTGATGTTTGGGAAATGGGTACGCTCCATTTTGAAAAACCACGTTTTGATGTGTTTCCGGGCATCACAATGGCCTATGAATGTGGGAAACAAGGTGGTTCGGCACCGATTGTCATGAATGCATGCAATGAAGTGGTTGTGGCGGCCTTTTTAGAGGATCGCATTCGTTTTGTAGACATTGTGCCAACGGTGATGGAATGTGTTGCGCGCACGCCTTGGCAAAAAGTAGAAACGCTGGATCAGATTCATGCCATTGACGCTGAGGCGCGTGCTTTGGCTGCTGACTTGATTAAAGGTTGAGTGGATAAGCAATGAATATTATCATTTCTATCTTCATCTTAGGGTTCCTTGTTGCCATTCATGAATTTGGACACTTTATTGTTGCAAAGATCAGCGGAATGTACGTGACCACATTCAGTATTGGCATGGGTCCTAAGATTGCTTCTTTTCAAAAGGGCGAGACAGAATATGTGATCAGTGTGATTCCTGCTGGTGGTTTTGTCAGTGTCAAGGGCATCAGTGGAGATCCTGATGAGGATAATGATCCGGACGACCCTCGTTTGTTCCAGAATCGGCCGATCATTCATCGCATGTTGTTTACCTTAGCGGGACCGTTCATGAATTTCCTGACGGCCTTGGCAGCGCTCTTGATTTTTTATCTGGCGCTGGGGGTCAATGTTGCAGATAATGACAGCCCGCCAATCATTGCAGAAGTAACCGCTGATTCGGCGGCTGCGTCGGCGGGGTTGGAAGCCGGCGATGAGCTGCTTTCCATCAACGGTCAAACCATTCAGACCTGGAATGACGTTGACCAATTGATGGAAAATTACCAGAGCGGTGACATGGACATTGTTTTCGCGCGCGATGGTGAAACGAAAGACACCGTGTTAACGCCTGCGTACAATGAATCCTTGAATCGCTATGCGCTGGGTGTGACGAAACAGCTGGAATCTGTTCACCAATCGCTCAGTTTCACTCAGGCGCTGCGGCAATCGGCTTTTATGACAGCAGGAATGAGTACCGTGATTTTTGACGCGGTGATGGATCTTGTGACTGGGCGCACTGCTGTGAATGATGAAGAAGGCGGTCTGTCAGGGCCTGTTGGCATTGTGAATGCCATTGGCGATTCTGTGAGCCAGGGCGTTTGGAGTGTGGTCAGCTTGGTGGCCATTCTTTCGGTAAACTTTGGCCTTCTGAACATGCTTCCTGTTCCAGCATTGGACGGCAGCCGTTTCTTGTTTTTGGTGATTGAAGCGGTTCGCGGCATTCCTGTCAGTCAAAATAAAGAGATGCTGGTTAATTTGATTGGCGTTCTCGCATTGGGACTGCTGATGGTGTATGTGACCTACAACGATATATTGAATCTTGTCAATTAATGGGGTGAAGCAATGAGACGTAAGACAGTTTCTTTTTTGATTCGTGATGTTGGTATGGGCTCGGAGTATCCTGTGACCGTGCAGTCGATGACCAATACCGATTCACACGATGTGACTGCGACGCTGGCACAGGTTGAACAGCTGGCTGGGCTTGGTGCAGCAATTGTACGTGTTGCGGCACCGGATATGGCTGCCGTGCCTGCGGTTGCAGAGGTCGCACGACAGAGCAGCGTGCCGATTGTGGCAGACGTTCATTTTGATTATCGCATTGCCATTGCGGCGTTAGAGCAAGGTGTGGATGCGGTGCGCATCAATCCTGGCAATATTGGTGGGCTGGATAAACTTGAAGCCGTGGTTGAAGCGGCGAAAAAGGCTGACGCGGCCATTCGTATTGGTGTGAATTCGGGTTCTGTTGAAAAAGAACTGCTTGAAAAATATGGACACCCTTGCCCAGAAGCTATGGTTGAGAGCTTGGAAAAATATGTGCGGTTTTGTGAATCGCTGGGCTTCAAGAAATTGGTCCTTTCAGTCAAGAGCTCGGATGTGCCAATGATGATTCGCGTCAATGAAATGGCCGCAGAACGCTTTGATTATCCGCTGCATCTTGGCGTGACCGAAGCAGGAACTGTGCGCGGTGGTACGATCAAGTCATCGGTCGGCATTGGGGCGTTATTGGCACATGGCATCGGTGATACGATCCGTGTTTCGCTGACAGGTGATCCTGCCAATGAGATTCCAGTGGCTGTCGGTATTTTGAAAGCATTGGGCTTGATGAAGGCTGGTGTGGATATTGTCAGCTGCCCAACTTGCGGCCGCACGCAGATTGATTTGGCACATCTTGCTGAAGAAGTGGAAACGTTGTGTCAGACCATTGACCGCCCTCTGAAAATTGCGGTGATGGGATGCGTGGTTAACGGACCTGGTGAAGCAAAAGAAGCGGACCTCGGTATTGCTGGCGGCAAGGGCGCAGGCATCATTTTCCGCAAAGGCGAAATCGTGCATAAGTGCCATGAAGATGAGCTTTTGGACGCGTTTAAACAAGAACTGGAGAAACTGCTCAAAGAAGAAAATAGCTAAATAAACAAAAAAACTTCGTGTCGCTTGGCACGAAGTTTTTTTGTTTATTGGATGGAACGCCCCAATGCGTTTGCCTGCTGAAGCTCTGATTTTCCGTCAATATCACCGGGATACATATTGCCGCCAGCAAGAACGTGGCCAAGGTTGTTCCATTGCAGATGGTCCATGAGGTGGTCGTAATATGTGACCACATCGTCAAACCCATGGCCTTCAGCAGCCATCAGCAGTGCGCTGGCGCGACCGTTGCCGCGTAATAAGTTCCCGTCTCCTTCTTCCAGCGCAAACAGACGGTCAATGGTTGTCCGGAGCTGTCCGCTGAGATTCCAGTAATAAAGCGGTGAAGCAAAGACAATCACATCACTGTCTTTGATGACGGGGTAGATGAGATCCATATCATCGTGTTGAACACAAGGACACTCTTGACTGCTGTGACCGCCAAAGCAGCCTTTGCAGCCATGAATGGTCATGCTGTCAAGCTGAAAGAGGGTAACCTGATTGCCAGATGCTTCAGCGCCTTCCGTGAAGGCTTTAATAAGGGCCGCAGTATTGCCGTTTTTGCGGGGACTGCCATTTAGAATAACAATTTTTTTAGACATCGTGTTTCTCCTTTAAATAGCGTTTGCCAATTCAGCAGCTTGTTTACAGCCGTCGGTTTGATCAATATCACCGACGTTAAGGACGCCTGGCACCAAAACTTCGCCGATCATCTGCCATTTCATCAAGGCAGCAGAGCGTTCGATTGGTATGCGCACGCCATCAAGGACGGTGCGGTCGTCTTCCTCGCAGCAGGCGATGATGGCACAGCCTTTGCCAGCAATATCTTTTCCTGCCACACAGAATGAATACATTTTGTCCAATACCGCTTTAATTTGTGCTGGAATGGAGTACCAGTATACAGGGGTGGAAAAGACAATGACATCGGCATCTAAAGCTGCAGGAGCAATGGTATTGAAATCATCATCAAACGAGCAGGCTTTTCCGGTTTTGTAGCAAGTTTCGCAGGCGTGGCAGCCACCGATGGTCATATCTGCAGCGTCAAAGCGGGTGACCGTATGACCCTTGGCTTCTGCAGCTTTGATGAATGCTTCGGTCATGGCAAAACTGTTGCCATTTTTGCGCGGGCTGCCGGTGATTACAACAATTTTTTTACTCATGATGGTTTTCCTCCAAACGTCATAGATTCTATGATTGGCAGCGGTTGAGTTGACTTCTTTCACCGCTCATACTATGATCATAACAAGAACAGATTAAAAAACAAGTACGCACATTCAGGTGCGATACTTACCTTTAGGAGAGTGGTAAAATGGGCATACGTTGTATTTCTGATGAGCAGCTTTGTAACACTGGTTTTAGTTATACGCTGTCGTTGATCAATGGCAAGTATAAAATGACCATTCTTTATACGTTAATGGAGTTTGGGGTGGTGCGGTTTAATGAAATGAAAAAATATATTGGCGGTATTTCCTATAAAACCTTGAGTGCCAATTTGAAAGAACTGGAGGCTGATCAATTGGTGCACCGTGAGGAATATCCGCAAATTCCGCCCAAAGTAGAATACAGCCTCACTGAGCGTGGAAAGTCGTTGATTCCCATTCTTGATGGTATGTGCGAATGGGGCGATCAACACCGACTGTAGGCGGATGATGTGTAAGCCATGGGATTTTGGCGGGAGATTTTCGCTGGGAGTGATTGCGTTCCCTCGTGGCTTCTCGTATAATTAAATGTTGTAAACAATGAACGAACCACATTTTGGAGGTTATTTTTTTATGAGAATGAAACATGCTTTGATTCCTACCCTGCGCGATGTGCCTGCAGAAGCGCAGATTCCTAGCCATCAGCTGCTTCTGAAGGCTGGCTACATTCAGAAGGTTGCTGCTGGGATGTACACTTATCTGCCGCTCGGAAAGCGCGTGCTGGCTAAAGTAGAAAAGATCGTCCGTGAAGAAATGGATGCTGCGGATGGTCAGGAAATTCTTATGCCAATCACTCAGCCAGCGGAGCTTTGGGAAGAATCTGGCCGCTGGGGTGCCTATGGTGATGAAATGTTCCGCGTGGTAGACCGCCACGGGCGTGAGTTCTGCCTTGGGCCTACTCACGAAGAAGTGGTAACCGATATTTGCCGTCAATTTATCCG
>OGDF01000986.1_pt1 | contig 43504 bp, 38 predicted proteins | sample 1570141 | NCBI WGS metagenome assembly OGDF01 (sample SAMEA4370581, study PRJEB24528) | human gut metagenome
GTGCCTGGGAACTTGAATATCAGAGGAAACAGGAGATGCGGCGAAATCAGCCTGCTCGGACTAAGAAAAGGTCGTATGATATGGAATTATAATTTGGTTCTTCTTTGCCCATTATAAACACAAGAGCTGAACAAATAGGATTTTTCGTCCTACCTGTTCAGCCCTTTGTTTACCTGTAAATCAATTCTTTCAACACAATCTCTTCTGCAGCATTCCGGACATTATTTACCGCTCTGACCCATTCCATCTGGTCACAAGCTTTCAATTCTTCCGTAATGCCCTGCCTCTCCATCATCTGACGCACCAGAATATCCATTCTCTCCTGTGCTTCATCGTCCACAGTATTCAGATGTTCTGTCAGTCTGTCTTCCAACATATACAGTGAATACATTGCCGGACGATGCTCTTTCAGATATGTTTTCCGCATCATTCCATATTTCCCATAATGCGGTTCTTCATCTGTACTGACAAGATTCGGATAGTAAATTCCGTCTGCGCCAAGTGTGTAGGTTCCACCCATTTTTTCAAATGTGCTTTTCATGTGTTATTCCTCCTTGAAATCAGCGATGTCCTTAGATCATCGCATAATATTTCAGGGCAGCCTTGATAGCATCTTCTTTCTCTTTCGGGCATTGCGGAACTCTTGCATTTTCTGATTTTGGAAGATTATAGTTTTCTCCCACTTCAATTCCACATTTGCGTTTTACCTGAGAAATATATAAATTTGAAACCTTCAAGCCAAATTCTTTCAGCACATAATCTTTGATTTCCTGATAGGTTGCTTTCAACTCGGCACTGGTGGCATCCAGCTCGTCCAGGTCTAAGTCGATCTCTATCGTGTCATCTGGTTTTTGTTGGGACAAAAGAACTACCGTCTCAACATGTTTCGTCCACGGAAAAAGATCCACCGGCTGACACTCATTTGCCTGATACCCATGTTTCGTCAGATACTTTAAATCCCTTGCAAGTGTCTCCGGGTTACATGAAATATACACTACGCGCTTCGGAGCAAGCCGGATGACCGAAGATAAAAACGCCTCGTCACTTCCTGCTCTTGGCGGGTCCATGAATACGACATCCACATTGCCATCCGGTGTTGCCTTTTTTCCCGATTTTGTGGCATCCGGCACCTGATTTTTTTTCTGATCGGCACGGTATTCCGCCATCTCCACCATAAACTGTCCAGCATCAGCATTGTAAAACTGGACATTTTTGATGTCATTTCGTTTTGCGTTAGTCACGGCGTCCCTGACTGCATCACGGTTTAATTCCACACTGATGACCTCTTTTGCCTTCGACGCTGCGATAAGACCGATCGTTCCGATGCCACAGTAAGCATCCACAATCCTCTCTTTTCCTGTCAGTCCGGCATACTCGATCGCCTTCGTATAAAGGATTTCAGTCTGTACCGGATTCACCTGATAAAATGATTTGGGGGAAATGCGGAAAGTACAGCCACAGAGTGTGTCCTCAATATAGCCTTTTCCGTAAATAACTGTCTCTTTTTCTCCTAAAACCATACTGGTCTTTTTGTCATTGACATTAAGAACGACCGTTGTGATCTCCGGGTGAAGTTTACGCAGTGCCTTGACAAAATTATTCTTGGACGGAAGGATTGGGGATCCGAGCACTAATACTACCATCACTTCTCCGCTGTGAAAACCGCGACGCACCAGTACATGACGCAGCAGACCATATCCGGTATCCTCATCATAAGTCTTGATTTTAAAGGAACGTAAAAGTCCCCGGATATCGTGGATGATCGCATCTGCCGTCTCATCTTCGATCTGGCAGGAATCAATGTTTACAACATCATGTGTCCCTGCCTTGTATACGCCTGAAATGACAGATCCGCCTTTTGCAATGTCAAATACCGCATGCACTTTGTTGCGGTAATGATAGGGATGTTCCATCCCGATGATCGGCAGTACTTTGCAGAATTCTTCGACATTTTTTCTAACATATTCCTGCTTTTCTTTGAGCTGTTTTTCATAGGAAAGTCCCTGATAATCGCAGCCACCGCATTTTTTTGCATACTGGCACATGTCTGCGTTCTGCTTCTTCGTGATCATTTTTTCCGACGTGTTTTTTCCTGATACTTTTTTCTCTTTTACCGATTTTCCATGATCCGTTTTTTCTGTAAATGCTTTAGTCACTGCATACTTCTTTTCCATTTTTCCGATGGTTCGCTTTTCTGCTTCCTGCTTCACTGTTTTATCAACCGCATATTTTTTCTTTCCCATTTTTCCGGCGGTTCGTTTTTCTGCCTCCTTCTTCATTGTTTTATCAACTGCATACTTTTTCTTGCCTGCAGCTTTATTTTTCGCTATGTCTTTATTTTTAACTTTACTTTTGTTCCTCATTGCACTTTTATTTTTCATTGCATTTTTATCTGCCATTTCAATCCTCCATTCTTTTCAATAAAAACAACACTTTCATTGACACCTCATGTTTACGCACAAGCACAAATCCTGCGCACAATCCTCAATCTCTCATCGTGCTCTGTTCCTCGCTCTGCACCAAGACACAGTATTCCTGCTTTTCACTTGTCCCTCAAACCTTTCCGCCTCACGACTCTTCCACACACTGACTCGGAATGTTCAGATAGGACTCTCCCCAGTTACACATGGCATTTAGGATCGGTGACAGGCTCTCTCCAAACTCCGTCAGGTTGTACTCTGTTTTGGGCGGGACAACCGGATAGACGGTTCTTTTGATAAGTCCGTCTTTTTCCAGTTCCCGAAGTTGCTGTGCGAGCATTTTATCGGTGGCTTTCGGTATCTTTTTATGAAGTTCACTGTAGCGGAGCGTTTTTCCCATCAGATGAAACAAAATGACCGACTTGTATTTGCCGCCGATCAGGGAGATCGTCGCCTCCACCGGACAGTTAAATTCCTTATTCATAGATCTATTTCTCCTTACTTACTTTTTCGGAAGTATATATCAAAAAAGTGCATACTTGCTTATATTCTGCATTTCCATATAATTATAGACATGAACGTTCAGAAACACAAGATAGAATCCGAAATAAACAGGATTATCCCAGCGAAACCGCATGAAATTCAATTATGTGCAAAAATCAGCTCAAGCATGGAGGATTAGCGTGAAAAATAAGATTTTTCACACGCAAGATCCGTGCTTACACACAAACTCAAGATGCGCAAAAAACAGCTCAAGAATGGAGATTATCATGGAATTATTAGAGATTGCAAAAAAGAGACATTCTGTACGAAAGTACACAGGAAAAGAAATTGAACAGGAAAAACTGGATAAGATCTTAGAGGCTGCCATTGTCGTCTGTGCCGATAAGACAAAAGCCTGGAAGCGTCCGTTTGACGGCAAGATCACAACCGACATCGATGCCTCGATCCTGACCGACCATATGATGCTTGAGGCAACCGAACTTGGTCTTGGCAGTGTCTGGATTTGCTACTTTAAACCGGACATATTAAAAGAAGAACTGAACCTTCCGGAAAACTTAGAACCGGTCAATATCTTAGCTCTCGGATACAGTGATGAACTGGATGCATCCGCAAAGCGTCATAAAGATATGCGCATTGGCATGGATGAGCTGGTTTCCTACCTTTAAAACAAATAGCATGCACCACAAACAAACCTGTGATTTTAAGTAATCACAAAATTGCCAGGATCATGCATCAGCATCCGAATGTCAGATTTTAATCTGACTTCCGGGGTGGTACATTGCCCTGGCAATTTCTTTATCACTTTTCTATTCAGGTGCTTACCACTCAGACTTACCACTTTTCTTACCACTATGAATCACGGTTTTGTGATATTTTGCGATACTTTACGAGGTTTTCTCTGTCAACGTCAAATGCCTTCCATCACTTATCAATCAAGCATTTCCACCACTTCCCAGTCCTTACTTCTCATGACGAACGCCTAGCGTTCGTCTACAACCTGAAAGATGTAGAACTTCAAGTGCTATTTGAACAAATGCTTGATTTTACTGGGTTTTCCGGCACTCGATTTCTTATCTTACCACTCGCTTACCACTCATATTTTCGCTACATAAAATTCGCTATTCATTCCATCTCATCCGTCAGCGTACTTTCTCGTACATGGCAATACAGATCCATCGTCATCTGCAAAGAATTATGACCTAATATTTTCTGCAATGTCTTAGGCTCCATTCCGTTTTCGATGCAATTCGTTGCAAAGGTATGACGCAATCCATGAGGTGTCAGATGCTCAAAAAACTGATCCGGATTCTCTCTGTTAATCCGGGCAACAATATAATTGATTGAATCTTTGACATTCGCCGCATTGATAGGATTATTTGTCTTAGACGTAAATACCAGATTTTCAAATCCTTCCCTGGGCGAAAAACGAGTAGCAATATCTCTCCTGTAGGTCTGTTGATACACAAGTACATCATATACTTTCTTAATCATTGGAATCTTGCGAAATCCTGCCTGTGTCTTAGGCTGATGAAACTCATACTGTGCATTGTGTCCATCCCCCGGCAGATAGGAAAGGGTCTGTTTGACTGTGATAACACGATTATCAAAATCAATGCAATCCCATGTTAATCCAAGGATTTCACCAATACGCATCCCTGTACCGAGTGCCACTACAAAAATCGGATACATCATCCCACCTTGAGAGTTCTCCAGAAGAATCTCCATCTCTTCTCTTGATAAAATACGCTTTTCTGATTTCACTTTTCCATCAATGATAGGATTGATACCTATTGCCGGATTTTTAAGCAGAAGATCAGCTTCTACGGCACGATTCAGAATATCCACAAGCAAAGCCTTACAGTCACTTCTTGATTTATCCGAACCCAATTCATTGAAAGCATCCTGTAACACGATCAGATTAATGCTTGTCAGTTTTCTCCATCCAAGACTTTCTCTTAACCGATTATATTGTATCTCATAAGTTCTTTTGGTAGTGGTACGACAATGTTTCTTACATACAGTGATCCACTTATCATACCATTCATCCAACGTCATTTTTGTATCTATGACATTGATCTGCTTCTCATTCTCAAAGATTTTCTCTCTCTGTTTTCTTCCCACCTCTGTGATTGTTTTGCCATACACGCTTCTCTGTTTTCCAAAGCGATCAATATATCTCGCTTCGTAAGTGCCATTTGCTCTCTGATAGATGGCATTTCCCAGTTCTTTTCCTTTATTTGTCTTTCCCACTTGTTTTCCTCCAATAAAAAAACTCATGGGAAAAACGTGTATGTTCTATCTCCATAAGTTTAACGCATTTACTATTCTTTTTCCATGCCTTTTTAGATAATAGTTTTACAACAAAAAAGCAGTAGATCTGCCACGACCTACCGCCTTTCAAGCATTTACTTAATAATTTGCTACACAACCACATTCCACCATATTTGCTACTATGATGCATCACACAATTCATCTAATAAATCTTTATATAATTCATATGACTCTGAATCTAACAATTTGTACTTATCATTGGTAAGTGTGATAATGTGTACTTGTTTATCTGGCTCAATATCTTTTTCACTAAATCCCAGTAATGATAAAATCAATTGTCCCGAATCGCATTTATTAGTAATATACTGTACTAATCCGTACTTTTTTTGATTGTCTGTTTCTACATTGTTTGGGCTATCAAAAACCACTGGAAACTCTATAGCCTCTTTATTAAACATTTTTCTGAGTTCCAAAATAGTAATATACCATACTATTGTAGCTATATTCTTATTACTACCACTTGCATTTACGGAATTGGTAATCTTTTTAAAGCTATCTGGAGATAACTCATTTAACCCAAATTGTGTTCTCGCTGTCATCATATGCTCATAGTACTGCGCTTCTACCCGCTTCTTTTTTGTTCCATAAGCATTGATTTTTGTTCCTACAGCCTTTAGTTCTGCCTTAGCAGTTTCTATTGCATCAATCACTTCAATCTGCTCTGAAACAACCTCATCCCTTAATTCTGACAATCCTTTTTGTCTAAGGACATCATCTGTTTTCTCATTATTAATCTTTAGTTTTTTTTCGTATGCAGACATTTGTTCTAAGAGTTCTTTATACATTTTTTCTTCTTTTTCAATTTGCCTCTGATATTCAAGAAGAGAGATTTGCAAATCATTTTTTATCAAAATTGCATCTTCTATTAAATTATAATTTTTGCTTTTTAACTGAATAGTATCTGCCAATTCCGTTCCACATTCCGGGCATATATGCTTACGCAGTTTCTTTATTTTCTTTTCACTCTCCTTAGAAACATCCTCAATCTCCTTCAACATCTGCTCTGTTTCGTATAAGTGATTTCTCAAATCAATTAACTTCTTTTTGCTCTTACTCAACTTATCCAAAACCTCTGCATACTCTTTCTGATATATAGCAACATCTTTTCTCAATGCCTCATAACTAGAAGAAACCGATACTCCTGCAAGTTTTTTGTCAAGACCTTCAATCATTGCCTTAAATATTTCAAGCTGCGATTCACTCTGTGCTTTTTTCTCTTTTATCTCATCTCGACTATGTACTAGTTCGAAATATTCTTCGTTATATACACCTAAATGATAAAACAAAACATTTTCTCTAAAACCCACATACTGTCCTAAATTTTTAAATGCAGCATAATTATTTCCTTCGTAATGATCTTGATCTATATAAAATGGTAAATAATTGTATGCAGGAGGTGTCACTTCTAATTTTTCGCTTCTATTAGGCAGCTGTACTGCAAAATTAGTGTAACTCTTAAGTTTTTCTGACAATTCTCTGCTACTTACCGATGTAAATAATACTTCTTTATCCTCACTAAAAAATTTAAATAATTCTGCTGATCTATAAATATAATACCCTATACCATCAATGTCAATTTTCAATACATATACTTTATCCTTGCCTTCCCAATTTTTTTCAAAACAACCTTCTGCTCCCATAGTATGATAAAGACTTCTCATTATTACAGATTTTCCTCTGTCCGTTCCATCTTCCTGACTGGAGGTAATGATATTTATTCCATCTGTAAATTCTACCTTCTTTGCCTTCTTTTCTGAAGGGGAAAAAATAAACAACTCTCTAAATATTAATCTCATTATCATATCCTCCTTCCACATATTTATGAATTACTATCATATAACATACTGTTTTTTCTGCATTACTATATTCAACTGGAAATTTATCATGATATGAATCTGTTAATATATCTATCGCCTCTTCAACATCTGATATTTCAGAATACTCCATCAATGTTTTTGCCATCATGATTTCCATATTTTGAAGAACCCGTGAACGAGCCATCTTAGGTAATAAAGAATTTAAGGCATCCTTATAACTTTTTTTCTCATGGATTCCTTTAATTTGATTAATATAATCTCTCGTTTGATTGATTCCTGTTTTTTCATTCGATAAATGTGCATCTAACATCCGGTCAAACTCATTACGAGAAATACCCTTAAATTTTTTGATTTGTTCATAATCATTTGCATCAAATTCATAACAAGCTTTTTCAGATACCGCATCGAACACCAACCGATATAAAGCATTAGGATTTACCGGCTCACTTCCTTTAACTTTTTCAAAAGTTGCCATAAGCTGTCCTTTAATTTCATTCTCAGGCTGTAATAAATTCATTGGCGTATAAAGATAATATGAGTTAGATAAATCCACATCCTTTGTTCCTAACTCTTTTTTTATAGCTTCTATAATTACTGATTTATTGCTCTGGCTCAAACTGTCAAGGCAATTTTCTCCCGGCTCACTAGAAAGTGCTTTAAATGGAGCATTACAAACAAGTACTGTTTTTACTGGAACAGTACTTATTGTATTTAACACAAACAGTTTTCCTAAAATAGACCCCTGCTCTCCCTCTTTTACCTTCACTAAACTTTTAGCCGTATATTTAGGTTGGCTCTCTTTGTGCGTCTTTATCTGGTAAAATTCAAACCCTTTATCCAAATGTACTTCAATATCACACACTAAATCAAAAACAATTGTAAAATCATTTGCAGATTCCATAAGTTCAAGCATCCTGCTAATGCCCCACAATAGTTCTAATCGAAATCTGTTTTTTGATCTGCTACCAGACAAATCACATGGTAATCCCATATAATATTCTACCTGATTCAAGAAATCACCTCCTTATGAAGCATCATTCACAAATAAGATAAGTTTATTATACATTCTCTCCTCAAATAAAAATAGTGCTTTTTATTTTCAATTCCCTAAAATATGTTAAACCCTGTACGTTCTCATATAAATCAAATAAACAGTTGTTTTAACAGCCACTGATCCACTTTTCCCCTGTGAGCGTACAGCCGATTCCCTATCCTCACAGTAAAGCCATTCCCCGGATCATGAAGCAATTCCCGGGCTTTTGTCTCTCCAATGCCAAGATAATCACAGAATTCTTTTATATTCAGTAATGCTGGTATAATTTCCTTTTCTTTTACTCTGTTCTTCAATTCTTCCTCCACCGTCTGTTTGAGAATGCCCTGCAACAAAATACTACAACAAGGCTCATCAAACTCTCCTTATCAAAATTATATGTTATTTTCCTACTAATATTTTTTAGATATTTATTGTTGTTTCTGTTGTTAAAGTATAGAAAAGCCAGATAAATCAAGGCTTTCACCGGGCAACATTCCTGCAACACACTATGCGCAAGACCTACAACAAAAGCCTACTTGAATGGCAGTTCCTCTTGATTTTCTACCCTGATAAATCCATCAAACAAATTTTTCTGTGTAATATCCCCGCTGTTGTCTGCCTTTGTTGCAGAATTATCCCGTTCCCATCCACGCTGACGACCATACCCGGCAAATGTCCTCGGATTAGAAAAATATTTCCACCCGACAATACTCTGATTCGTGATGTCGCATATTTCACGAAGTTCCCAATGCTGTGGATCGTTATATGAATGATCTAAAGCCTCTTTATACAATAACTTGGAGCAAACCGTATTTCCCTTATATGCATCCAAAAATGCCTGTATCATTCCAGCTTTGGTATCTTCCGGCATGAAATTTTGCTGCCTGTCCTTGAGCATTTTCTGAATGTCCGATGGCAGTTTCAATTCCCATTGTCCCCTACGATAAATTTCCATTGCCTCTGCCCATACCTGTTTGATATAGACTCTTGATTCCGCCTCATCAGCCAGAATATGTACCTCAGCTTCTTCCGTCTTGACAAGAACCGGTAAAAATCGTCTGTTTCCAGATCTGTCCAGAGTCAGAAAATCCATTGTATTGGAAGTACCACCAAACACGCATTGCCGTAGCCTGTCTGACGCAAACTTATCATACCTGATACGATAATTTTCCTTCTGTCTGCTCAGGAATGACTTTATTTCTTCAATGCTTTTTGCAGTTGCAGTTGCGATCATTTCTGACATCTCAATAATCCAATATCCCTGTAATTTTTCAAATACGCTGTCATCATCCAACTTGCGGAGATCATCTGAAAACCACTCATCCTTAATCGCCAGAAAACGGAAAAAGGTACTTTTCCCCGCACCTTGTCCGCCTACCAGGCAAAGCATAACATCAAATTTGCATCCCGGATGAAATGCCCGGTGAATAGAACCCAGCAAAAATAATTTGAATATTTCATAATTGAACTCATCAATATCGGCTCCCAGGAAATGATGCAGACAATATCGGATACGTTCCTTTCCATCCCACACAAGTTCCTTGAGACATTCCCTGACCGGATGAAATGAATTTTCATGTGCCGCCAGTGTAACGGCATCTTCAATTTTCTTCTCACAGGTAAGCCCATAGTTACTTTCCATATATAAACGGATATATGCCAGATCCGTGTCATTCAACGCACTTCCTTCCGGTCGCTGATACCATAACGGCTTCACGATATAGGTTTTTACTGCCAGAAGATTATAAGCAAGTGCTCCTGCCAGATATGGATCATTCTGGAGCACGATCAGACAATTTCCAATCGTGCTTTTCACAGCTCCCTTTTCCGTCCGAAGCAGCATTTCCTTAACCTCGTTCACGCTCATGGGCTCTCTGTTTTCTTTCAGAGCCTCCTGTAATGCATTTCTCTCTGCGGTTGTTAAATTCTCTAATTCGTTCATGAATACTCTTTACCTTTCTTCCCTGATTTTGCACTAAAAAAGCTCTGTCACGAACATCACCATTTAATAGGGTATCCAGCCGATACTCCGTCTGGTCAATGTTGTTCAGAGCTTCGCAGAAGAGTGGATGCCATTCCTCATCCATACTCTTAGGTGCATATTTAATTTTCCATTCTTTTAATAGATGCAGATAATCCGACAGACCTTTAAAACAATAATCCTGCGCCTCACGAAATTCCTGTTCCAAAGTTTTCTTTGGTTTTATCGGCTTTTGCGGAGGCTTGTACTTTTCATATTTATATTCCAAGCCAAAATCATCTGCTATTTTCATGGCAGCATCTTTGGATGTCATACCAAAGTACTTACCAACAAAATCAATTACATCTCCTTTTTCCCCACATCCAAAGCAATAATATCTTTTATCAAGTTTCATACTGGGATGCTTGTCATCATGGAACAGACAACAAGCCATTCCATTTCGACCGATTTTCATACCATAATATTCTGCCACCTGTCTGGCGGTAACATTATCTTTAACAACACGGAATACATCCATCAACACACCTCTCTTTCCGATTGCTTTTTCTGATTGTGATTGTCATTTTTCTGATCAGCCTTTTCTTTCATCTCAGCCAACCTCATTTTTATAGAGGAACGTGCCACAGAAGCAATTTCCTTTTCATTTTTCTGCTTAATTGCCGGAGATAACAGCTTCTGTGAAATGGCAACCGTGATTTCCTTTGATTTTTTGGAAAGCAGATCAACCAGACGATTCAATATATTTTTCGAAAAATTCTTCTGACCTGATGATAAAGATGAGGTTTTGCCGGTCAGCCTGTCTCTCATATTTTCTATGGTCGAAATATCTTCAAGAGTTGTTTCTGTCCTCACAGTATCTGTAACCACCTCACAGGCTCGTTCATATACCTTCTCAGCCACTTCCTGTGCCAGAATATCAATTTCATTCAGCTTTAATGTAAGTTCCTCTAATTTATTCTTTTGACTCTCAATTTCCTTTTCTTGTCTGGCTATAATGAAATCGTTTTTCTCCAAGTGTTTTTTCCCTGTCAATGGATCTTTCTCGATTATCACACCATATTTTTCTGCAATTTCAATATACAGACGCCTGATTTCTTCATCAAAACTTACTTTGCAATTATTGGTCTTGTTTTTCTTTTTATCCGGTTTGGGTGGATGGAAGCCCAGCGCTTCACATGCTTTCTCCTGCTTGGGGAAGTTCATACCGTAACCATCATCTGCAAAGAAAACATGACGTTCATGAATATGTGGTGTTGCTTCATCCATATGCAAAGCCCAATCAAGAATCTGCATATGCGATCCATATTTCTCCTGTATCACCGCAAACAATTCCGCTGCCACCTTAACAAAAACTGCCGGATCTTCATATCCATCTTTAGTTCCAAGCTGATAAATCGTCTCTTCGGGACAGGTGCGTGAATCCTCCATAATCTGCCTGACATTTCTTATTCTTTCCGTATGTCTGGACTTCTCATGCCGCTCATTTTGTGCATCTATGGAATCTCCGAATTGTTTGTGATAATAAAGGTATTCAACTTCATCAAATAAATATTTTCTTTCCGGTCGGACTCCATTTTCATCCGCAAGGTTATATCCTTGCAGATAATCCCAGTAAACATTCCATTTGCTCCTGTCAGCATCAACATGCTCTGCATTTTCAAGACTAAATGACCGATCATTATGACCTGCCTTGAATACACCATTACTGTCTTTGCGACCATTTGTCCTGGTTGCTCTCACTTTTTTCTTTTCCATCTTCATTTTCTCCTATTCCAGGCATAAAAAAAGGAACCGATTTCTCGATTCCTTTTTTCAGCCCTTGCTGATTTCTTTACAAATTCAATTTTTCTTTTCGTAGTAAAGCTACGATATCTGAGCGAAGCGTGACAGATAATAACCCAATACGATGTGTCACAACACATCTATGGGCCCGCTGGGTCTTCGCTCCGCTCCGGTCGGTTCAGAGCAATGGTCCACCGGACCATTTGAACCCCTGGACGGACTAGGGTGCTTCGCACCTTTTTTCATGCAAAAATAATTATTGAATCATCCCTATAGTCGAGTAGACTAAGACCTCTCAATCTTAGCCCCTCACAGATCCGTACGTGCGGCTTTCCCGCATACGGCTCCTCATAGTAACATTCGCTTCAATATAAACAATAGTACGTTTTAGGTTTTGCTAACGGGTAATACTTGAGCATTTCCACAAATCCATTCCATGTGTATGCCCGTCTACAACCTCTCCGATTCATGGCTTTGAATAGAAACTGTTGTACTCTATGCAGGAATGTTGTTATCTTCCGAAAATTCCATGTAACACCATAATACCGATAGTGTCCAATTAGTTTTACGTTCAACTCTTTAATTATTTCTCGCATTGGTCGATTTCGATTATCATAAATCCAATTCTTATAGGCTCTGACCTTTTGCTCAAACTTCTTTCTTGAAGTCTGTACTTTTGGTACGAAACCTCCTTTTCGGTTTTTGCTACAGTAGAAAGTAAATCCCAAAAAGTCAAATGTTTCCGGTTTATGTTCTCCTCTTGCCCTGCGATTCTGCTCTGCAAATCTTCCAAATTCAATCAGTCTGCTTTTACTACTCTCAAGTTCCAGACCAAACTTTTCCATTCGTTCTTTTAACTCTTTATAGTATCTTTCAGCTTCTGACTTATATTGAAATCCTGCAACAAAATCATCCGCAAAGTTGACGAGAAAACACTCTCCCTGCATTTCCCTTTGCACCACCAGCTTAAACCACAGCGTCAGCACATGATGCATGTATATATTCGCAAGCATCGGACTCATTACTGAGCCTTGTGCCGAACCTTCCTCTGTTGGTTCAAATTTACCTTGTTCCATTATTCCTGCTTTAAGATATTTACGTATCAGCCACAGTAAGTTCTTATCCTGTATGTTCCATTCGAGAAACTTCATCATCCACTCATGGTCGATATGGTCAAAGAACCCTTTGATGTCAGCATCTACGATATAGCTGATTTTCCCATAACTTATCCGTTGATATACCTCTTTTATCGCTTCGTGACAACCTCTGTTCGGTCTGAATCCATACATACAGTTTAGGAATCTTGGCTCATAAATAGCTCCCAGTATTTTCTTCACTGCCATTTGTACAATCTTATCTTCATAAGAAGCTATCCCTAATGGTCTTTTCTTTCCATTTGCTTTAGGAATGTATACCCTCAGCGATGGAAGTGGCTTAAAGGATTTGTTTTTCAGCCTTTGTACTAAATCCTTGATATTTCTGTCAAGGTTCTTCCCATACTCATCTTTGGTTACCTTGTCGATTCCGACTGCTTTACTCCCATCTAATTCCTTATGACATTGCTTTAACATATCTTCATTTATCAAATGGTACACTGATGTAAATATAGGATGTTTTGTTGTTGCTGATATTTCAGCTATTCTTACTAATTTCGTTTCCATTATTTCCTCCGTCCCTGAGTACGGATAATGTGTCCTCAGTAAGACCTTTACTATGCAATCCCCTTCCCTCCATCGGCATTACCCAATTTCTACAGTACTATGAGATTGTCCGACTACCTGCCATTCATTTGAAATCCTCCGTTTTCAGTTGTGACTTCATACTCTTTTTCGAGAAACGGCAGGTTCTCCCCAGTTGATGTGTATTCACGATGTAAAACATGATTGGTTCTCTGACTCCGCAGTGCCACATAATACTCGCCATATCGTATTACATGATATTGTCTTCCGCACCAGTTAAGACGTCGACCGACTGAAGTTAACGTTTCGAAGCTCAATCACTATTCAACCCTGCTTTCTTGCTGTCTACGCTTGTCAAATGCCGTTACCGACATCATCCCAAGACTCGCTATTATCTGGTTGGCTAAACCTTGGATAAACCGGATTCCCACCGGCTTGACTACACACCCTTAGCTGGGCGCACAACTGGACTTTAGAAATTTTTATATTCCCCTTATATACAGTTCTAATCTTCTTTTCTAATTTAACATAAGCAGGATTTGCTTTGATATTTGGCACAGATGAACTAACAACTACCCGTCCATACACATGTTTAAATTGAGAAAAGAACCCTTTAAATTGTATTAATGTACCATCTATCTGCTTTAATGAGTGAACAATATCGACTCCTTTTAATTCAATAAGAATTGCATCACATTCCTGACCATTGACCACAAACATATTATCACATTTACAAATTCCCTGTGGAACCGTTTTGTCCTGAGAAATTACTCCACCATCTATTTTATATGAAATCACATGATTTTTTTCCGTATTTTCAAGTATATATTTTTTCCCTTTTTCTTCACATTTCACATAAGGACGATTATCCGATACTTCTATACACTCTACATTATTGTTAGCACACGACTCCATTGGTTGTTTTAAGATCTGTCTATCCAGGCACTCTCCTAATTTATCACATATCATTTCCGATCTCCTCATCCAATAATTTATCCAGTTCAATATTGGTAATAGAAGAAACCTCGTCAATATAATCCGTATTAATCATATGACTTTCTTCATCCAGCAAATTTTCCATACTGTTAGACTCATTAACTCCACTTTCTAACTTATATGCTCCAAATGTTTTGTAATTAACACGTAGATTTTTATTAATAATTGCCTGTCTTTTTCCTTTCGAATTTCTTTCAACTTTATCTGAGTAAAGCAAAATATTCAAGGAAGTTAATATATACGGACTATGCGTTGTAATGATCGCTTTACTATCCGTCGAATTAAGCATTAATGAAATTAAACTAACCACATCCTTTTGTGCTATAGGAAATAAATGTGCTTCTGGCTCTTCAATAATTACAAAACTTTTCTTATTCTCTAATATAATATTAAATGCCAGCATCAAAATCCATAATACTTCCTGCTGACCCGATGAACCATACATTAATTTAACCCAATGTCTCTCATCAAAATATATCTTTTCTCCATCATTTTCACTGGTATAGTCTGCCTTAAAGATACTCTTAATCAGGTCATATGCCATATCCAATGCGTTATTATTAATCTGACCTCTCACTGTTTTCGTATAATTTTTCACCATATCCGGTATTTTACTGCCAAATTTATTCTTTGTATTTCTAATCAGATTAATGAATTCCTGCATCGTCAGATCCATGTCTGCAATCGAAAAATCATGCAATTGTTCTGACATAGTAGCCAACAAACTTCTGCCTGCCGGGATATATATAATCTCTGCATTATTTTCAAATATTTTATATAAACGTTCCCTAAATTGCTGTTTCAACAGTGCTAATGCCGTAATATTGTCAATTATGGCATTGATCTTATTACTATTTAATTCATTCAGGAACATTTCTGCTGCTTCATTTATCAGGCTGTTTAAATTTTCTTTCAATCCGTTGTCAAATTTAAAACGAATATATCCATCCTGATTTAATGTAATATCAATCTGATTATTTCCAAAGATATAATTAATTCTAAATTTTTGCATATGGGTCGTTTTTCCAAAGCACCCCATAAACTGTTTTGTCAAATACTTCAAATAAAGATTAAAATATTCATTTTTATGGTTGCTAAAATACTGGTTTCCATCCATCAAAAAATCTAACGTATAATCACGTATTTTTTGACAAAAATATACAACTTTACATACAGTACTTTTTCCTGATGCCTGCGTTCCTATAAAAACCTGCATCTTTTTATCTATATCAATGTCTGCCTCCTGAACAGGTCCGAATTGCTTTATATAAATTTTATTCATTCTAAATCACCTCTTTTAGCAACACTTATAAAGGATTTCGTTCTATTTTTTCATTATTCAAAATATAATCCGAAAGTTCTTTATATGCAAATTTTTCATTTTATATAAAACAGGATTCTCAAATATGGAAATATACTCTTTATGCTCCGTTAAATCCTTAAAGATCCATAACGTATCGTCGATTGAACAGTGAATTTTTGACTACGCCATTCCAATAGCTGCATATATTTATTACCCCTTCATATCCTCTATCTGCTTCTGCAGATTATTCACCCAGTCTTTGTATTCCTCTAATTCTTTCACCCGTTCTTCAATCTGTTTTTGCAGATTGTTCACCCAATCTTTATATACTTCTGTGTCCTTCATTCGTTCTTCATTTTGCTTCTGTAGGTTTTCAACCCAGTTTTTGTATTCTTCCAGTTCTTTCATCCGTTCTTCATTCTGCTTCTGCAGATTCTCATTCCAATCTTTATTTATCTGAAGATTTTCCTCCAGAAAACTTACATGCTGTTCAAAAGATTGCTTTGATTTTCTTAATTCCTCACTGTCCAAAACTTTCTGATAATGTCTTAATCCCCAATAACCCAGCATTTCATCGATACTCTTCTGATAAATATCCTTTGTATCGTTTTCTACTGTTTTAAGACATACTTTGTCCAGAATCTCTGTAAATTGCTGTATGATATACTTTTCATCGTAGGAATTACTTATTTTTCCACACAATTGCTCATATGCTTCCGTAAATTTTTTGAAATCACATACCAATTTTACATTACAATTATCTTTTAAATATAAATATACATTTTTTACTTTCGCATTAAAATTATCAAACGCGATGCATGGTGTTCCCGTTATTACAGAAAATATCATTCCATGCAGCCTATCCGTAATCACGAGCTCGGCAGACTGAAATTCCTCTATTTTCTGCTTTAATAATTGTTCTCTATTTTCCTTACAGTAATCATCCATCTGCGTATCTGTATATTTTATTTCTGAAAATCTTTCTTTCAAAAAACTTTCTACGTTCTCAACATCCTGTTGGTTCATAACACTTTCTTTGTCACTACGCAGACAAATTAGAGCTCCCTTGCGTTTCTTTTTCACATCAACAGCGTTCAGGGAAAGTACAACATCCGGCAGCATATATATTTCGTTTATAAAATTTTCTTTTAAGATTTTAAAAGATTCTTCATCACGCGCAATGAGAACCAGATTTTTATTTTTATTATAAATACAAACACTCCGCTCTAATTCTTCTTTTCCCTCTGCATCCTCTGAAAAATATACCGTCTGTGGAAACATGATGATTCTGTTATTCCTGAACTGGCTGATTACAGATCTGCGAATCATCTCATCATCCATGTAATAATTTCCAAAATTACCGCCTCCCTGCAGTATCAGAATATCCTGTTTTTGAATCAGATGTGCAATTCCTTCTATATCTGTTTCAAAATCACTCATATCCACATCTACCACGTTAGCAGACGGAAAGTAATTTTTCAGTAACTTCTGTGTTGCGTACCAAATTGCCTGATCTCCCATATTTCCATGGTTCGGAGTACCAATAATAAATACATTCTGCTTATCATCTTCCATATGATATTTGTTTTTTATAGCATGATAATAATCCAGGTATGCCACTTTCCGCTCCTTATTATATGATGTAAAAACTTCTCCATCATAATTTGTCTCATAAAGTTTACAACTCATTGCTGCTTTCATTTCCGGTCTCAGCCATTCATTGTCTGTTCCTTCCAGGCGATTCCTTGTCTCTGCATAAGTTACTGTATCTACCCCCGGGATATCTCCCAACGTCAGGAAAGCATGCCCATTATAACAATGTGCCAGTCCGCATTTTGTTCCAACCGGACACTCAACCAGCTTTTCATCACAATTTTCATAAATATTTCCCAGTGTATCTCCCGTATAACATTGTTTATATTCACCTGTATTTAAGTCTACCCAATAACTCCACATCCCGGCATGGCAAAATTCTGTTCTCTTTTTCTTAAATATGGAATACTTAAAATCCAGCAATTTTGAATCAAATGTACTCCAGATATCATAAAATTCTGTCAGAGAATGTTCGGATAATAACTCTATTCCACCTGTTCTGTCATCTCTGGCTATCGTTATATGGCAAGGTGCTCCAAAATTATCCACACACACCTTTTTTACCTCATCAATATGTGGAATCAATTTATCATTGGGAGTAACCTCTACCGTATAGGAACAAGCCGAATGTGCAATTTTCTTGACATTGTCAATAAAGATATCCAGCATATTCAGACGGGTCATCTCTAAATAATGAAATGAAAATTTTATAAAAAGATGGCTTAACAATGCCTTATCCCATGTGATGATTTCGTCAAACCGCTTTGTCATAGTGCCATTCGTGACTAATGTTACAAAATGTCCTTCTTCTAACAACGTCCTTACCGTTGGTAAAACACTTTCTCCTAACAAAGTTTCTCCACCAGCACATATATTTATTAAACATGTACCTAAACGTTTTTTGGAAAAAGATTTCTTTATTTCCTCTGGTGTTTTCTCTATCTCTATAATCTGATTTTTAAATTTTTTCAATAACGCAATATAACAATAGTGGCATTTCAAATTACATGTTTCCGTCTCAATATAACACTCAATATATTTAACTACCTTTTCCAACTTTATTTACCTCCACTATTGTTATTCAATGCATTTTATCTACAATAATTTTTTATATGTCACATCCCCCTTGGCCTCTTCAAACTCATCCGGAGTACCAAACGAAACATGCTGATCCACATTAAAACTTTTGATTTTTTTGCCCTGTTCTGCCATCACATTATATACACCACTGACAAAAAACTCGTTATAGGAACAATTTTTCAAATAAATCTCCACAGCTTCTTCAAATATCTGCTTATTTCTAAAATAATAAGCTCCACAAATCGCATCTTCACTGATTGCCTGTTTTTCAACTGTGTGATTCACGTATCCATTTTCATCATATGCAACAAAACTGAACTTTGGATCATGTGATTTAAAAGTCAGTAAGCCACCATCGATTGTCTCAAATTCATCGTTTTTACAGAATTCATAAAATGAACTGCATAAAAACAAATGGTCACAATCATTAAAAATGATCGGTTTATCATTCTCTATATTGGTCACACCCGCCTTGCAAGTCAGTACAGCTCCAGGTAATACTTCTGGAATCACATTAATTCTGGCATCCGGATAAAATTCTTTAATTCTCTGGTCAATCGCAAATTTCTCAATATGTTCTTTTAATACAACAAATGTAAGGCTTTCGATTTCAATATTTTTGACCAGTGACTGTGTTGCCCAGTAAAAAAACGGTTTCCCATAAATCTCAATTAAAGGTTTTGGTACATTAAATCCATGATTTCCAAATCTGGTGCCACCACCACCCATAGGCATTATTACATTTAATTTCATATTCAGTCCTCCGTAGAAAAAACAACATCTGATTTGTATTCTTTAAACTTCTTTTCTCTTGCATCCTTTAACATAAATTTCTTTCTGCCAAAGAAATAGCTCACTGCCATCTTTAAAGTCTGCCATGCCTGTCTTGTCATTTTTACATTTGACACCTGATCCTCTTCCCTCCACACGATCGGAACAAATCTGTATGTTTGTTTATATGAAGCAAGTGCAAAAAGCATGTAACAGTTAAAGGTTAAATTATCCGGGAATTTTTCATAATACTTTGATTTTAACATTCTGGTAGAATAAAGATTTAATCCGGCTCCCAAATCTAATATTCTTTTTCCAACAGAAATTGAGAAAATCACATTGAACACTAAATTTCCAAATGTTCTGAACTTTGAATAACCAACCAGTTTTGAACCCTTTGCAAATCTGCCTCCAAGACAGCAGTCATACTTTTTAAATGCACCATTTTTCAATACCGGTATCATATCACTGATACTTCCCTGATCATCTCCATGAAGTACGATAATATAATCAAAATTATTCTCTATCGCGTAATTAAATGCTACCTTATGCGATCCACCCAACCCATAATTTTCTCTGTTTTTTAATACTTTAATCGGAAAACCTGCATTCATTTTTTTTATCTTTTCTATAGCGGCCTGCTCTCCATTATCTGTACTCCTGTTATTGACAATTATCGCTTCTGAAATATATTTTTTTATTTCACCATTCAACTGATCTAAAACTCTTACAATCTGCTTTTCACAGTTATACATTGGGATAAAAACCAGTATTTTTTCTTTCATCTCTAAATCCTTTCTATCAATAATTTCATTACCAAAAAGTTCATACACATCGTTAATGGAGTTACTAAAATCTTAGCAGCCATCGCAGAAAAATCACCAATGATACTTCCACAAAAAGTCTGATACAACCCTGCTGCAATTAACGCTAAAAGCTGCGACACCAATAATATCAATATGATCTGATATAAAATATAAATTACAAATTTTACTTTCAGAGGAATTCCGCCATCCTTTTGTACAAATGTTTTTCTGGTAGATACACAAAATACAAAGCATACTGCGACCAGTGAACTGACCATATTATTCACTGCAACATAGGATGACCTTAAATTCAACAGATTAAATATCACAAAATCCATGATCCAGCCAATTCCACTGATTCCAACAAATGCAATTCCCTGCTTTAATAATTTTCTCATACTCTTTTTCCCTGTTAAGCAAAGCCCCTGACTACAAAAACTGTTGCCCCACTTTTCTCTGCTGCCTCTATTCCCACACCCGAATCTTCAAAAATAATTGTATCTTCTTTCAAAATCTGATAATAATCCATGGCCTTACAAAATCCTTCCGGATCCGGTTTTTTCTTTTTTACATCTTCCTGCGAAATAATAAGATCAAACTCATCAAGACGATTATGATATTTTAATATATCCTCACTGTTTTTTCTCGAAGCAGTCGTAACCAGAACAATATAATACTCGTTACGGATTGCATTGATAATCTCAAATAAGTGTTTGTTTTCCACTGTTTCTGAAAGAAAATCACCATAATATTTCTTTTTTAATTCATGCACTTCTTCCATATGGGTCTCACTCTGCATAATCTCTGGAAGAAATGTTTTATAATGTCTCCCATTACACTGATTTGCAAAATACTCATAATCCATCGTATATCCAAACTGTTCTAATGCTTTTTGATATGAAAGAAAATTGACTCTTCTCGTATCATATAATGTTCCATCCAGATCAAATAGTGCCAGTCGTGTCTTCATCTATTTTTCCTCTTCAAAATTATTGATAACATCATTCATTACCATAAGCATTCCGGCATAAAACAGCAATACCCTTTTTCCATTTTTTTCAATTTTATAAGGCATTAATCTCAGCCAGTGTATGATCTCATGATAATAAATACTCTTTACGCGTTCTTTTGCAAAATGTTCCCGCATATACTTATCCAACATATCATATAAATATGTATATGCCTCTGATTTAGTAAATACAAAATTAATTCGATTTCTTTCAATGCTCACATTCTTTGTTGCCATCAAAAATTCATAACCACCATGTATCGACTGCAACAGTTTTCCATAATCAAGATTTGAAGAATCATGCACATTTCCGGTATTCGGATCTATGATATAAAAATCATCCTCTCCATCTGCATTTCTTGTACAGATAATATTCTCAATCGTGAGATCACCATGAATCTCTGAATATGTATCATTTTTAAAAATATCAGATAAATGTTCTTCTGACAGATATTGTAAATAATATGGCAAATTATGAAAACTTCGTCCATTAATGATGATATCATCATACTCCATAAGACGCTTCAAATATTTTGCATTCATAATTTTATCCAGGTTTTTATTTACTTTAGACTTAATATATTCATCAATTGTTGCTTTGTCTGCCGGTCTTTGATTTACTTTATATAAAGAATTTTCCAGACATTCCGTCGCTTTTTTTATAAATTTCCATGCATTTTCTTTTGGCATAGAATGTGCATAATCAAACAATCCAACTGCCTGACTGTCATATGGCATATCGTAGTAACAGAAATTATCCTGCTTTTGATACTGCATAATATCCGGCAAAGGTATAATATCCTTAAAACGCTGCAGCCACTCAATCTGCTGATATAACTTATCTCCATCTGCGCCAAATGCATATTTACGGAAGAAATTTTTTCCATTATTCATACAAAGCATTGTCGTCGCATTAGAACCTGCAGAATAGTCACGAATAATCAATATATTTTGATTGATCTTCAGATAACTCTCTATATACTCACGCCGCTCATTTGAAAAATAGGTTTCCAAAAAGTTCCGTCGTTCATCCTCATCCAATTGCGGTATCAAATTCAAATACGATTCTTCCGAATCTACACTTCCATCATTTTTAGACTTCAAACACAGGGAAATGACAAATAATATCACAATCGGAGCAAATAAATAAATGCCAGTCCATATCATCTGCGTATTCAACATTCCCTGCGTAACCGTTATTGCTCCGAGACTTCCAACATGAATACTGTTCTTTGTAAATAGCATGTAAAATACATCCAGCCAGTTCATATTAGATCCCTGGTGGCTTAAAAATGCAGCAAAACAATAATAAGACGTAAGGTACAAAATCCACATTCCTAATGTTTCCAATAATAACTGGGTCTTTGATATCTTTTTAAAAATATCTTTAAAACTCCAGATCAACGACCAGAAAAATCTCAACAAACGTATTTCAATTCTTGCATTGAAAATGCCCGCAATATTTTTCAATATTCTTTTTACATACCCACGTAATATGTATACCAGTAAAGTAACTGCCAAAACACCGACTGCCAAAAACATATAAAACCAGACTGAATCAGCACTGTCTAAATTAAAAGCAGAAAAAATCGCAAACAGGATACCTACAACTAAAATATCTAAATAACGGTCTACAATAACAGTTGCCAGTGCAAACCCTCTTCCATTCTTCATTTTTCTTCCTGAAATCCAGGCTCTGACCAAGTCACCCGCCTTGAATGGAATAAATGAATTGATAAAATATCCAATTGACAAAGACTGTAATAAGTTTTTTGTATTTGGTTTTTCATATGTTTTTACGAAAAGCTCCCATCTTAGCGTTCGGATAAAATGGGCCAGACAAACCAGAACAATTGCAATAATTAACATTTTTCCTTTCTCCTTACCAGATTAAGTGACATTCTCCTTACTCATAATTATATATGGCATACTTCGTATCATATCGCTTGATATTTCCATACTCTAAATATAAATAATTCTGCATCAGATCATGATACTGTCCCTCATCATCAAATCTATAATATTGTTTATCTTTACCTTTGTAATATCCTAATCCCACAATTGGAATTTGCTTTTTCATTTCTTTTAAGTAGTTATAATAAGATGTCAAAGGTAACCCTGTTTCTTCAAAAATTGTTTCTGCCAAATACACCATACTGGAATTTCCAATAGCCGGACTATCAGATACGTCATAATTTGCCCACATTACCATTGGTGTACTATGCATAGCAACTAACCTATCCCCCTCTTCTAATGTTTCATCACATATTTCTGCTGCAAAGATAGGTGCATGATCTCCTACCATGCATATAATTGTAGGTGTATTTATATTCTGAAAATAATTTACTAAACTTTCAAAGGCTTTATCAGTATATTGTAGCAATCCCAGATATTCTTCCATCTGATCTGTATACTCTCCCATATCTTCATTTACATCAACCTTCTCTATACCACCTATGTTATACCCACCATGATTCTGCATCGTCAGGCAATATATAAATTGCGGATTTGTTGTCTCACTTTCATATTGGTTAATTATTCTTTTAAATAATGTTTCATCACTTATATATGCTCTTACTATTTCACTCTCTGAAAATTCAGATATTTCATCTTTAAGAAAAACTCTATTTGTAAATCCTAATTGTTCATACACATTAACTCGATTATAACTAAATCCGTTTTCACTATGTATCGCAGTTGTGGTATAACCAAGCTGATTTAAATTCTTTACAATACTATTTTCATTTTGTAAGTTTCCTTGCAAAAACGGAATCGTATTTTTCCTTAAATATAAAGAATTAGATGTCAATATCTCATATTCGGAATTTCCAGTTGTACTATTGGGATTCATCACATATCCTTTTATTAAATTGTCTAACAAATTTATAAAAGGCATCTCCTCTTCTTTCGTTGTATACTGACATACCTGATGCAAATCGAACCAACTTTCATTCACAATTAATATTATATTGGGTTTCTGTCCTTCTTCTACAACCTCATTACTATATGTTGACTCACATAACGCATCATATTTCTTTTTAGAAAATCCTTCTGGCTTTTCTACTCCACGTTTTTTTTCATTTTGAACACATTCTAAAACCAATCCATTCGAATGGTATACCTCTTGCAAATCCCATGAATTGGTATTGATATTAAATATATTATTTAATGGTGTGAAAAAAATAATTATGCCAACAATTATTGCAAATACTCCACTACACAATCTTTTCTTTTTACTTCGTTCTTGTAAGTTTTCCTTATTTAAATAACTAAATAAACATACGCACACAAATATGCCTATTACACATATTACTCTCCAGTCAACTTTAAACTCATACTGTTTTAAAACAAGACCTGCTGTCTTTATCTGAAAAATATTACTTACAGACAATGGAATCTTACGAAATTCATAAACATAATAAGCCGCTATACCAATGACTGCCATAATAAACATATACAAAACATTACATTTCCATACACTTTTAAACAATAAATTTAATTCAATAAATATTATTGACAAAATGACAATATTCAACAAAAATTTAATGATTGATATCGTTTCTAACAAATTCAAATTACATATTTCAATTTCAAGGAAGCTGATCAGTACTAAACAAATAACATTTGCAAAATATCTCAATTTTGAAATTGAAAAACATATATACCCTCCACATAACACCATGCAGCATAATATCTTATATTTTATATTGATTGGCATTATAAAAACTAGCCCTATAGCTAAAACAGCTAATATTATATTTATTATATCGCCTTTTTTCATAATAATCCTTTTTTACTTTTAATATAATTTTTCTTACATAACATAAACATACTATGAGAACTGCTGCAATTACATCAACAAACATCAAAATTACAATTTGTGATTAAAGCATTTTACACTGCTGTTTTATTATTTATGTTTAATGTTTAACTCATCCATTTTTGTGATTCCCCATACAATCAGCAACAAGTACATACTATTATACAACGAATAGTAATACATTGAATTTGCTGCTGGTGCTGTCAAAAACACAATAGATATTGTTACAAAAACAACAATACTTGATAACCACAGTTCTTTTCGCCGAAAGTACACACCATACATAAGCAACACAAAAACTATCATTAATGGAATAATTGTACTTCCTAGTATTGTGCCTATCTTATAAACAAAATTTGCTCCCCACTCATAACCAATCAATTTCTGAACAAATTGACGCATTCCCTCATTGATTGGTTTTGTACCATTAAAAGACTCAAAGCCAAACTGACCTTCTGCCCCATTAACAAGCGACTCTATTTCAGTAATTGTAGATTTATTATAATTGATAGACGCCAACATTGTTTCCGCTCTGAATTTCAAGAAAAGCTGTGGGTTAAAATATACTAAATTACAGTATGCTTTTAGCATATTATTCCAATCTTCCTGAGAACAGTAAATGTTATCCCAAAATCCTTCCTTAAACCATGCTGCTCCTTCTACACTTGCAGATATAGGTGACGCTTCTGAATTTTTTAAAGTGTCAACACTAAATACTTTATCAATATTTCCCAAATCTCTTTGTAAATTATCTGAACTCAGTTCTGATTTCATCATACATTCCAAAGGATTCATGATAGCTGATGCCAAATAATTCCGGTCACTAGGAATCGGCATTGAGACAACTCCCGCCATAATCAAACTACCAATCAAAAAAGTGACTGCATTTTTTTTCTGTTCAGAATGAAATAATTTAAATGCAATTAAAGGAATAAATAACAATAACCCATAACCTTCAGAACGGATATTCCAAATAAATCCATATAAAAGGACAAAATAAATCAGATTACAATCCTTGTTTTTCCATAGATTTATAAATTCCAACACAGCCAGTCCATAAAAGAAACCAAAGAAAGCCGTTCTGTATGCCATCAACGACCAATATAGATTTGCCGGCAATAATAAAAACAAAATTAATAAATATGCCTTCTTTTTATTTTTAATCCACCCAGATACAATATAAAAGATTCTCCCCATAACAGAGGCAATAATGATAATCTGACAGATATTCACTCCCACTGGAAATGGAATTGCCATTAATGCAAATACAAAAAAACACTGCATGTAATATCCATGCCACCCACTTAATTTCATTGTAGATGCCATGTTTAACATTTCCATATTATCCCACAGCCATATTCCAGGATATGTAAGAAATAAGAATACCATTAAAATTCCAAAACAAATCCCCGCAAACTTAACGGCCGTTCTGACACTCTCACTTCTTTTTATTGCATAAACTAATTTACAAATCAACTGTCCGATGCAGACAATCAATATCACATATATCAATTTAAGAGTCAAATAATGCTGCCTTTGAATCTGAATTTTATCAAATATAATGTTATCTGTAAAAAATGAAATCATTGCAAATACTATTGATAAACAAAGAATTTTGATATTTATTCTGTCTTTTAACAACTTGTACATTATTTACCTCCACTTATGTACTACTTTCATGCCACGTTTCTCTTTTCTTTAATTATTTTTCATCATAAATTCTTTCTGTCTCTGAATCTGCTCACCAATATATTCATATAACTCATCACTAAGTCCCTTGATTCTCTTCTCTAAATGCTCTTTATTTTCATCCGTATAAGAAGCCTGCTGTCTGATCTGACTTCCTATATACTCGTACAGTTCATCGCTTAACGCCTTTATTCTGTTATTCAATCTATCTACTTCTTCTGACGACATTGGAAATTTTTCAGCTTCTGGTTTTACATCTTCCTGCTTTACAGCTTCCTCTTCTCTATTTTGTCTCAGCTGTTCATTCTCTTCTTCCAGTCTTTTTATTCTTTCATCCATTTTAGATAATCTATAATTACATTCTTTTAATCTCTGTTCCAATTCGCTGGTTTTCATAAAATATTTACCTCCATATCATTGGTTTTATTTATTCTCATCTTCACCAAATATAGCTCTTGACATCCTGTATCTGCAGCTTATTCCTACTTTTGAGATTGTCGTTTTAATACCATCCTGCTCTAAACTCTCAATTGTCTTGGCAATTCTCTCATTATCTAAAACACTGTTTACACGCCGCAGTATCTGATCCATTTTCTGATTCGCTTTACCCGGATAATATACCTGCTTCGTCTCCTGAACCACAATATCAGGCACACTTTTCTGCCTGCTCATATCCATTAATCTGTCAAATGCAAATCCGACATCAACATTTTTCATACAATCTTTCAGCCATTCATAGCCTTCCGGAATCCATGCAACATTTTCAATCCATGTAATAACCGAATCATTATCTAATATCCGAAATAGTTCCGCCTTAATCTGACCATCTTCTCCATCATTTCTGGAATCAAACAACATATTCATACAACGAACTACATGTCCCACAGCATACTGGTAAAAAAAGGTAATATTCTCATCTTTCCACACACATTGCACACGTAAAAATTTTTCATATTCCTGCAGCAAAGAAACCTGATTGTCAAACATTTTGCTTCTGTAACATGTTGTCAGTGAATTTTTTCCCCATTGCAGATAGTAATAGAGAACGTCTGAAATAAATACAATTCTTTTTAATCGGGAAAAATATTGTAAGTTCAGTAAAAAATCTTCTCCCAGTTCCTTATCAAGTGGAAAACACAATCCGTACTTGTCAAAATATTCCCGTTTATATAATTTATTACATGGTCCTTCAAGCAGCACAGTATACAATAATATTCTTGAAAAATCACCCAGAAACTTTTCTCTCGAAAGTACACATTCTTTTCCAAGATACTGTGGCAGCCAGTCATTGGAACTGACAGGTCTGTTTCCTTCTAATACCATATAACGCATTCCACAGACTACCATATCAGCTTCATAGATATGCATTGTATCTACCAGTCGTTCCGTCATATTTTCTGTTATCACATCATCTGAATCAACAAACTGGATATACTCTCCTGTCGCCGACTCAATTCCACAGTTTCGCGCATTGCTGACTCCACCATTTGGGACATCCAGAACTTTAACTCTGGCATCAATTGCAGCATAGTTCTGGCATATGATAAGTGAATCATCCTTCGATCCATCATTAACCAAAATAATTTCTATATTTTTATATGTCTGTTTCAGTATCGATGTGATCGTATACCCAAGATATTGTTCTGCATTATACACTGGAACAATAATACTGACCTTCTCATTTTTCATTTTCTTTCACGCACACTCCTTGCCATACCATACTTCTCAAGCCCTTTTGACAAAAGTTTAAATTCCTCAATATACCACGGATCAACATCATGCTGTTGCAAATAGTCCACGTCTTTCCTTGCCTGTTCTACAAGTGCTTTTACTTTCGGTCCATTCACCTGCTGACGATAGCACTGATAAATCCGGTCTAAAAGAATCCAGCAATAAATATCATTCATTTTCCTTTCTAATGACTTTATCCCATGCTTTTCAAAAAAATCTACTCTCTCACGAAATGCCCAGCAAGCATCAAGATTTGCCTCTCTGAATTTTTCACCTGTAATACTGTCCGTTCGTCTTCTGTCATAGTTATAAAATGAAAAATCTATATATACTAACTTTCTGGCATTATACATATATTTATAGGTCGTATATTCATCTTCATGAAGTTTGCCTTTCGGATATCTGACATCCGCAATCACACTGCGCTTATAAAGCTTATTCCACGCATTGGGTTTAAAGTAATGCCAATCAAGCATTGCCTCCAACGCAAAAATATTATCGCCTTCTACCACATTCCCGGTACAGGCTGTTTCTTCAACAATACAGTCCGCATATAGATTTCGATAGCTGCATTCTGCGATATCAGCATCATATTTCAATAAAGTATGATATAATACCTCATACATCTTATCATCTATCCAGTCATCACTGTCAATAAAAGCTATGTACTCTCCGGCAGCCACCTCAATGCCTGCATTCCGTGCATCTGATAATCCACCATTTTCCTTATGGATCACCCGAATCCGCGAATCTTCCTGGGCATACCTGTCACACATCTCCCCACATGCATCCGGTGATCCATCATCTACAAGTATGATTTCCAAATTACGGTATGTCTGCTTTCGAATTGACTCTACACAACGATTTAAATAATTCTCTACCTTATAAATCGGAACAATAACACTAATTTTTCCTTCTTCCATTTTCATACTACTCCACTATTTATCCAAAATTCTCCAATACATCTTCCCTAACGTTCTTCGAATTCCACTTCCCTGTGGAAATATTTTCATCAGCAGCTTTCTGGTTCTCTTGAATGCTCTTGCTTCAATGACATTATTCACTGTTACATTCTGTCCGCCGCCCTGATTCTGCATTCCACTTAAAATCTGCTCAAAATAAGGGGTTCTTCTTGCCACATCCCAGAATACATACCCAAAATCTTCATCCGGTTTCATCCATGGTTTTAAAAATCCGGCATAATGGATAATATATGGATCTTTTCTTGCATTTTCATACGCATCCATAATGTAATACGGCGCATACTTAATTACCTGATGCCAGCGGAAATGATCACAGTCAAAGATCATATTCCAGTTCATATCCAGATATGTAACCCTGTCTTTGCATACAACATTTAAAATATCCTGATCCGAGAAACGATAAATTCCCGTATCTGACATTTCTAACAGCTTGTCCACGGTGATTACTTTATTCATTTCTGTAACATTAAACACAAGTACTCCCGCCTGAAAATATACAAACGGATTATCCAGTCCCAGTGTATTTTTACAATACTGACGCATTTCTGAATTTTTCATATTGCACTGTCCTGCAAAATCAGGATCAAGCGCACCTGCAATCAGATTGTCTCCCATATCGGTATCATAAAGTTCTGCCACATCATGACAGATGATCATATCACAGTCCAGATATACTACCCTCGGATATACCTTTAAAATATCAAGGATCAGGAAACGGTAAAATGTTTCTGTCGTAATGTGCTGCTTTGCCTGTAAGACATAGCCGGCAACCCTGCTGCTCACATTCACGAAAATAAATCTCACATTCGTTCTGTTTAATCTGTCCGCAAACATTTTCTGGCTGTCAGCATTGATATCTGTATGGAATACGTAGATCTCATACTTGCGGTCAGGACTTGTATGTTCCACGATCGACTGTGCACAGGTATATAAAATCGGGACATATTTCTGGTTTGCTGCAAGTACTACCGGTACTACATCCCCGTCCGCTGCCTGTGTAATTTCTGTCTCTGCATCTGCATTGTGAATCAATGCAATCTGTAATTCTCCCAGGCGGTATTTTCCCTGTTTTTTCAGGTACATATAATAAATTCCGGTCATTCGTTCTCCAAGATGACCGGTTGTGCGGTATCCCTCTCTGGAATATTCACTCATATCCGCACATTTCTCAAATTCTCCCAGTACATCAAAAAGAATTTTGGAATATTCTTCAAATACTTCTTTTTTGGCAATAAACATATTGCACGGATAAAATGTCTGACCGTCAAAAAGCTCTCTTGCAGTTTCACTCAGATATGGATATTTTTCATCAATGATCTTTAAAAACAGCTCTATATCTTCAATATGCAGCTCCGGAGCTTTCTTGTAATGATCATAAACACTCTTTGCATTCATGCATGATGTTGCCACACCTTTTGCGATCAGGAAGTCATATTTTTCAATGTAAGCCTGCATATCTTTTTCGTTAAAGGCGAGTTCATCCATTGCTTTTTGATCAAGATAATCGTATTCGATCGTTCCCCAGGATGTCTCTTTAAGTTTCGTTTCACTGAAAGAAAAAAAACGGCGGTAATGACAGAATCCATAATAATCTGCCTGCATATTTTTCCATGCCCAGTACTGGGTTGTCAGTTCGCAGTAAGATTTGTTCAAAGAAGAAATATTATCTCCCTGATTATCCTGATACACACCTTCCGGCACTTCTTTTGTCTGGAAATCACTTCCTGCAATTACATTGTACAGTAATGAATTGTTTACACGCATCGTATCGCGGTTCGGGGTATGTGTCACAAAAATCTTAATATCACTCATTTTTATTTTAACTCCTCAATTTTATCTAATGCCGCTTCGATCACTTTGTCCATATCATAGTATTTATAATTACCAAGTCTTCCGCCAAAAATGACATTGTTCTCACTCTCGGCAAGCTGGCGGTATTTTTCATAAAGTAAATTATTTTTCTCGTTATTTACCGGATAATAAGGTTCATCTCCCTTATGCCACTCACTTGAGTACTCTTTGGAAATAATTGTAACAGGCTGTTTTCCATATTCAAAGTGTTTATGTTCGATGATTCTTGTATATGGAACTTCTCTGTCTGTGTAATTCACGACAGCATTTCCCTGATAATTTTCCATCTCATAACGTTCCTGCTCAAATCGGACGGAACGATACTCTAAGACACCCAGTTTATAGTCATAATATTCATCGATCATTCCTGTATACAGAACTTTATCTGCGACCTGTCCGTTCTTTGCAGTAAACTCTTTATAATCTGTATTAAGTAATACCTCTGTTCCCTCTAACATTTTTTCAATGATGGCTGTGTATCCACCGATCGGGATTCCCTGATAGCGGTCATTAAAATAATTGTTGTCATAAGTAAAACGTAACGGCAGACGTTTGATGATAAAAGCCGGCAGGTCTTTGCAGTCTCTTCCCCACTGTTTTTCCGTATATCCCTTGATCAGTTTTTCATAGACATCACGTCCGACAAGGGATAATGCCTGTTCTTCGAGGTTTTTCGGTTCCGTAATATTTAAATCTGCGATCTGTAACTGAATGATGTCTTTTGCTTCCTGTGGTGTAACAATCCCCCACATTTTGCTGAATGTATTCATATTAAACGGAAGATTGTATAATTCGTCTTTATATCTGGCAATCGGTGAATTAATGTAATTATTAAACTCTGCAAACTGGTTAATATATTCCCACACTTTTTTATTTGAAGTATGAAAAATATGCGCACCATATTTATGTACATTAATATCATCTATCTTTTCACAGTAGATATTTCCACCAATATGGTTTCTCTTATCAATAACCAGACACTTTTTCCCTCTCTTTTTCATTTCATAGGCAAAAACTGCTCCATAAAGCCCACTTCCTGCAATCAGATAATCATACTTCATAACTTTTTCTTCTCCTGTCTATTTTAATTTCCAATATAGGTTTCCAACTGTCCGCCGTATCCAGCTTCCCTGTGGCAAAATTTTTTTTGCCGCTTTCCTAAGTACGTCAACCACTGCTTTCCCCGGATGTATCTTTTCTTTTGCCTGTCCGCACATATCATAGAGCAGTTCTTCATAATAAGGGGTTTTTCGTGCCACCTTCCAGAATTCCTTTGCAAAATCATCTTTTGGATTTTTCCAGGGCTTTGCCGCACCTGCATAATGGATGATATATGGATCCTTTCTGGCATTCTCATAAGCATCCATAACATAATAAGGTGCCGATTTGATCACATGCTGCCAGCGATATTTATTACAGTCTGTCAAAACATTCCACTGCATATTCAGATAAGTAACTTTACCCTCACATACGATATTCAAAATATCCTGGTCGGAATATTTGTAAATTCCAGTATCTGACATTTCAAATAATTTTTGAACACTAATCTTATCTGCTATTTGCCCCATATGGAACACTAATACACCAGCCTGAAAATAAGCAAGAGGATCCTTTAATTTTAAGACGTCTCTGCAATAAGCAAGTGTGTCAGCATTCGCTCCGTTACATTGTCCTGCGAAATCCGGATCAATCACTGCTGCCAACATATTATCACCGAGTTTAACATCATATAGCTCTGCGATATCACGCCGGATGATCATGTCACAATCCAAGTATACCACTTTCGGATACATCTTTAAAATATCAAGAATCAGAAAACGATAAAATGTTTCCGTGGAAATATGTTCTTTCGCTTTTAACTGATATCCAGCCACCCGGCTCCTTACATTAACAAAAGAAACATCGAAATTTTTCTTTTTAAGTTTTCTTATTTCATTTTGGCTTTCCGGCTCAATATCAGTATGAAAAATATATATTTTATAATCTCTTTGTTCCGATATATGGTCTGCAATCGACTGCAGACATGTATATAAAATTGGAACATATCCTTGATTGGCAGCTAACACAACCGGTATTTCATCGTCTTCTGACACACTGATTTTTGAAGTACCTTCATTTTGTTCAATCTGTGCCATCTGCAGCTGTCCCAGACGATATCCGCCTTTTTGTTTCAGATATTCAAAAAAGATTCCCGTCATGCGTTCCCCTAAATGCCCCGGTGTGCGCAAACCTTCTCTGGAATATCTGCTCATATCACATCTCTGTTCAAATTCATCCAGAATATCAAACAGCATCTTAGAATACTGAAAGAATAATTCTTTATTCATAATAAACATATTGCATGGGTAAAAGATTTTCCCATGCACATATTTTTCAGCCACGTCATTCAGTTCGGGATATTTTTCACGAATAATAGAAAGAAAAAGATCTAAATCTTCTATATGGAGTTCCGGTGCATTCTTATAATGCTGATACACAGACTTCGCCTGTAATGCATTTACCGGAATCCCTTTTGCAATCAGAAAATCATACTGCTCAATCGTCTGTCTCATGGATGCTTCATCCATACAAAGTTCCTGTTTCACGTTTTCACTCAAAACCGGGTAAATCAGGCAGCCACAATCAGCTTCCTGCAGATTCACTTTGGAAAAGGAAAAATATCTGCGGTAATGGCAAAAACCATAATAATCTGCAGTTTGATTTTTCCACGCCCAATATTGTGTCGTCAGTTCACAATAAGATTTGTTCTTAAATGAAATATTGTCCCCCTCATTATCCAAAAGCATTCCTTCCGGAACTGACTGAGTCAGAAAGGCACTTCCTGCTATTACATTATACATCAGTGGATGCTCTATTCTCACTGTATTGCGATTTGGCGTATGGGTTACAAATAATTTTATCTCACTCATAGAATCCTCTTATCATTCTTCGTTTAGAAATTCATATATGCATCACAAATTGTATCAGCATCACCACACATTTTCACATGTCCTTTGTCAAGCCACAATGCATGATCACATAAATTCTGTACAGATGTTATAGAATGTGACACATATAATAATGTTGTTCCTGTTTCTAACATATGTTTCATACGTTTTTCGCATTTTTCCTGAAACTTATAATCTCCTACGGATAATACCTCGTCACAGATCAGGATATCCGGCTGAACCATCGTTGCCACAGCAAATCCAAGTCTTGCCGCCATACCGGAAGAGTAATTCTTGATCGGCATATCCAGAAAATCCCATAATTCAGCAAAATCAATGATTTCCTCAAACTGCTCTTTCATAAAACTCTCTGAGTACCCCAACAGTGTTCCATTCAGCAGAACATTCTCGCGGGCAGTCAGTTCACCGTCAAATCCGGCTCCCAACTCAATCAGAGGTGCGATCGTTCCCGAAAGGCTCACACTGCCCTTATACGGTTTTAAGATACCACAGATCAGCTTTAACAATGTGGATTTTCCGGAACCATTCGTTCCTACGATTCCCCATGCTTCCCCTTTCCGAACCTGAAGGCTTACATTCTGTAGGGCAAGGAATTCCTGAAACATCAGTTCTTTTTTTACCATTTTTATTACATATTCTTTTAAATTATTGACCTGCTGTGATGCACGGTTAAAACGCACTGTTACATCCGACACATCAATAACAATATTCTTGTCATCCATCTTCATTCTCCTAGATATATAAAATAAAATCGTCCTGTTTTCTTATAAATGCCCATGATCCAACAATCAGAAAGACAAATGCTATCGCAAATCCGTATACCACATCTCCTGCAGCCGGTAATGTCTGATGAAGTGATATCGTACGGAACTGTGTGATATACTGATACATAGGATTAAAAATTTTAATTGCTTTCTGCACTGATTCCGGTAACTGTTCCATCGGATAGAAAATAGGTGTCAAATACATCCATGCCGTTGTCAGTACATTATAAATATACTGTATATCTCTGAAGAATACAGCTGCCTCCGCCAAAAACAAGCCAAGACCAAGGCTGAAAATATATACTTCCATTAAAATAACCGGGAAAAAAAGCATTGCCCATGAGAACTGTACCTTAGTAATAACAAATACAATAATCATAGCTCCCAGAGAAAAGACTAAGTTGACCAAAGAACTCGTAACCTTAGATAAGGTAAACACATATTTAGGAACATAAACCTTTTTCAATAATGGTCCATTTCCTGTAATGGAAAAGATCGCCTGATTTGTTGCTTCTGTCATAAATGTAAACAACGTCTGTCCAATGATAAGATATGCAGAATAATTGTCTATATTAAAACGGAACATTTTGGAAAATACTAAATACATAACGACCATAACCATTAATGGATTTAATACGCTCCATACATATCCCAGAAAACTTCTTCTATACTTTAACTTTATATCTTTCGTTACCAGCTGTTTGATCAGATATCTGTAATTATACAACACCTGACATCTTGTTTTCATTTTATTCATTACTCGCTCTGATTCCTCTTTTCTTCCTATATTTTTCATATAAAACTGCTATATTATAACATAACTTATTTTAAATTCCAATAGTTGCCTTTACATTTACTTTTGTCTGTTTATAATCATCTTGCGTCTCAAAAACTTAATTTCACCAAATACAATCATCACAATATAAAATGTAAAAGAAATCTTTTTTTTTCTTCTCAATATCTGAAAATTTCTTTTTCGCCCACAATGCATCTCTTTCAAATGAGACGACAATCCACTCTGCCCATAATATTTCCGTCCAATACCATAATCAACCAGTTTCTTGGGTAAATAATACACCTGGTTCCATTCAAAAAAACGCTGGTAATAATTCATATCTTCACAGTACTGCATAGACTCATCAAAATATCCGGCATCTTTTACTCTTGCCCTGCGTATCACAACGGTTGAGGTAAATATAACGCTCTTTGTGCAATATTCTTTCAGCGATAACCGATGTAACAAATAATCTTTTCGCAGAAAAATTCTTAAAGGTCCTTCTTCCAGCCCGCCACAGAGCAGGTCGATCTGTGGATTTTCTTTTAAATTTTTTTCCTGCCATTCTAATTTTTCAGGCGCCCAGCAGTCATCCGAATCCAAAAATGCCAGATAATCTGCTGTTGCCATACGGATTCCCGCATTTCTTGCAGCCGCCACACCAGCGTTTTGCTGATTATATAAAATAATGTTCAAAATACAATCTTGACGGCTTTTATACTGCTCCACCTTATCTTTCGTACCGTCTGTAGATCCGTCATTAATTATGATCACTTCCTGAATCAGTTCTGGTTTTGTCTGATTCTGCAACGAATCCAATGTCTTTTCTATCGTTTTTTCACTATTATATGCCGGAATAATAACACTGAACATATTGCTCACACCTGATATACTTTCTTCATGATTTCATCCACATTTTCTTTGCTAAACTCTTTTATTTTGCACTGATTCGCCTGTCCCGTTTTTTCAAATTTCTGTGGTTCATTTTTTTTCATCTCATATAATTTTGTAAATGCTATTCTGTACTCACTTTCTTCTCCCGGTGCCACCAGATAGCCTCCCACACCCTCTTCGATCAGATCAACATTTCCTCTGATTCTGCTGCACACAACAGGAAGCCCTTCTGTCATTGCTTCCATCAATGCCACGGATAACCCCTCTCTGAACGAGGACAAAACAAAACAGTCCGCACACTGTAGAATTTCATGTACATCACTGCGGAATCCGGCAAATTGTATATTTTTTTCTAAATGGTGCTCTTTCACATACTGTTCAAGTTCTTCTTTTTCCGGTCCAATCCCACACATCACATAATAAATATCAGCTTTTTTCATTTTTTCCAATGCTTTTATGACAGTTCTCTGGTTCTTATTTGCTGTAAATTCTGCCACCTGTACGATCAGAAAAGCACTCTCAGGTATACCAAGTTCCTGTCTTTTTTTATTCTTTGCTTCCTGTGGCATATCGTGTGGTGTTACATTTACTCCAATACCCGGAATATAAGTAAGCTGCTTCATATGAAATTTCTTTTTTGCAAGCTCATAATCTTCCTGATTGATCACCAGCAGTTCATCTGTATATCGTGACAGATATTTTTCCACCGGATAGAACAGCAGCCAGTTTTTTGCCGGCGCCCCTTTAAAAAAATGAAACCCATGTGCAGTATAGATTGCATGCGTCTTATATTTATGTGCGGCCAGTCTGCCAAGCACCCCGCCGATCGGGCTGTGGCAATGTACAAAATGATATTGATTCTTTTTGAATAATTCTTTCAACTGCCGGTACGCTCTTGCATTTTGTCCAAGTTTAAATACATTTCTGGCAAAATCAATCTGATGCCACACAACCTGTTTTGATTCCAGTTCTTTTTTTAATTCACCGATCTGTTCTGGTGCGCACGTATTTCCCTCTGCAAAATTACATGCCACCTCTACCTGATATCCCATCTGCAACAAAATATCGATATTTCTCATGTTGAACTGCTGTATCATGGATGCTACAGAAGCCACCAGTAAAACTTTATCTGACATGAAGTTTTTATCTCCTTTTTATACCCCAATAAACTTTCCCACAGCCTCATCCAGCCGTTTTAACATCTCACATTCCCTCAATGTCACTTCAGATAGCCAATCATCATGGTATCTATGCGTAGTCAAATAACTGAATAGCCTCTAATATGGACGTTTTTCCCGAATTATTTTCCCCAATTATAATGTTGATCTGACCAAGATTCTCCATCGTCAGATTGCGCAATCCGCGATAGGAACCGATTGTTAATCTTTTTAACATCCTGCCACCTTTTCATTGTTATAAGCGATTATCAGAATTTATTATACTACAAATGTATTCTGTTGCAAAGAAACGGGACTCTCATCCTCAAACACTTCTCTCCACACTATCCTTCAATCCGAACCGCTGATATCCATCTATCTCTTTTCTGCTTAGTTCCTGTTCAATCACCATAGAACCGAATGCCTTTCCTGCCATACCGCCGATCTTCCCCGGCATTTTTTTTGCCAGCGCCACAAACGGATTCATCCAGTTACACAGATGTGCGTTTTTCCCTTTTGCCGTAGCAATCGCTGCTACCATCTGTGCCGTGGTCACGCAGGAAGCATTCTGCGGCAGAAATACCCCTGACTTCTGACTCTCGATCAAAAGATATAAAAACTCCGCAAGATTCTCCACATAAAGCATGCTCCGCTCATTTTTTACATTTGGAAATACCGGTACCTTATCCGCTAACTTTACAAGCATCTTAAAATTACCTTTGCTGTTTTTTCCATAAATCATCGGCGGACGGACGATTGCAAGTGCAGTATTGTTTTTTCCATCATCTTCCTTAAGCTCCTCAAACAGTACCTGTAGTTTCTGCTCAGCCTGCCACTTGCTGTCCCCATAAAAATTTGACGGAGCAGGCTTTGTATCTTTTGTGATATGTATTGCCCCTCCGCCATTACTGCTGTCTCCGTATACAATTACACTGCTCAGGTAAATATATTGTCCCACGCCATCCTTTACAGCTTTTTGGGCAGCTTCACATGCCAGATCACAGTTTACGGCATAATATTCCTGTTTTTGTTCTTCTGTCAGGATGCCAATATCCGCATGTGCTTTGCCAGTCACGTTTAAAATACTGTCATATCCTGACCAGTCATCCTCTTTCCACGCCTCACCACGCAGACTGACTTTATGAACCTCATACTGGTCATTATAATTTTCTCCAATATATTTTTGAAATGAGTTGCCAATATAACTGTTGGCGCCTAAAATCAATACCTTTTTCATTTCCCCTTCATGCTCCCTGTTCCACCTTCAACCACTCCATCCTGTCTCAAAACGCTTAAGAATGTACCAAAGAAACACCGTACATCCATTGTAAACCCATATTTTTTCACATACTCGCCATCTAATTTTGCCTTGACCGGAATTTCAAGTTCGTCACGTCCGTTGATCTGCGCCCAACCGGTTAATCCCGGTGTCACATCATTTGCACCGTATTTGTCACGCTCTGCGACAAGGTCATCCTGATTCCAGAGTGCCGGGCGAGGACCTACGATACTCATATCCCCCTTAAAAATATTAAAGATCTGTGGCAGCTCATCGAGGCTGGTCTTACGAAGAAATCTGCCGGTTTTTGTAATGTACTGTTCCGGATTTGCCAGCATATGTGTCGGCATATCTTTCGGTGTATCGGTGCGCATGGTCCGGAATTTATAAATCTGGAAATATGTCTTGTGGATGCCGACTCTCTTTTGTGTAAAGAAGATTGGTCCCGGTGAATCTAATTTGATCGCAATGCATAAGATCAAAAGCAGCGGGGACAATATAATAATCGCAAGCCCGCTGAGTAAGATATCTATGATTCGTTTTATATAACGGTATCCTGTCATTTTCTGTCTGTCCCTTCTAATTTTTCAAACTTTTTTACAAACAATTGTTCAAATTGCTCTTTGGTATATGTATTGGTTTCATCAAGAATATATCCCTGAAGCTTTTCAAGTTCAAAAAGGCAGAATAATTTTTCCTGCTTTTGCTCTATATGCCGATGGATCTGATTTTTCGCACTATTTACCTTAATCTGTTTCTCCTGCATGATTTTTTCTTTATTATACACAAGAATATAGCTTATATTTTCTCTGGAAAATTGATAATCAGGGATCATTCCTGCTTCTATCAGCATAATAAGACTGTCATATATTTTCCGGTAAATTTCATCCTTTTTTATGCTGCCATTTTTAAACTCCACAAAATACCACTTTCCATCTTCTGTACAATACAATGCATCATTGGTTTTCGGTTGTTGTGCTATTTTAACCACTTGGCAATAATACTTTGAAAAACGATCAAAATTGACAGCAAGTAATCTGCTTTCCGTCATATAATCAAAACTTGCATCGTCCTTAGAACAGTGTTTTAATGTTGCAGTCATCGACTGCATAACTTCCGGAAGTTTTTCTATTGCCTCTTTTGTCATTATATCCCCATTTCTTCAAAATCAAATTCTTGCCTGCTTTCTGCTATTTAGACATCTGAATACTTTCTAATTTTTCAAACGGTTTTGCTAACAACTGATACACAGACTGCAGATTTTCTGTAACATCTTTCATAACCGTTTCTTTTCCATCTGCCTGTGCAAGGTAATAATTCGTAATATGATCCACATTATGTTTTTTCGTATATGTTTCAATCGCCTCTAGAAAATAAGGACTGTGTGTAGTGATTAGTATCGTAAGATGAAGATATTTTTCCAGTAATACGATCAATTCTGCATATATAAGCTGCCATTCCGGATGTAGGTGTATTTCCGGCTCATCTAGCACCATCACATCTTTCTCATGGATTTCGCCTTTTTCTAACAAAGTGCGAATAATTGTAAATGCCTTGATTCCCATGGATAAATTTCCAATTTCAAAATAATGCATTTCTTCATCTGCCAGAAAAAAATCCCCATCCTCATTTTTTATTACTTTTCCGATCGTTACCTCAGATAACATTTTCAGTATATCACTGATTTTTTCTTCTGCCATCAGTTTTCCAATCGCATTGTCCGGTATATTCGCACTTAATTTCTGAAGCAAGTGCAAATCCTGTTCACTCAGCCCATCACTGTACTCCCACGAATTCATATAATCCATAATTGCCGGCGAATCAATTGAGATTGCTTCATGCATGACAGATATTTCTCTTTCTATCATATATTCACTATTCTGTTTTATCCCAACCTGTATTTTTTTCCCTTGAATAAGCAATATTGCTTTCGCCTCGCTTTCTGGCTCATACAGATCATTCATCTGACCATAAAAATATCTGCCAAAAGTGTCTGCTATCAAGGTCTGCTCCACAGCCTCATTTTTTAAATTTAATATACTATTTACTTTCTCTAAAACTTCATGGCACAATGCATCTCTGCTTTCATCATCAATCACATTTCTGAGATTATCATATAATTCAGAAATAATTTCTATTTTTCTCTCCTCATCTGCTGCCATAATCAATTCTGCTGCATTTGCATATCTTTTTCTGCTGGTTCGGGAAGGTACATTCACAGTTACTCTCTGATCATCATTTTTCAAATTATGATACCAGCTATTCTGCCAGTTATAACGGAGCAGTGACTCTATCTGTTCTTTCTTCTTCTGTGAAGCTTTTTCATCCACTTTATACATGGAATTAAACATACATGACAAAATCTTTCCTACCGTACTCTTTCCCGTATTATTTTCACCGGCAATCACAGTAATTCCGTCAAGTTTGATAGATGCCTGTTTAATTTTGGAAAAATGCTGAATTTCCAGTCTCATACTTTCCCCTTTCTACTCCTCCTTCGGCTGATACGTCGGCACAATTTTTTTCACCCACTCACGAATATCAGATGGCTCTGTCACTACATACTCTTTTAATTCTTCTAACTGCTCTAAAAACTTTCCTTCATCCAGTTCGATTGGTTTTCCGATGTGGATCAGGTTATTCTCGGTATCCTGCAGTCCTTCTTCATCCATCAGCATCTCTTCGTATAATTTTTCCCCAGGACGTAGTCCGGTAAACACGATCTGGATATCTTCATCCGGTTTATGACCGGATAACAGAATCAGGTTTTTGGCTAGATCAAGGATTTTGACCGGTTCTCCCATATCCAGAACAAAAATCTCTCCGCCTTTTGCATAGGCTCCCGCCTGTAATACTAAGGATACAGCCTCTGGTATTGTCATAAAATAGCGCACGATATTCGGATCTGTGACAGTCACCGGGCCTCCACGTTCGATCTGTTTTTTAAATAAAGGGATCACGCTTCCGTTACTGCCAAGTACATTTCCAAAACGCACTGCCACATATTCCGTCTCAGAGCGCTTATTGTAAGTCTGAATGATCATTTCACAGATTCTTTTACTTGCGCCCATGATATTGGTCGGATTGACCGCCTTATCGGTAGAGATCATCACAAACCGTTTTACATGATAACGGTCTGCAGCCTGCACGATTTTCCATGTGCCAAGGACATTGTTCTTGATTGCTTCATTCGGGCTCTCCTCCATCAACGGCACATGTTTATGAGCTGCCGCATGGTAAATGATCTCCGGATGATAGGTCTCAAAAATCCAGTTCATTCGATTGGTATTCCGCACAGAACCGATCAGCACAACCAGATCAAGATCCGGGAATTTTACCTTTAATTCATTCTGTATATCATATGTGGTATTCTCATAAATATCTAAAATAATCAGCTGCTTTGGTTTGTGTCCCGCGATCTGTCTGCACAACTCACTTCCGATAGAACCACCCCCACCGGTTACCATGATAACTTTCCCGGACACATAACCCATGATAGACTCAAGATTCACCATGACCGGTTCTCTTCCAAGCAGATCATTTACATCAACATCTTTTAATTTGCTGATACCAACTTCACCATTGACAAGCTGATAGATTCCAGGCAGACGTTTTAATTCGCAGCCGGTCTCTTTACAAATATCAAGAATCCCCTTCATCTGTTTCGGGGAGGCTGATGGCATCGCTATAATGATCTCATGCACATGCAGTTCCAACACCTTATCCCGGATGCAGCTTCTGTCACCGATCACCTTTGCTCCATGGATATAATTACCAATCTTCGTCTTATCATCATCAATTACACCGACAACTTTTTTCTTTACATAACGGCTATTGTTAATCTCTTTAATCAGCTGATTACCAGCCTCACCTGCACCGATTACCAGTACATTCCTACGATATGTGCCGTCTCTTCGCATATTCCGGATTGCCCTAAGTCCACGATAGGAATATCTGCATCCCATGATCAGCACAAGTAAAAATAACCCATATAAAATATAAAAGCTTCGTGGAACCGGGAACATATCTCCCCAGTTACGTACCAGGATCAATGCAGCTACCACAATCGCATCCAGTATACATGCCGAAACAACATACATCATTTCAAGTGCCCCTGCGTAACTCCACAGACTTGAATATAATCGGAGTGCCCAGAAGATGATCAATGTGATCACCATCATATACGGAAGTGTTCTCCATACTTCATTCAGATATTCTGTCGGTACATTGTAAAAGTTCAGATCAAACCGTATTATCAGCGCAAACATACTCGCAACAAATACAGCAAGCATGTCATAACACATCAAAAAAATACGGCGCATAAATAACTGTCTATCTTGAATTAACTGTTTCATCTATTGTTATTGTCCTTTATATTCAAAATGCTGTTATACCCAAGGGTATAACAGCATTATTATAGCATATCTATTCTGTTTGTGTAAACCGATTCCCTTTTTTCTCAGGGATTTCGCTTTTAACTTTTTTATCTATGCATTTTTATAAATAAT
>OGDF01000989.1_pt1 | contig 43491 bp, 36 predicted proteins | sample 1570141 | NCBI WGS metagenome assembly OGDF01 (sample SAMEA4370581, study PRJEB24528) | human gut metagenome
CGATTTACCAAGAGTAAAAAACTCTCGAAATTTCAGGTTCGCACTACAACCTTGTCCATTATGAACAAAAGTTTAAGCACATCGTTGTTTAATTTACAAGGTACAATCTGCTGTTTTACGCTTGTTTCTGAACTTTTCAGCTCATCAACTCTCGCTGACAGCTTATTTAGTATACCGCAGTATGCGCCCAATGTCAACACTTTTCTTCAACTTTTTTCAAAAAATTTTTACAGGAAATTTGTACACTCTATATATACCTATATAATATATTCCTCCTGTCCAAATGTCCAGAAAATAAAACACCACCTGCCGCTGTACACCGACAATCGCGGAAATAATGCAGCACACCATCTTTCCGAGGATATTTCAATATTCGGTTGTAATCTTTATCACATATTACTAACTTTTATACCGTATTTTTAATATTTCCGCGGAAATTGTGCGCTACTCTGTGTCTTTTCCGCTGTATGCAATATGTATCGCACATACAAAAAATTTTTCCTTTATTAAAAATCACGTTTGGAGTTAGCTTATTCTAACTCATTGCAGGATTTTGTGTACTTTTGTGTTGTTTATGTGATACGGCCGTTCTTTTATGTAAATATCAGGATTTGACAACACAAAATCTTTATGGTATTTTATTACCCACTCACGAGTTAGCATATGATAACTCGCTGTAATCACGCTCCTTTCCTATGGAAAGGAAAATTTTTACCGGTATAGTTAGCCCAGTCTAACGACAAGGAGGAAAATATACTTGAACAAAAAACGTACCCTTGCGATGCTTTTGGCAGGAGCTATGCTACTGCCAGCGAATGCATTCGCTGCCTCGCCCGAAGACTTTACCGATTTCCCGACCGACTGGTCCGCAGCCGGCCTGCGCAGCGCTGTACAGAACGGCCTGCTGAACGGCTCAAACGGCCAGATTAACAGCTCTGGCCTGCTGATTCGTGCCCAGATGGCTGCTATCGTCAACCGTGCCTTTGCCGCTCGCAAAACAGCTGACCTGTCGGTTTACAGCGATGCAAACACTTCTGCATGGTATTACAACGATCTCGAACTGGCCGTTGCCATGCGCACATTTCAGGGTGCAAACGGCAAACTGAATCCCGAAACGCCGATCACCCGTGAAGAAGCTTTTGTTGTCCTCGCGCGTGCATTTGCACTTGAAAGCGGCGATACGTCCGTTCTGAACAATTACACCGATGGTGCTTCGGTCTCTGCATGGGCACGAAGCAGTGTAGCTGCATTGATCGAAAACGGCTATGTCAACGGTGCAAATGGTAAGCTGAACCCGAAAACCAGCATCACCCGTGCGGAATTTGCCAAGGTCATCAGTGAGATGGCCAGCACCTACGCCGATGCAGACGATTCTCTGTCTGCCACGGTGGACGGCAGCGTTATTGTGCGTGAAAACAGCGTTTCCCTGTCTGGCAAGACCATCAACGGCGATCTCATCATTGCAGACGGCGTCAGCAGAATCGACCTGACGGGTGTTACTGTCACCGGCCGCATTGTGCTGCGCGGCGGCGAAAGCGGTGTAACCTTCAAGGACACCAAGGCCGGCAAGGGCATTATCGCCAATACCGACATTGCGGTTTCCGGCTCGGTTGACAACATCACAGTCGCACAGGGTTCTGCCATTACCGTAAACAGCGGCGCGTCTGTCGGTTCCATCAACGTCAACGCAGAAGGCGCAAAGATTACCGGTGCAGGCAAGGTCGGAACCGTAAAGGCGAACGCCAATAACGTAACCGTTACCACCACCGGCACCAAGGTTACCGCAGCAGACAGCGTTTCCGGCGTCAAGGCCGGCGATAAAGCGGTTTCCGCAGGTAAGACCGAGACGGTTGGCAGCACAGCTTCCGGCTGCGGTTCGTCTTCCGGCGGTTCGTCTTCCGGCGGCTCGTCCTCCGGCGGTTCGTCTTCGGGTGGTTCGTCGAGCGACGGTTCTACTGCACAGCAGAATCTTGTTGTGGCTGAGCAGACCAAGCTGGTTGATATGAACACCGTAAATCTGGGTGCACTCGGCCAGTTTGTTGTGGTGCATTTTGAAAAGGGCAATAATCTGGATAACTGCACACTGACCGTTGACGGTGCAGAAATCAACTCTGCCTGCACAGATGTCTCGACCGATGGCAGCATTGTTAAGTGGCAGTCTACCGTTCTCAACCCGAGCACGCTGACCGTTACCAACAAGAGCACTGGCAAGACCCAGACGATCCATCTTGGCGGCACGAATACCGCAACACCGACCATAGCTGGTAAACCGCAGGATTACAATCTGCTCGCACACGGTCCGGTTTATGTTTGGGACTATCATCAGACCAACAAGGATAGCGCCGGTAATGTCCGCGTTTCCCCGTCTCACACCACCATTGACACGGCAGAGGCTTCCAACGCGATCCGCTTCTACTCTCCGGACGCAGTTCTGACGAAATCCGAGAATTCCGGCAATCTCTACGGTGTTACCGGCACCGTAGAACTGATGTTCAACTACGCAAACGGCACCCAGGCAGAGCGTGACTGGGTAGACGGCATTAGCAGCGTTGTACTGCTCCAGGATGACGAAAGCAACAGCGAACTGAATACCAATCTGACGTGGAAGCTTGACAAAGCCTATCCGCACGGTAAAGCTGTAGATGGTGTACAGCCGACGGTTGCCTGCATCAAGGTTCCGATTGGCCAGATCAACTTCTACTCCAACGGCCGCTACAAGCTGCGCGTTGTATCCAACGGCAAAGCCGAGCTGTTCCCCATCCATGTGGTAAACGAAAAGACTCCTTCTATGGCCCTGAGCGACATGAGCGCCAAGAGCGGTGTCAACACGCACTTTGAAGTATCCGATATGCTGTACGGCATTACTCAGCCGATTTATCGTGTAGAGCTGACCGACCCGAACGGTGACACCTCTGAGCTGACAAAAATTGATGACTGGTACCTGATCGGCGATACTTTCGTACTGTACAACGACAACACCGATCATCTTTCGGTTTCCGGCAACTATACGCTGACGATCTATGCAAACGGCTTCAAGAAGTTCAACAAGACCTTCTACGCATCCGGTGTAGACAATCAGCAGGTAGTTACTCCGGCGGCTCGCGCAGCGGCAGCAGGTGTCGATGCACTTTCTGCTGCAACCAGCGGTGGCGGCGGCGCTACCTCGTCCAGCGGTGCCGAGGGCGGCAGCAATACCATGAACGCTGACCTTGTTTTCAGTGCCGACCTGCTGACCAATGCTAAGATTGTAGAAGAACTCAAGCTGGATAACACCTACGCTAACGCAATCTCCGAGCGCTGGGATAATATGATCTCCGACTCAATCTATTATGAAGGTGCAGAAAAGGTTTACACCCGTACCGGCTTCTTTGATGCAGCAAATCAGGCCCGCACCCAGAATCAACTTCTCACCTTTGCAGAATATACCGCACGCGAAGATGCAAAAACCACGCCGAACCGCCCTTATGCGGTAAAGAAGGTACTGGAAGATAATCTGCTCGGCGAGGCCACCTCGTTCAGCGAGGCTTCCTCGTGGGCTGCACCGTATCTGGTTCCGGTTATTGAAAATGAAGATGCCACTTTCGATCGCGTTACCTCGATCAGCGAAGGTCAGGATGTTACTCTGCTTGCTTCCGGCAGCGATGTAGCAGCATACCTTGACAAGCTGCAAAACACCGATACGTCTCAGGTATACCTGAATCAGGGTACCAGCACGCTGTCCCCGCTGGTAAAGGGTACGGATTATACCATTGATACCGATAAGAGCACCATTACCATCAAGGCTGATAAGCTGAAATTGAGTGATAATGACCTGAAGATCGTCGTAGAAAACTACCAGCCGGTTAAGCTGACGCTGACGGTAAATAAAGAACAGGAAAACGTTTCTCTTTCTGCACCGGAATCGGTTGAACTTGGCAATGATGTTACGATCACCTGCAGCAGTGCAGATCACGTAAATGGCGTTTGCGATTTCTTCAAATATCTGAATAAGAATACCGCTGTTCGCATGACCGGTCCTGATGGCACGACTCGCAATGTACTGCCGGATGGTCAGGAAGGCTCTAATCTTGGTTGGAAGGTCAACGGCAATACGCTGACGATTGGTGCAAACCTGTTTAAAGAGACGCAGTTTAACAATGCAACCGGTACCTACACGCTGACTCTGGCTCCGGATTATTACACTGAGCAGACCGTTTCCTTTGAAGTAAAGGCTAAGGATAACTCTGGTAATACTGAGGTCACCACTAAGGATGCACCGACTCCGACAAGTGCTGAAAAAGATTTCTCCCGTGATTTCAAGATTACCTTCGGCATGAATAATGACGATTACATGAAAGCCATTACTTCAATTAAAGTAAACTCAACTTCTTACACCTCTGGTTCTGTATGGAACAACAATAAGTATTCTATTGCAGTTACCGATGGCTTGATTTCTCTCGGTAACTCCGCTTTCACCGAGGACAACAATATCGTTACCATCACCGCTACCGGCTACAAGGAACTGACGGTTACCATCACTAAAGACGGCAAGCTGGTTGTTGACAACAACCCCGGCAGCGATAACGGTGAGAATAATGGTTCTCCCGAAGACAAAGACACAGAAACCGGTCTAACTCCGCCGACTGTTGAATTGAGTGTCCCCTCTATGTTTAGTGATTATTATACACTTAATTTGGGCATGAATGAAGCATATTGTAATGCAATAGAATTTATTGCTGTCAACAATACTACCTATACTAAAATCAATTATTCTTTTAGTATGACGGCTACTTCTTGGTATATTGCAGAAAAAAGTCCCTATAAAATTAGTATTGGTGCAGGTGCTTTCGTAGCCGACTCTACCAACACCATTGTAATCAAAGCAAATGGTTATAAAACACTTACTCTTAATTATACTAAGCAGTAAACCCCCACAAAAAAGGAAACCCACCCGGGTTTCCTTTTTTCTTACCTATATTCCCTCAGCAGCGCCTGACACCCTTCCAGCAAATCCTCCCACACGGCATCAAAATCGCCGGTATACCATGGGTCGGCGACCTCCTCACCTTTTCGGTCGGTAAAATCCAGCAGCAAATGCAGCTTTCCGTCCGGATCGCCGCCGCAAATGCGCTGCATGGTGCGCAGATTGGACCGGTCCATGCCAATCAGCAGATCAAACCGATCATAATCTGCGCGCGTCATCTGCCGCGCCGCATGCTGCCCGCACGGGATTCCCTGCTCAAGCAGCTTGCGCCGCGCCGGCGGATACACCGGATTGCCGATCTCCTCACGGCTGACAGCCGCCGATTCGATCTCCCAGTCACTCGCGACGCCTTCTCGCTTTACCAGTTCCTTCATGATATATTCTGCCATCGGACTGCGGCATATATTTCCATGGCAGATAAAAAGTATCCTCACCCAAACGCCTCCTGCTGTTTTTCTCCATCATATCACACAGAGCCGCAATCGTCACGCAATTTCAAAACCCCGGTGCTCCCACCATTCCTGTGAACGGCATGCGCGCCTCGTTTTTTTCGTGCAAAACAGTACCCCGCCGAACGGAATTTTACTCGCTTTCCATCCGGCGGGGTATCTCAATTATGAGGAGTTGTTCTTCATATTGCGGAAGCTGCGACCCTGCAATTCATCAGCCGGTATCGAAGAAGCCGTTACTCGACGGTGCTGTCCGTGCCTTCCGCGTTGTCTGCTGTGTTTATACCATAGCAGATTTTCGATCAGCCGGAACGTCTTTTTCACGAAATGCAGTTTTGCGGGAACGAAATGCAGAAAGTCCCTACTCGAAAGTAAAAATTGGAAGTTCGCGCGTCCGGCGAAGCTCTTTCTGTAGGAATTCCGGCAGATTATTAAGAAACAGGCACGAAAAAATCATAAAAAAAGGGCTTCCCGATAGGAAACCCTTTCATTTCGCAATTTTGCGACCGGTTAGAATGTAGGCAGATTCTTTTTCCACGCACCGGACTTATAGAAGAACACCGACAGACCCGAGCCGAGGAACCAGCCGATCGGCCAGCTGAGCCAGATACCGTGCTCGTTGCCGACCACATAGAACAGCGCAATGGACAGCACCACGCGGATAATCAGGTCGGAGAACGTCGTTACCATGAACGGACGCATTGCACCGGCACCGCGCAGCACGCTGTCGCACACGAACTTGGTGCATACGACCAGATAGAACGGTACGACCGTGAACAGATAGCCTCGTGCGACATCAATAACGCCGGAGGCACTGCCTGCCGGAACGAACAGGCTGATGATCTTGTTCGCAAACGGCAGATAAATCGCCATAAACACCACGGACAGGTCGAGCGAATACACCGCACCCCATTTGAGACCCGGACCGATGCGGTCCAGCTTGCGGGCGCCGATATTCTGCGCAACATAGCTGGACAGACCGGACGCGAACGACATGCAGCAGGTCAGCGCAAACTGGTTGACGCGGTTTGCCGCCGAGAATCCCGCGATAACGGTCGCACCGCACAGATTGATGTAATACTGGATGACCACATTGCCGACCGATACAAAGCTCTGCTGTGCGATGGACGGCACGGCGTAGTTGGTCAGGCGGCGCAGCATTTCGGGCGCGAACAGCACGAAGTGGTGGCCCGTATCAAACGAACGCACACGGCGCAGCAGCAGCACGAATGCCAGCACACCGGACGCGCCCTGCGCGATAAACGTCGCCCATGCAACACCGGCAACGCCCCAGTGCAGACCGGCAACAAATACCATATCCAGAATGACATTGCCGACCGAGGACAGCACAAGCAGGATCAGCGGCGTTCGGCTGTCGCCCATGGCATTGAAGATACCCGTACACACGTTATAGATAAACAGGAACAGCAGACCAAACACATACACGCGCAGATACAGAGAACCATCCGCAAAGATATTCTCCGGCGTGGACAGCGCGTTCATGATGCCGTGCGTACCGATGGCTCCGATCAGCGTCAGCAGCAGCGCCACCGTCGTGGTGGTGAGCAGTGCGGTCGAGATGGCGGTCTTCATGCGCAGATAGCGCTTTGCGCCGAACAGCTGCGAGACGAGTACGCCGGTACCGATGTTGATACCGGTTGCGACCGCAACGAACAGCTGCGTGATCGGGTAACTCGCGCCGACAGCGGCCAGCGCCAGCTCACCGGCTTCTACAGTTTCGGCAAAACGGCCTACGATGATGGAGTCAGCCATCTGGTACAGCTGCTGGAACGCAACGCTGAGCAGCAGCGGAATCGAGAACCAGAACAGCTTCTGCGACGGTTTTCCGACGGTAAGGTCAGTGGTCAAATGGGATACCTTCTTTCGGGAGTCTGCTTATCCAGTTTTGACCGGATAAAATGGGGTTTATTGCAATTTTATGCTCTCCCCGAAGGGAGAGCATAATTTTGCGACTTTAATTGACGTTGTTACGCCTTTTTCTTCTGGCGTGCAGTAATAACCGCAACGGTGAGCACCAGCAGCATCACACCTACGCCAAGCGCCAGAATGTCGTTTCCGGTCACACCGCCGACAAGGAAGCCTACAAAGCTTATCGCCGCGATCATCAGCGCGTACGGCATCTGCGTGGAAACGTGATCAATGTGGTTACACTGTGCACCCGCGGATGCGAGGATGGTCGTATCCGAAATCGGCGAAATGTGGTCGCCGCAGACCGCACCGGACAGGCAGGCTGCCACGGTCATGATCAGCATGGTGGACGGTGCATCGCCGAATACCGCAATAGCGATCGGGATCAGGATGCTGAACGTGCCCCAGGAGGTACCGGTGGCAAAGGCCAGACCAAGCGCGATGAGGAAGAATACCGCCGGCATGAACATACCGATGGTGGATTCCGCCTTCACCACAGAGGATACGAAGCCGCCGATGTTGAGGTACTCTTCACGGCAGACACCGGACAGCGTCCACGCAAGCGTCAGGATGAGAATAGCCGGAACCATTGCCTTGAAGCCCTCGGTGAATGCCTCACAGAACTGGCCAAAGGACAGCACCTTGCGCGGGATATACAGCACAAAGGTGAACAGCAGCGTAAAGAATGAGCCGAGCACCAGCGCAGTGGAAGAATCGCAGTTTGCGAACGCCTCAACGATGTTCGCGCCTTCCAGAATGCCGCCGGTGTACAGCATGCCTGCAATGCAGAGCACGATCAGTACGCTGATCGGCAGGATCAGGTCGTAAACCTTGCCCGAGCCGGCTACAACGTGAGTCTCCTCAATCAGAGAGAGATCATCATCCTTATGCGCAAGCTCGTACTTTTTCATCGGGCCGAAGTCGAAATCAGCAGCCATCAGCCAGATGAGGAACGCCAGCGTGAGCAGCGCGTACAGGTTCAACGGGATGGTCTTGAGGAACAGCGAGAAGCCGTCCAGCGTGCTCGATTCCGGCAGGGACGAGCCGACCGCCGCCGCCCACGAGGAGATCGGCGCGATGATGCAGACCGGAGCCGCCGTTGCATCGATGATGTACGCCAGCTTTGCCCGGGAAATGTTGTACTTGTCCGTCACCGGGCGCATGACCGTGCCGACGGTGAGGCAGTTGAAGTAATCGTCCACGAAAATGAACATTCCGAGGAACGAGGTCGCAAACGACGCGCCGCGCCGGCTGCGGATGGTCTTGACCGCCCACTCACCGTATGCGCGTGATGCGCCCGATTTGGTGATCAGCGATACCAGAATGCCGAGCAGTACGAGGAAGATACAAATATTGATATTATCTCCCAATTTACTGCCCATGATGGTGAAAGTCGTCTCGACGGCTTTCAGCGGATGGAAGCCCGTATAGAGCAGCGCACCCGAAAGAATACCGATCATCAGCGAGGAGTAAACCTCCTTTGTGATCAGCGCAAGCGCGATCGCGATGATCGGCGGCAGCAGTGTCCAAACAGTTGCCGTAACGTCCATTCCTTATTTCCCCCTTATACACAGACAAATCGTGTCCGCAATTCCATTCTATTTTATATGGATTTAACCGGATTTACAAGTGCTAATCCTGTTTTTTCCGTCCGAAAGGATATTTTTGTGCAACTTGCAATGGTTTAACGTCATAAATCGTGTTTATAGCGACACCATTCTGCAATCACCTGCCGCCGAAGTGCCAGCACGCCCGCCAGATTAGGCAGCGCCATCAGGCCGTTGAACGTGTCGCTGAGCGCCCACACCGGCTCAAGCCGCATCATGCAGCCCGCTACCGCCGCCAGAAGAAAGGCCGCCTTGTAGACCGGAATTACCCGCTCCCCCATCAAATAGGCCGCTGCACGCTGCCCGTAATACGACCAGCCGAGCAGGGTCGAGAATGCAAACAGCGCGAGCGACACCGCAACGAAGCCCCCGCCGAACCGTCCGAATACGGTGGAGAACGCCTGTGCGGTAAGCTGTGCACCGGTTGTCAGCTGAGAAAGCAAAGGCGTGCCGGACGCGAGCGCGTAGCGGCTTACGTCGTATACCCCGCTCGTGAGAATGACGAACGCGGTGACGCTGCACATCACGATGGTGTCGAAGAATACCTCGAACACCGCCCACATCCCCTGTTCGCACGGCTCCCTTGCGTCTGCGGCGGCATGCACCATGACGGACGAGCCCAGTCCGGCTTCATTTGAAAATATGCCGCGCGACACACCCGCCCGGACGGCCTGCGTCATGCCGTAGCCGAGCACGCCGCCCGTGCCTGCCCTTGTATCGAACGCCATCGAGCAAATCTGCGCGAACGCCTGCGGCAGATTCGCTCGATGCACCCACAGCACAATGACCGCGCCGCCCATGTAGAACAGCGCCATGAATGGCACGAGTGTTTCCGTCACGCGGGACAGCCGTTTGAGGCCGCCGAGAAGCACCGCGCCGAGCAAAACCGCTGTCACCGCGCCGACGATCCCGCTCGGTATGCCGAACGAGCCGGAAAGTCCCTGCGCGATTGAGTTGCACTGGCTCATGTTGCCGATACCGAACGATGCCAGCACGCAGAACAGCGCAAAGGCTCCCGCCAATAGCGGACTGTGCAGACCGTTTTTCAGGTACAGCATGGCTCCGCCGCGCCAACTGCCGTCGCTCCCCTTTTCACGGTAGAGCATCCCGAGCGTGTTCTCCGCAAAAGCCGTCATCATGCCGACAAAGGCGCTCACCCACAGCCAGAGCACCGCGCCCGGACCGCCGAGCGTCAGCGCGGTTGCCACGCCCGCGATGTTGCCCGTGCCGACCGTCGCGGCAAGTGCGGTGCACATGGCCGCAAACGGAGAAACGCCGCCGCTTGTCCGTCTTGCGGCACCGGTAAAGCAGGAAAACAGCGTTTTCCGCAGCCAGAGCGCGCAGTACCGCACCTGAAAAACTCCGGTCACCGCCGTGAAGTACAATCCGGTGCCAAGCAGCAGAATCAGCATGGGCGCGCCCCATATCAGGCCGCGCAGCCGCTCATTTACTTGTAAGATATCGTCCATCGGCATCCCACCTCTCCCCTGTTCCGCATTATATGAACCGGATTTCAGCGGCAGAACGCCCATAATTACTCATTTCTAACGACTAATTCCTACTTCAAATAACAGAAAGCCGCCCGGACAGGCGGCTTTCTGTTATTTGCGAAATTATTCCATCATACCAACGCAGTCGAAGTACGGCTTCTCTGCGATCTTGTCCTTATTCTCCTTGAACAGCGTGTGACCGAGTGTGATGACCAGATAATCTGCCTTGAGAACCTCCTCGAACGATACGTTCGGGATGTTCTGCACCTCAGTGTCCTTGGCGAACGGCTCGCACGCGATAACCTTTACGCCCTTTTCCTGCAGGATGTGGCACAGCTCGATAGACGGCGACTCACGCAGGTCGTCAACGTCCGGCTTATAGGACAGGCCGAGCACACCGACCGTGTCGGTTACCTTCTTCATCTTTGCTACAACCTTGTCAGCGACGAAGTGCGGCTTGTTCTCGTTGCGCTCGCGTGCCGCAAGGATAACCTTTGCCTCCGCCGGGAACTGCTCGTAGATAAACCACGGGTCAACTGCGATGCAGTGGCCGCCAACGCCGACACCCGGGGTCAGGATGTTAACGCGCGGATGGCAGTTTGCCAGCTTAATCAGCTCAAAAACGTCAATGCCCATCTTGTCGCAGATGACGGACAGCTCGTTTGCGTAAGCGATATTGACATCACGGAAGGTGTTCTCGGTCAGCTTGCACATTTCGGCGGTCAGGTCGTCGGTCTTGTGAACGACACCCTTCTCAAGCACCTTCTCGTAGATGGATGCTGCCATTTCAGCAGCCTCCGGCGTGCGGGCGCCGACGATGCGGTCATTGTTCTTCAGCTCATACATCATATTGCCGGGAATAACGCGCTCCGGGCAGTGTGCAACGTGGATCTCGTTCATCGGGATGCCAGATTCCTCGCTCAGTACGCGTGCGAGCATCTCGGAGGTGTGCGGCGGCACGGTGGACTCCAGAATGACCAGATTGGACGGCTCGAGCACCTTGCCTGCCATACGGCCTGCAGACTCTACAAAGCGCAGATCGGCCTTGTGGCTGCCGTTCTCGTCCTTGAAGAACGGCGTCGGCACCGAAATATAAAATACATCGGACTTGCCAAGCTCTTCGGAAAAATGCAGATGACCGTGTGCAACAGCCTTTTCAAATGCTTCCTGCAGACCCGGCTCTACAATATGGATATGACCGCCCTGCAGGGTTTCGATAGTCTTTTTGTTTACGTCAAAGCCGCAGACCTCAAAACCAGCCTCAGCCAGCGTGATCGCCGTCGGCAGGCCGATATAACCCAGTCCCATGACAGTAATTTTCATAATTTTCGTACCTCGTTCAGCATAATCTTCTTACATTATACCACTTTTTTCACGGAATTCAACGTAGTGTTTGAATTTTCACCGAAAAGAGTCTATAATGATACTATCGTTCGTTTATGCAAGTATCATAAACGGCTGTCGGAACCTTTTATCTTCCGATTACATATACTGCTTTATACCCCTAAAGTTTGGAAGGGATACTATGATTTTTAAGGGATTGCTTGAGGATGCACGCTCGATCCGGGACCGCGACCCGGCAGCACGCACCACACTGGAAGTTGTTTTGCTCTATCAGGGCTTTCATGCCCTGTTTTACCACCGTCAGGCGCACTGGCTGTACAAACACAAGCATTTCTTTCTTGCGCGTGCGCTGTCGCAGTTTGCGCGGCATATGACCGGTATTGAGATCCACCCGGGTGCAAAGATCGGCAAACGCCTGTTTATTGACCACGGCATGGGCATCGTTATCGGTGAAACCGCTGAGATTGGCGACGACTGCACGATTTACCACGGTGTAACGCTCGGCGGTACCGGTCACGACACCGGCAAGCGTCATCCGACCATCGGCAACAACGTGCTCATTTCGACCGGCGCGAAGGTTCTCGGACCGTTCAAGGTGGGTGACAACAGCCGTATCGGCGCGAATGCTGTCGTACTGCAGGAGGTTCCGCCGGATTCCACGGTTGTCGGCATCAAGGCGCGCGTCGTCAAGATTGCCGGTCAGCGTGTCGGTCCGTCTCCGGCGTATGCGCTCGACCAGATCAACCTGCCGGACCCGCTTGCACAGGAACTGTGCCGTCTGCAGAACCGTGTTTACGCCAACGAGCAGAAGCTCAAAAAGGAAGAGGAACGCGAGCGCGAAGCCGACAAATAATACACATAAAAACAAGCCCTTCGGTGCAAACTGTCACCGGAGGGTTTCTTTTATGAAAATTTCAGTGAAATATGCGGTCACAGGTGCTCTTTCCGGTGCAGCAAACGGATTTTTCGGGGCAGGCGGCGGGTTATTTCTTGTACCGCTGCTGATTTCCTGGTGCGGCATGGAGCAGAAGCGCGCGTTTGCGACCTCAGTCGCGGTAATTTTCCCGCTGTGTGCGGTCTCGGCGGTGATCTACCGACTGAAGGGTGGTCTGCCGATTGCGCAGGCGGTGCCGTATCTGCTCGGCGGCGCGGCAGGCGGCGTGCTGGCCGGAAAGTTATTCGGCAGGGTAAAGGCAGACTGGCTGCGCCGTGCATTCGGCGTGCTGATTCTCTACGGCGGCATCCGTGCCGTCCTGCTGCTGTGAGCGCGGTACTTGCGGTCGCAATCGGTCTGCTGACCGGTATTTTAAGCGGCTTCGGCATTGGCGGCGGCTCACTTTTGCTGCTGTATCTGACGCTTTTTGAAGGGGCAGGGCAGTATCAGGCGGGCGGCATCAACCTGCTGTATTTTCTCTCGTGTGCGCCTGCAGCGCTGATTTCGCACCGCAAAAACGGACTCATCGAAAGGGAAGCGGTCAAATGCTGCGTACCGGCAGGCGTGGTGACCTCAGTCCTTTCGGCGCTGCTTGCCGCAAGAGTAGACACCGACCTGCTGCGGCGTGCTTTCGGCGTGGTTTTACTCTATATCGGCGTAAAAGAGACCTTTTTGCGCAAAAAATAACACCTTCTTCACATTTCGTGAAGAAGGTGTTGCTTTTACTTATACTTCTGATACTCGCCGACGGCAAGTTCGTCACAGCGGTTGTTATATGGATTATCCGCGTGACCCTTGACCCAATGGAACCGCACCTCGTGTTTATCCAGCAGATCGAGCAGACGCCCCCAGAGTTCCGGATTTTTTGCGGGTTTCTTATCACTTTTAACCCAACCGCGCGCACGCCAGCCCTTGGCCCAGCCCTTGGTAATGCCGTCAACAACATACTTGCTGTCCGAATACAGATCGACTGAGCACGGCTCCTTGAGGGTCTCGAGGGCGGTAATTACACCGAGCAGCTCCATGCGGTTGTTCGTGGTGGACGGCTCGGAGCCGGAAAGCTCCTTTTCCGCCTTGCCGTACTGCAGGATCGCACCCCAGCCGCCGGGTCCCGGATTGCCCGAGCACGCACCATCTGTGTAAATGGTTACAGTTTTCATTGGTTTTCTCCTGTGAGAGTGATTTTAAATTGTGAAAAGGTGGAATACCTTTGTTGCCAATTCCGAAGCGAGGATCGCTGCCAGCATCACCGGAGCCACCCAGCGTACCATAACGCGGTGCAGCTTCTCGCGGTGGAACGAACCGGCACCTTCCTTTACCTCGTCTGCGATGACCTTGGTGCCGACTACATGACCAATCAGGATGCAGGTGAGCAGCGCCACGATCGGCATGAGCACGGAGTTGGAGATAAAGTCAAAGAAGTCGAGGAACTGCATACCGATAATGGTGATCGTTGCCCACGGACCATAGCCGAGACAGGACAGCATGCCAATGATCAGGCAGCTTGCCGTAATAGCGATGGTAGCCGTCTTGCGCTTCATGTGTGCCTTGTCCATCAGCACGGAAACCAGTGTTTCCATCAGCGAAATGGAGGAGGTCAGCGCCGCAAACAGTACGAGCAGGAAGAATACCGCGCCGATAATGGTGCCGAACTTCATGGAGTCGAATACCATCGGCAGAGTGATGAACATCAGACCCGGACCGCTGTTTACCTGAGACGGATCGCCGCCGTTGAACGCGATAACCGCCGGAATGATCATCAGACCGGCCACAAACGCGAACAGCGTGTCGAAAATCTCAATCTGAGTGACAGAGTGCTCAAGCAGATTTTCCTTCTGCATGTAGGAGCCGTAGGTGATCATAATACCCATTGCCAGCGACATCGAGTAGAACATCTGTCCCATCGCACCAAGCACGGTAGATACCGAAAACTGCGAGAAATCGGGCAGAATATAATATTTCAGGCCCTGCAGCGCACCCGGAATGGTCAGCGAGTAGATTGCGATAACGATCGCCAGAATGGCGAGAATCGGCATCATGATACGGCTTGCCTTCTCGATGCCCTTCTCAACACCGAAGATAACGACAATGGTGGTCGCCAGCACGAACAGGATGAACCACGGGGTCGGTCCGTTGAAGCTGAAAATCGTCGAGGACAGCGAACCCGCATCGTAGCCAATGAAATTGCTGAAAAATCCGCCGTTGTCGGCCGCCTCAAGTGCGTTGCCGCTGATAAAGGTGAACAGGTATTTCATAACCCATCCGCCGATAACACAGTAATACGGCGTGATGATGAACGGCACGAACGCCGCCAGCCAGCCGAGGAATCCGAACCGCTTATCGAGCGCCTTGTACGCACCGATGCAGGACAGACGGGTCTTTCGTCCGATGGCAATCTCGGTAATCATCAGTGAAAAGCCGAACGTCAGCGCGAGAATAAGGTACACCAGCAGGAAAATACCGCCGCCGTACCGTGCCGCCAGATAGGGGAATCGCCAAAGGTTGCCCAGACCTACCGCCGAGCCTGCCGCCGCCAGCACGAAACCAATTCGGCTGGAGAAGCTGCTTCTCTTTTTTTGTTCCATGTTTTGTGTTTTACTCCCTTACATACAATATCTTTTAGACTGTCCGAAATGACAGCCATAATGAAATAAAATTATTTCTATTTTACCATATCCGAAAGTTTTTCACAAGCTGTTTGCAGGAAAAGTACATTGTGCTATAATATCTTTTATCGGATATGATCGTTTTATCTGCCATAATTTGAAAGAAACGGCAGTATTCCTTCCGCAGAGCGGGCTGCCCTCTATCATTTAAGGCAATACCGCATAATTGAACAAGAGCGATTTGCGAGCAAATTTTGCGTGCTGACAAGGCGCGGTTTTGCGGTAATACTTGATGTATTACCGTGAAATCGCAACAAAGTCAGGACATAAAATTTCCGCAAAGCGCCGTAGCTTTAATTGTGCGGTGTTGCCTTAAGCATATATGAAACAACAAACCATAAACGAGGTGTATTGACATGAAAAAATACAAATTCGGTGTTCTCGGTGCCGGCAACATGGGTACCGCTATTGCAGAAGGCGCAGTGCGCGCAGGCCGTTTTGCGCCTGAGCAGGTGCTGATGTTCAACCGCAGCGAGGAAAAACGCGCCGCTCATGCAGCCAAGGGCTACGCCGTCACGGGTGACTATACCGAGGTCTACGCAGAAAGCGAGATCGTGCTGCTGGCCGTCAAGCCGCAGAATTTCGATGAAATCCTGCCGAATCTGGCGAAATATGAAGGGGAGAAGCCGCTTGTCGTATCCATTGCCGCAGGCGTGACCTTCGCCAAGCTGGAGGGTGCGCTCGGTGCGGACACCGCGATGATCCGCGTGATGCCGAACACGCCGCTTATGCTCGGCGAGGGTGCAACCCAGCTGGTTAAGAATGCGGCCGCAACCGACAAGCAGCTGTCCGAACTCTGTGAACTGTTCAACACCATGGGCGTTACCGTCACGTTTGAGCAGGAGAACATGCTCAACGAGGTCATTCCGTATGCCGGTTCGGCTCCGGCGTACCTGTATGCCTACGCGGACGCATTTGTGCAGAGCGCAAAGCAGCACGGCATCAACGAGGACGACGCGCTGACGCTCATCTGTCAGACCATGATCGGCTCGGCAAAAATGCTGCTGCGCCGCGATAAGACACCGGCAGAGCTGATCCGCGCGGTGTGCTCGCCCGGCGGCACCACCATCGAGGGTATGAAGGTGCTTGAGGACCGCGATCTGTACGGAATCGTGTCGGAAGCCTGCGATAAGTGCATTAAGCGTGCCTACGAGCTTGGCTAAATGTGCCGTTAGCATTGACTTTGCCCCATCCGTATGGTAAAGTATAGGCAAAGCACTTAATCGGCATTTACGCCGTATTTTGTTTGATTGATTTTTATTATGACAATAGTTCCGCATCATTTGAGAGGGAGTGGATACCGTGAAAAATTCTACCAAGGTGAAAGCAGGTCTGCTGCTGACCAGCCTTGCCTGTGCAGCCGGTGCTACCGCAGCGCTTGTTATGCTTCAGAAAAAGCGTGAAGAGGAAGTTTACCACGAGGCTGAACTGAAGGCCATGGATGAGCTGGAGGAAATGATGCGTGCCGAGTCCGACTGTGCCTCCTGCGCATGCGCAGAGGAGTGCGCGGATACTTCGGTATATCAGGACGCATTTGACGATGCCCCCAAGGCAGCTGAACCGGCGGCTGAGGAGCCTCAGACTGAGGCCGAGGAAGAGCCGGAAGCCGAAGAGGACTAACCCAATGTTACCAGCAAACGGACGGAATACTCCGTCCGTTTTGTTTATCTAAATAGCTAAAATAAGGAGTTTTACCCATGATCGAATACGAAGGCAGAGTTTTTCGTCCGCCCTCTGAGGCATACAGCCTGATTGTGCAGGTCACCATCGGCTGCAGCCACAACAAGTGTACCTTCTGCGATATGTACAAGGAAAAGCGTTTCCGCGTGCGCAAGCTGGAGGAGGTCAAGGCTGATTTTGATGAAGCACGCCGCATGTACCGCCGTGTCGGCCGTATTTTTCTGGCAGACGGCGATGCGCTGATGTGCCGTCCCGAGCACATGGCAGAAATCCTGCGCTACATCAAGAAGGTATTTCCGGAGTGCGAGCGCGTTACCAGCTATGGCTCTCCGGCGTCCATTCTGTGCAAAAAGCAGGAAGATTTGAACATGCTGCACGATCTGGGTCTGGATATGATCTATCTGGGTCTGGAATCCGGCTCGGATGAGGTACTGCGCCGCATCAACAAGGGCGAAACCGCCGATGAGATCGTTCATGCGGGTTTGATGGTCAAGGAAGCCGGCATGAAGCTGTCCGTTACCTGCATTGCGGGTCTCGGCTCACTGGAGCTGAGCGAGGAGCACGCCATCAAGACCGCAGAAGCGCTCTCCCGCATGAAGCCGGAGTACATTGGCCTGCTGACCCTGCTGTTTGAGCTGCCGACGCCGCTCATGCGCGACTGGCAGGAGGGCCGTTTCTACCTGATGAACCCGATTGAAATCGCGCACGAAACCCTCATCCTGCTCGAACATATCGACTCCGAGGGCAGTATTTTCCGTGCAAATCACGCGTCTAACTACGTTAATCTGGCGGGCACGCTCAACCAGGACAGGGAAGCCATGTGTGCACGTCTGCGCAAGGCCCTTGAGGGCAAAATCAAATTCAAGAGTGAGCAATACCGGGCAAGATAACCAATTTAATGCAACTTAAATTGTGATAATCCGCAAAATTGTTAACATTCTGTGTTGTTTGCGTTACAATTTTCAAAAAAGCGAGACAATGTGCAAAAAGTGTGCTATACTGGTTTCGATCGTGAAAAGCGGAGAGGATGCTTTTCGGGCGTTAAGAATTTGTTAATTTAGTATTTACTGTTAGAATTAACATGTGTTCCGTCTTGGAGGACTGATAAATGGATTCCGTATCCCACATTCGCGTTGCAAATCTGCTGATGGATTACGTTGAGCAGACCTGCGGCGTGACCTTTGATCAGAGCGGCTTTATTTACGGCAACCTGAAACCGGATCTGACCGGTACTTACCTCACCAAACGCCATAACCCATCCATTATGATGGATGAGGTGATGGAAAAAATCCGCACTTTTACGCGCAAGTATACCATCGGGCGTACCAACGGACGCGAGCTGTCGGTCGATCTCGGCGAGATCTGCCACTACATGACCGACTTTTTCACCTACCCACACAACGACGATATCTATGAGCACAATCTGCTCGCACATTATGTTTATGAAAAGCGCGTTGCACTGGTAATTCGCCGCCGTATGACCGAAGATAAGTTTGAGAAATGGGCAAGTCCCATCATTCCGCCCACGACCGTGGACACACTCGTGAACCGCATTTCCACGATGCACGAGGCTTACCGTACTTCGACTAAGCCGCATGGCATCAACGACGATCTGCAGCATATCTGCATCGCTACCGCTACCGTGGTGCTGTCTATCATCAGCATCGTTTACGAGCAGGTCGAGGATACTGCAGTCGCTACCGCGTAAAACTGTATAAGTCAAAAAACCGCCTTTACAGGCGGTTTTTCTGTTTTTCAGGCACAAAAAGACGAGTCCAAACGGACTCGTCTTTTGCTTTTTATTCTGCGGTACTCTCTGCGTTTTCAGCGGATTCAGAGGTTTCTTCCTCGACTTCTGCCGGGTCTTCCTCCTCCTTGTCCGTGCGGGCAATCGAGATAACCTTTACGTCCTCGCCGGTACGCATGACGATAACGCCCTGCGAGCCGCGGCCGCATTCGCGGATCTCCTCAACGCCGGTGCGGATGATAACGCCGTCATCGGTGATGATCATAACGTCGTTTTCGCTGTCTACAACAGCGATGCCTGCCACCAGACCGGTCTTTTCGGTCAGGTTATGCAGCATCATGCCGCCGCCGCCGCGATGATGCACGGTAAACTCCTCAACAGGAGTACGCTTGCCGTAGCCGTTCTCGGTGATGGAGAGCACATATGCGTCCTTACGGGCACGCGCCGCGCCGATAACGTAATCGCCCTCGGCCAGCTTGATGCCGCGCACGCCGGTAGCCACACGGCCCATTGCACGAACCTCGTTCTCGTCAAAGCAGATGGCCTTGCCCTCATGGGTTGCGATGAGGATGTTCTGCTCGCCGTCGGTCAGACGAACGTCAACCAGTGCATCGTCCTCGTTGAGGTTGAGCGCACGCAGACCCGCACGGCGGATGTTCTGCAGGTCGCTCAGCACGATACGCTTTGCAATACCCTGACGGGTGACGAAGAACAGGAACTTATCATCCGCAAACTCCTGAATCGGGAACATTGCGGTGATTTTTTCGCCGTTTTCCAGTTCCAGCAGGTTAACAATGTTCATGCCCTTAGCCGAACGTCCGGTCTCCGGAATCTGGTATCCCTTTAGCTTGTAAACCTTGCCGCGATCCGAGAAGAACAGGATGGTGTCATGCGTGGATGCGGTGAAGATATCCTTTGCGAAGTCCTCCTCACGGGTGCTCATTGCGGAAACACCACGGCCGCCGCGGCGCTGTGCGCGGTAAACCGAGGTCGGCTGGCGCTTGATATAGCCGAAGTGGGTGAGGGTGTACGCGCAGTCCTGCTGCTCGATGAGGTCCTCAATGTCGATCTCGTCAGCCACATTCTCAATGCGCGTATGGCGCTCGTCGCCGTATTTCTGCTTGATCTCCTGCAGCTCCTGCTTAACAACAGCAAGAATATTCGCATCGCACGACAGAATTTCCTCAAAGCCTGCAATGCGGCTCTCGAGGTCCTTGTACTCGTCGTTGATCTTCTCCTGCTCCAGACCGGACAGGCGGCCCAGACGCATATCTACGATGGCCTGCGCCTGCGGCTCGTCGAGGTGGAACTCGAAATGCTCCGAGCCGTCCACGATGCCGAGCAGTGCAATCTGGTCGATCCAGAACGGCTCTGCCATCAGGTTTTCCTTGGCTTCGGCCTCGTTCTTGGAGGCACGGATAATTGCGATAATGCGGTCGATATTGTCGGTTGCGACCTTAAGGCCCTCCAGAATGTGCGCACGGTCGCGCGCCTTCTTGAGATCAAAGCGCGTGCGGCGCTCGACAACGTCCTTCTGGAAGCCGATATACTGATCGAGGATCTGGCGCAGCGTCAGCACACGCGGCTGCAGCTTGCCGCCCGCACCCGGCACGAGTGCGATGTGGATCATCGAAATGGTATCCTCGAGCTGCGAATAGGTGAACAGCTGGTTGAGGATGACCTGCGCGTTGGCATCGCGGCGAACATCCACGACAATCTGCATACCCTCGCGAGAGGAATGGTCCTGAATGTTCGTGATGCCGTCGATGCGCTTATCCTTGACGAGATTTGCCATGGACTCGACCAGACGCGCCTTGTTTACCATGTACGGGATCTCGGTAATAACGATCTGGCTCTTGCCGTTCGGCAGGTCAACGATCTCGGTCTTTGCGCGAACCTTGATCTTGCCGCGGCCGGTCGCATAAGCTGCACGGATGCCGCTGCGGCCCATGATAACGCCGCCGGTCGGGAAGTCCGGTCCCTTGATGAACTGGCAGATCTCGTCCATCTCCGCCTCGGGATGGTCGATGACATAGCAGGTGCCGTCGATAACCTCCGCGAGGTTGTGCGGCGGGATGTTGGTTGCCATGCCGACCGCGATACCGGACGAGCCGTTTACCAGCAGGTTGGGGAAGCGGGAAGGCAGTACGACCGGCTCCTGGCGCTCCTCGTCGAAGTTCGGCTGGAAATCGACCGTGTTTTTCTTGATATCCGCCAGCATGTAGTTCGCCAGCTTGGCCATGCGGGCCTCGGTATAACGGTATGCTGCCGGAGGGTCGCCGTCCACGGAACCGAAGTTGCCGTGACCGTCGATCAGCGGATAGTGCAGCGAGAACGGCTGCGCCATACGCACCATCGCATCGTAAACCGATGCGTCGCCGTGCGGATGATACCGGCCGAGCACATTACCGACGGTCGTTGCCGACTTGCGGTAGGGCTTGTCCGAGGTCAGACCGTCCTCGTACATCGCGTACAGGATGCGGCGGTGTACCGGCTTTAAGCCGTCGCGCACGTCAGGCAGCGCACGGCCGACAATAACACTCATTGCATAGTCGATGTAGCTTTTCTTCATCTCGCGTTCGAGATCGACCTGCATGATTTTCTGCTGTTCGTATTCTTGACTCATATTTTAATTTTGCCTCCAAAAGTGTTGGCTTTCAGCCGAAAACGACTGTTTTTATCGCTTAGAGGATACTGAGCAGCTCGTCTACCTGCTCCTCGGTCGTGGCCCAGCTGGTCGCCAGACGGATGACCGTATGCTCCGCGTCATATTTCTCTATAAAGCTGTAAACTACCTTGCTTTGCAGCTCGGGCAGTCTGCTGTTTTCTACAATGATGAACTGCTGGTTTGTCGGGGATTCCAGTGCAAAGCGGTATCCCTTTGCTTTGAGACCGTCCCGCAGCTTGATGGCGAGTTTGACCGCCGGTGCACAGATTTTCTCGTACAGCCCATCGGTGAACAGGGCGTCGAACTGCAGCGCGTTCAGACGGCCCTTGGCGATCATTGCGCCGCGGCGCTTGACCATCGTGACGAACTGTTTCGGCATATTGCCGTGCGTGAACACAACCGCCTCGCCGCAGAGCGCGCCGCACTTGGTGCCGCCGATGTAGAACACATCAGTCAGCTTGGCAATGTCCTGCAGCGTCACATCGGTGTCCGCCGTAAGGCCGTAGCCGAGGCGTGCGCCGTCCAGAAACAGCGGCATGGAAAACTCTCTGCACACGGCAGAAATGTGCTCCAGCTCGTTTCTCGTGTAAAGCGTGCCGTATTCGGACGGATGTGAAATGTAAACCATGCCCGGAAATACCATGTGGTCGTGGCTTGCGTCCGCATAAAAGGTCTGAACATATTCACGGAGATCATCCGCATCCAGCTTGCCGTTCTTATGCGGAACGGTCAGCACCTTGTGTCCGGTGGACTCGATGGCGCCGGCTTCATGCGTATTCACATGACCGCAGGAGGACGCTACAACGCCCTCATACGGACGGAGCAGCGTATCAATGACGACCATGTTGGTCTGTGTGCCGCCGGTCAGGAAATACACCTGAGCGTCCGGGCAATCCGCCGCTGCTTTAATCTTTTCTGCCGCCGAAGCGGTAAATTTATCGTTGCCGTAGCCGGAAACCGGCTCCATATTCGTCTGTGCCAGATGCTCTAAAATCTTGGGGTGTGCGCCATAACCGTAATCATTTTCAAAAAACAGCATAGTTTTCTCCCTTATACGTCCAGATTCATTACATATTTTGCATTTCGCTCGATAAATTCGCGTCTGGGTTCTACCTTTTCGCCCATCAGGAGCGCAAAGGTCTCATCGGCAGCGGCCGCGTCCTCCATCGTAACCTGCAGCAGCGTGCGGTGCTCCGGGTCCATGGTGGTTTCCCACAGCTGCTGCGGGTCCATCTCGCCGAGGCCCTTGTAACGCTGTACACGCACATTATCGCCCATTTCAGCGATGCAGTCGCGCTGCTGCTCCTCGGTATAGGTGTAGCGGACATCCTTGCCCTTTTCGTTCTTGAACAGCGGCGGCTGTGCGATGAACACATGGCCGTGCTCGATCAGCGGGCGCATAAAGCGGAAGAAGAACGTCAAAAGCAGGGTGCGGATATGCGAGCCGTCAACATCGGCATCGGCCATCAGGATGATCTTGCCGTAACGCAGCTTTGCAAGGTCAAAATCATCACCGAAGCCCGCGCCGAACGCGGTGATCATCGGGGTGAGCTTGTCGTTGCCGTAAACACGGTCGAGGCGTGCCTTTTCCACGTTCAGCATCTTGCCCCACAGCGGCAGGATGGCCTGATGGCGGCGGTCGCGGCCTTCTTTGGCGGAGCCGCCTGCGGAATCACCCTCGACGATGTAGATTTCGGTGTAGGTCGGGTCCTTTTCGATGCAGTCCGCCAGCTTGCCCGGCAGGGAAGCCGAATCCAGTGCGGACTTGCGGCGGGTCATCTCACGCGCCTTTTTTGCGGCCTCGCGGGCACGCGCGGCAGTCTGCGCCTTTTCGATGATGGTGCGCGCTACCTGCGGGTTCTCCTCGAAGAAGGTCATCAGCTTCTCGGAAACCATTGCGTCCACCAGCGCACGCATTTCGCTGTTGCCCAGCTTGGTCTTGGTCTGGCCCTCGAACTGCGCTTCCTGCAGCTTGACCGAGATAATCGCAGTCAGACCCTCGCGCGCGTCCTCGCCCTTGAAGGACTCATCGTCCTTGAGCAGCTTGTATTTCTTGCCGTAATCGTTGAGTACACGGGTCAGAGCGGCCTTAAATCCGGTCTCATGCGTGCCGCCCTCGGTGGTGTTGATATTGTTTGCGAAGGACAGCATCAGCTCGCTGTAGCTGTCGGTATACTGCATGGCAACCTCGGCCATCGAGGTATCGCGGCTGCCCTCCATGTAGATCACATTCTCGTGCAGCGGCGTCTTCGTACGGTTGAGGTGCTCGACAAACTGGCGGATACCGCCCTCATAATGCATGACCTCCTCGACCGGCTCATCGTCGCGCTCATCGCGCAGCGTGATTTTCAGACCTGCGTTGAGGAACGCCTGCTCGCGCAGACGCTTTTCGAGCACATCGTACTCGTAGATGGTCGTCTCAAAGATCTCCGGGTCCGCATGGAAACGAATGGTCGTGCCGGTTTCGCTCTCGCACGGCGTATCGCGCATCTTGACGGTCGTTACACCGCGCTCAAAGCGCATGTAGTGCTTGGTATGGCCGTCGCGGACCTCGGCCTCCAGCCAGTCGGACAGCGCGTTTACGACCGATGAACCAACGCCGTGCAGACCGCCGGATACCTTGTAGCCGGAGCCGTCGAACTTGCCGCCTGCGTGCAGGACGGTGAGCACAACCTCGAGCGTCGGAATGCCCATCTGCGGGTGAATACCGCAGGGAATGCCGCGGCCGTTGTCGGCAACGCGGATGATATCGCCCTTTTCGATCGTAACTTCGATGTGCGTGCAGTAGCCTGCGAGCGCCTCATCGATCGAGTTATCGACGATCTCATACACCAGATGGTGCAGACCGCGTGCCGAGGTAGAACCGATGTACATACCCGGGCGCTTGCGGACAGCCTCTAAGCCTTCGAGCACCTGAATCTGATTTTCATCATATTTGTCGGTAACCTTCAGGTCGAGCACTTCGTCCTTGATTTCGATTTCTTCACTCATATCGTTAAATTTCCTTTCCAGAAATTGCGGGAACAAAACAAATCGCGCGTCAGCGCGCATAAAATAGAATTTCCATCGGAAATTCATAAAAAGTGGGAGTATGTATCACACTTTTTATACAAGTGCGGAGAAAAGTTTCAACCATCGGGCGGAACTTTTCGTAGCTTGGGATATGTCCGCGTATACGCGGCATATCCTTTTCGTCGAAAAATGTATTTTTCGACGAAGGCGGAGCCTACACGGCGTAGCCCTTTTCAGCGCGGCGCTGAATGGCCTGCGGAGAAAGCTGTGTCAGGTATAGGGTCTCACCGAGGGCGTTTTCGCACAGCACAGCCGCGCGCGGCAGATCGTCGTACAGCTCGATGATCCGTCCCTCGTCCTGCAGGCGTTCAAGCAGCAGGCGCGTGCGCTTGGATGCGGTCGCCGTGTCCATATCGAACACCGCAACTACGCTCTGCAAGGGCACGATGTAGTCCTGACCTAAATGTAAATACATTCTGTTCCTCCGGAATAATTAGAAATTAGTAATGCGTAATCAAAGTCCTGCGGATTTTCTATCCGTTTCAACAATCGCGCCGTGCGCGACACCCTAATTTCTAATTACTAACTGGATTTAATTATACCACTTTTTTTACTAATTGTGTACCCTAAACCTAAGGAAAAACAAATATTTCTCTGTTTTTTTGAAAGAAAACAAGGGCACGGCAGGAAATTTCGAGGTGGTATCTGTTCCCGCCGTGCAATAGTTTGTAAAATTATGTGATTTTAGTGTGTTTCTGCGGATTTTTCGCCGTTTTGAATATGGAAAACCGCGCCTGCACGCAGCTTTTCCGAGATGCCGTCCTCGCAGCAGGTGATCATGACCTGACCCGCCGATATGCGGTTGAGCACAAAGTCCTGACGGCGGCGGTCAAGCTCGCTGAGCACATCGTCGAGCAGCAGCACCGGATACTCGCCGTCCTCGTCGAAGAACAGCTCACGCTCGGCGAGTTTAAGTGACAGTATGCAGGTCCGCACCTGTCCCTGCGAGCCGAAGGAAGCGGCACTGCGGCCATCCAATAACAGCTCCAAGTCATCCTTATGCGGACCGGAAAGACAGCTTTTGGCCGCAATCTCGGCGGTTTTATGGCTGAACACATGGTCGATAAGTTGCTTTTCGATTGTTCGAGCGTCTGCAAACGGGTCGGTGACGCTCGACACGGTCTTGTACACACCGGAGAGCACCTCATGCGGCGCGATATCTGCATAGACGGCAGCCGCAGCTTTCAGCAGCTTACGGCAGTAGTACGCGCGGTAGCGGATAATCTGCGCGCCGATATGCGCCATGCGCAGCGAGAAATCCTCCCACATGGAGAGCAGGGAAGGCTTTTCTTCGCTGTCGCGCAGAATGCGCGTTTTATGCTCGTGCAGACGGTTGTATTCCTCGAGATAGCGTGCGTAGTTGGGCCGCATCTGACACAGCGCGGTATCGAGAAATCGGCGGCGAGCCGCCGCTCCGGCACGGACGAGCATCAGGTCCTCCGGGCAGAACAGCACGGTTTTGAGCAGTCCCTGTGCGTCCGACTGGCGTTTCTGCCGCACACCGTTTTTGTAGATTTCCATCGCTTTGGTGCGGGAAAACCGCAGTTCAAGCGAAATATCGCGCTCCTGCGCGAGAAAATCCGCAAAGATAAAAGCATGATTCTCTCCGAACCGCAGCCCCTCTTTTTTCTGGGCCGTGCGGAACAGCCGCATGGTCGAGCAGGCCGCTGCCGCTTCGAGCAGGTTGGTTTTGCCCTGTCCGTTTTCGCCGCAGATCAGGTTGACCGCCGGATCGAACGCAAACGATTCGTCCGCGTAGTTGCGGAAATTCTGCAGTTTTAACGACTTGATGTACATGGGCTTCTCCATATTAGACGGTTTGTATGATAACGGACACGCAAAATCGCGTTCGTTATCGTACATAGTGTTTATTTTATTTGATGCAGACCTTCGCGCCGTCCAGCTCTACCGTGTCACCGGAACGCAGTTTTTTGCCGCGCATGGTGCAGATTTCGCCGTTTACCAGCACTTCGCCCTCGGCAATGCGGATCTTCGCTTCGCCGCCGGAGCTTACCATGTTTGCAAATTTGAGCAGTGCATCAAGTTTGATGAATTCAGTTTCAATTGTAATTTCAGTCATTGGCTTTCAGTCTCACAGGCAGTACAAGATAGGTGTATTTATCGCCTTCCATCGGCGAAATGATCATCGGGTTGAGTGCGCCCTTGAGCTGCAGCTTCACCTGCTCATCGCCGGCCGCGCGCAGCGCCTCCAGAATGTAGCGGTTGTTGAAGCCGATCTCAAGGTTCTCGATCGAGCCGTCAAACGGGCATTCGTCATAGCTCTTGCCGATCGCGGTCACACACGACATCTGCACATACGAGCCGTCAAAATGGAAGCGGATCGGGTTTTTCAGCTTTTCCGACACGATCAGGGAGACACGCTCGATGCACTGGATCAGCTCCTGGCGATCCGCCGAAACCTCGTGCTCGAACTCCTTCGGAATGGCCGCACGGTAGTTGAGAAACTCGCCGTCGATCAGACGGGTAATGAGAGTCGTGCCGCCGATGCGGAACAAAATGTTCTTGGAATCCGGAAAAATCTCGACAATATCGTCATCATCGCCCAGAATTCGTTCGATCTCGCGCAGGGACGCGCCCGGCACAACAAACTTCATATCACCGGGAACGCCTTCGACGGTCTCGCGGCGTACAGACAGGCGGTAGCCGTCAACGGCCACGACGTTCAGACGGCTGCCTTCGATTTCAAACAGGCAGCCGGTATGGATGGGCTTGGATTCGTTGTCCGAAACCGAGAAAATGGTCTGCGCGATCATGCTCTTGAGAATGGGCTGCGGCAGAGAAAGGCCCTTGTCGCTGGCCACATCAGCCAGAGCCGGATACTCGTCGGCCTCGCTGGCCATCAGGTTGAATACCGAACGGCCGCACTTGATGGTGGTCATCAGCTTGTCGTCGGTCTCAAGGTAGACCACGTCCTGCGGCAGCTTGCGCACGATTTCGCAGAACAGACGGGAATTCAGTACGATTCTGCCGGGTTCTACTACATCGACCTGAGCGGTCGTGCGAATGCCCATGGACAGGTCGTAGCCGGTGATGGTCAGGGTATCTGCATCGGCTGCCAGCAGCAGACCTTCGAGCAGCGGCATCGAGCTTTTGCCGGTTACTGCGCGTGAGGCGATGTTGAGCAGATTCAGCAGGGTTTCTTTTTCACAGGAAAACTTCATAGTTGCTCCTCTCAAAACTGGAAATAAAACAAAGAGTCGGTTTATGCAGTGTTTGCATATTTATAAATATACGCCAGCGAATACTGTGCGATTGCACACACCATCTAATGACCATGTCCGCAGTGGGCGAACAGCTTCTGGCCTGCGTCGCCAGAGACTCGAAAGATCACACATAACAGAAGGATAGGATATAGTATTCGTAGTAGTACCTGGGGAAATTGGGGAAAACCCGAAAATCCTCAGGTATGGCGCGGGAAATGTCGTACACAGGAGGTTGTGGATGAAAAATAAACGATACACAGCGAAATAACCCTGTTATTTATCCACAGAGTTATCCATGTGGAATCCACAGGATGATTGGGGATAACTGAACTGTGCATTTTTAGACTGTGGAAAAGCCGTTTTGCACGAATGCACGGCAAAGATCAGCCGTCGCCGCGGATATTATTATGCAGCTTTTTGATGACGTCCTCGGTCTCGCGGGAGTTCTTGCGCTCCTCCTCGATCTTGTTGCAGGCGTGCATGACGGTGGTATGGTCGCGTTTGAATATCTTTGCAATATCGGGGAAGGAGTATTCAAGCTCCTGCCGGATCATGTACATTGCCATCTGCCGCGGGTAGGCTACATCCTTGGAGCGATTCTGCGAGATCATCTGCTCGACCGGGATATAGAAGTAGTTCGCTACCGCTTCCATAATGCGCTCCGGTGTCGGATTGAGACCCGGATTCTCGGTGCGCAGCGCGTCGATCGCGTTTTCTGCAAGCGAAACCGTGATGCGTTCGCCCATCAGCTCGTGCATGGCCTTGATCTTTTTGACCGCGCCTTCGAGCTGGCGGATATTTGCCTGGATATTCTCTGCAATGTAGTTGGATACGTCATCGGGCAGTTCAACGCCCATTTTGACCGCTTTATCGCGGATAATGGCGATTCTGGTCTCAAAATCAGGCGGCTGAATATCAGCCAGCAGACCCCATTCAAAACGGGTCTTCATGCGGTCCTCGAGCGTGTTGATTTCCTTCGGCGGACGGTCAGAAGTGAGCACGATCTGCTTTTTTGCCTCATAAAGCGCGTTAAAGGTATGGAAAAATTCCTCCTGCGTGCGCTCCTTGCCGGCGATGAACTGCACGTCGTCCAGCAGCAGCAGGTCAACCATGCGGTACTTGTTGCGGAATGCCTGTACGTTGCCTTCCTGGATGGCGGTGATCAGCTCGTTGGTGAAATCCTCACCCTTTACATATATAATGCGGTATTCCGGATGGGTGCGGCGCAGCACGTTTGCGATCGCGTACATCAGATGCGTTTTACCCAGACCCGAGTTGCCGTAAATAAAGAGCGGGTTGTTCTCTGCCGCCGGGCGCTGCGAAACCGCAAGTGCAGCCGCATGCGCGAATTTATTGCTCGAACCGACGATAAAACGCTCAAATGTGTAGTCGTCATATGGAGAAGTGCTCGTGCTCGGCGCGGTGTATTCGCCGGTCACTACAACGATTGTGATCGGGTCGCCGGTCAGGTTGTGCAGTACCTCCTGCAGAGGAGCGATAAATTTGGACTCGATAAATTCTTTCTTAAAGGGTACCGGAGAGTGCAGCACCAGCCGATTATCCCCAAAGGAAACGACCGTTACGTCGTCAAACCAAGCGGAAATGGTGGAAGGAGGGAAGTCCAGCTGCTCGAGCGCCATCTCCAATATATTGTTTGCCATAGGGCGCCTCCTGTCGATAATGATTCTATTTTATAATAGCATATTTTATCCACAAGTTCAATGCGTCGATGTGGATAACTGTCCGGCGGCGTGCCGCGCGGCAGCATGATTTTGAACAGCCGAACCGGTTTATTTACTTCGCAGAATTTAAAAAAATCGGCGTTTTTTGCGTCGAAATCATCGAAAATTAAGCCGGCTGGAAAAAATGCACGGCGTTTTTTATGAAAACTGCGGAATTTATGCAAAAATTCATCGAAAATTGGCGGCTTTTCCGCGGAAATCCGAAAATCCACAGATTGCCGAAAACCGTGATTACGCAAGACATTGAGCAGATGCTTCTACTTATCCACAACATGTTGACAACCTGTGTAAACTGCTGAAATTCGTTCAGAGGGTCGGAAAAAATGCTTGACAAAATCGAACCTATATAGGATAATAAATATCGTATCCTATTATGCAGACAGGCAGCGGCATATGCCCGCGTCTTGCGCCGGACCTATGCCGGTGCCCATCTGTAAATTTTAGAACAGGGAGGTGCACAAAGTTATGAAGAGAACGTTCCAGCCGAAGAAGCGTCAGCGCTCCAAGGAGCACGGCTTCCGTAAGCGTATGTCCACGTCCAACGGCCGCAAGGTACTTGCACGCCGTCGCGCTAAGGGTCGCGCTAAGCTGTCTGCTTAATGACAGCCTGTAAAGGGAGTATTCAGACTTCCAGAAAATTCGCGCCAGCGGCGCAAAAGAGTTCGTAACGAGCCGCATTCGTGCGGCTCGTTTTTTCGTTTACGGGCAACATCACTCAAGCAATCGCTGTCTGGAGCGGTGTCACCCTGTTTAGGGTGCAGTCCATGCAACGGAAATACGGTATTCAGGTTCGGATTTTACTGACCGAAACGAACGAAATAGTAAAATCAGCTTTGCAAACCATCAGATGCAAAGAAAAAATACGTTTTTTTCGAGGGCATCAGGAAAAAACGGGAGCATCAGAAGATGAAAAAAACAGTATCCTTAAAGGAAAACCACGAATTCCGCCGATTGTATCATCGTGGTGTGTCCACGGCAGGAAAACACGTTGTGATCTACTGCCGCAGGAACAAGCTCGGCTACAACCGGCTGGGACTCACCGTCAGTGCCAAGCTGGCGTGTGCGGTGAAAAGAAACCGCATCAAGCGTTTGTTTCGTGAGGCGTACCGTCTCAACGAGGACAAATTTGCCGACGGCATCGACCTTGTGCTGGTCGCACGGGTACGGGCCGTAGGCGCAAGCTATCAGGAAATCGAAAAATCGCTGCTGCGCGCCTTGAAGGACAACAAGGTTGCGGCAGCTCGGACATGAAGCGGCTGCTGCTGGCGATGATCCGGTTTTATCGCCGGTATATTTCTCCAAACAAACCGCCCTGCTGCCGGTATATCCCGACCTGCTCGCAGTACGCGATCGAGGCCATCGAGAAATACGGCGCGATCAAGGGCGGCTGGCTGGCGTTTAAGCGCATCTGCCGCTGCAATCCTTTCTCTAAGAGAGGACCCTATGATCCGGTTCCATAATAGGAACGGGATCATGTTTTATACTGCCTTACGGCGGTAAAGTGAGGATTTTGCTTTGCAAAATCCTTTTCACTGTGTCGTTTTACAATTTAACATGGAGGTTTTTATGACCCTGGATCAACTTTCTAACCTGGTCAAAGATCCGAAACTGTTCGGTATTTTGATCGTTCGACCGTTCGGCCTGCTGCTGCAGTGGCTGTACAGCATCGTGCAGAACTACGGTATCGCCGTTATCCTGTTCGCGCTGCTGGTAAAGCTGGTCTGCATCCCGCTGACCATCAAGAGCAAGAAGAGTATGCTCGCCATGAGCGCGATGAACGCCGAGCTCCAGCAGCTGCAGAAGAAGTACGCGAACAACCGCGTCAAGCTGAACGAAGAGATGCAGAAGCTGTATGAGAAGCACGGCGTCAGCCCGATGAGCGGATGTCTGCCCAACCTTATCCCGCTGCCGATCATGATGGGCCTGTACTACGCGGTTCAGCAGCCGCTGCAGTACATCGTCGGCCTGAGCCGCGAGACAGTTATCGCATTGGCGCAGATGATCGGTCTGGATCAGTTTGCGGGCGCAAACTACACCGTTCAGATCAAGATCGCCGAGAAGCTGAACGCTTTCGTGGACGGAAGCGGCCATTTCTCGGATGCTGTTACCAACTGCCTGCAGAGCGGCGAGACCATTTTCCCGCTGGATTTCCACTTCTTTGGTCTGAATCTGGCTGATACGCCGTCTATCTCTCATCCGAGCATTATCTGGATCATCCCGATCCTGTCCGGTCTGACCGCATTCCTGTCCTCCTACATCATGCAGAAGATGCAGGGCACGCAGAACTCTGCGGCAGCAGGTCAGATGAAGATGCTCAACTTTATGATGCCGCTGATGTCGCTGTACTTTGCGTTCATCCTTCCGGGTGCGATCGGCATCTACTGGATCTTCAACAACGTATTTACCTGCGTACAGGAGATCATCCTCACCAAGACGCTCCGCGGCAAGCAGGAGGCCAAGCAGGCTGCTGAGGCTGCCCGCATCGAGGCAGAGAAGCAGGCCAAGCGTGAAGCACACAAGGCTGCACAGAAGCAGCAGTCCCAGAACGCAAAGAACAAAAAGGGGGACAAGTAAATCATGCAGAAGTTTTTAGAGGCTACCGGTGAAAACCGTGACGCAGCAGTCGAGAATGCCCTCAAGCAGCTCGGTCTGGAGCGCGACGATGTATCGGTAGAGGTACTCGAGATCGGCAAAAAGGGCTTTCTGGGTCTCGGCGCAACGCCGGCACGCGTGCGCGTGACCTATGAAGCACCGGATATTCCGGCGGCAAAGCCGGAGGTAAAGCGTGAGGAGCGCAAGCCCGCTCCCAAGGCTGAGCCGAAGCAGGAGAAGCCTGCTGTCAAGGCGGAAAAGCCGGCTCCAAAGCAAGAGAAAACCGCTGAGAAGCCGCAGAAGCTGTCCATCACCACGGATGATAACACGCCTCGTCTGGTAAAGGCTGCTCCGGCAGACTTTGTACCGGAAAAGCTGGAGTTTGAGCGTCCGCCGCGCCGTGAGCGCAGCGACCGTCCGCGCCGTGACCGCGGCGACCGCAATGGCCGTGACCGCCGTCCGCGCCGCCCGCGTGAGGACCGTCCGATCACGCCGTCCGTTCCCAAGGAGCGTGAGCTGATCCCGGTTTCCGAAGCAGGCATGCAGCAGGCGGAAAAGCTGGCTACCGATTTTGTAACCGGTCTGCTGGCAAAGATGGGCGTTGAGGGTCAGGTTAAGACCCTGCCTCAGGTAGAGTGCGACCAGCTCCGTCTGGAGATTTCCGGTCCGGATATGGGCCCGATCATCGGCCGCCGCGGCGACACGCTGGATGCCATCCAGTACCTCGGCTCTCTGGTGCTGAATAATGCACTGGATGAGCACGTTCGTCTGTCTGTCGATACCGAAAACTACCGCGAGAAGCGCGCGGAAAGCCTGGAGCGTCTGGCCCGCAAGATGGCGATGAAGGTCGTTAAGGCGCATCGCTCCATGACGCTTGAGCCGATGAACCCGTATGAGCGCCGCATCATCCATGCCGCGCTGCAGGACTTCAACGGTGTGACCACCTATTCGACCGGCACCGAGCCGGGTCGCCGCGTTGTTATTGCGCCGGATAACAGCTATCGCAACCGCGACCGCGGTTAAATCGGGGTATTCATTATGAACGATACGATTGCCGCAATTTCCTCCTCCGGCGGACCGATCGGTTTGATCCGCGTGTCGGGTGAACGCGCAATCGAAGCGATAAATGCCGTTTTTCAGGCGAAGAACGGCAAGCCGCTTACGGAAGCACCCTCGCAGAAGCTGGTTTACGGCACACTGACGGACAAGTCCGGCAATGTGATCGACTGCTGCTACGCTGTCGCGCTGCACGCACCGCACACCTATACGGGTGAAACGATGGCGGAGCTGCAGTGCCACGGCTCGACAGCCGTGCTGTGTGCCGGCCTGGACGCTCTGTTCGCGCAGGGCGTGCGGCAGGCAGAGGCAGGTGAGTTTACTCGCCGCGCCTTCTTAAACGGCAAAATGGGCCTTTCTGAGGCTGAAGCCGTGCATGATCTGATCACCGCGCGCACCGCAGAGGCGGCGCAGAATGCGGCGGCACAGGTCATGGGCGCGGTCGGCTCTCCCGTGCAGCAGATGCGCGATGAGCTGCTCGGCATGGTGGCGCATTTTCACGCGGTCGTGGATTTCCCGGACGAGGACATTGATCCGGTGCTGTTCGAGGATGCCGCGGCGCTGCTGCACCGCACGACAAGCCGTCTGTACAGCATGGCAGAAAGCTATGAGCGCGGCCGCATTCTTAGAGAAGGCGTACCGTGCGTTATCCTCGGAAGGCCGAATGCCGGCAAGTCCACGCTGCTGAACACGCTGCTCGGCCGCGAGCGGGCGATCGTGACCGATATTCCGGGCACGACCCGCGATCTCATCGAGGAGAATGTCAAGGTCGGACAGATTCTGCTTCGCGTGACCGACACCGCCGGTCTGCGCAACACGGACGATCCGGTGGAGCAGGCGGGCATTGACCGGGCGATGGCGGAGGCTTCGGCTTCCTCGCTCATCCTGGCTGTGTTCGACGGCTCCAAGCCCATCAGCGACGAGGATATGCTCGTGCTGGCACGCTCGGCAGGCCACCGCGCGATCGCGGTTGTGAACAAGGTCGATCTGCCGCAGCAGCTGGATGAAAAGCTGCTGAAAAAGCACTTCCTGCATATCGTGCCGCTTTCTGCGAAAACCGGTGACGGACTGGATAAGCTGCTCAATCTTATCCCGCGAACCGTGGGTCTGGGCGACGGTGCGTTTGACGGTGCGCTCATCACTAACGCAAGACAGGCGGCGGCGCTGGCGCGTGCTGCCGAACGCTGTGAAGCAGCGCTGTATGCGGCGCAATCCGGTATGACGCCGGACGCGGTCGTGATGGACGCCGAGGGCGCGATTACCGCACTGGGCGAGATCACCGGCGAAACCGTGACCGATGCCGTTGTCACCCGCATTTTCAGCGACTTCTGCGTCGGAAAGTGATGCTGCTGCAGCTGTTATTAAGAGAAATTGCACTTAAAATTCAGAGAGGACGTTTGCAATCTGTGCAAACGTCCTCTTTTATTTTGCGCTGAAATCGTGTATGATATATACTGTATGTCCGCAGGTAAAAATGAGGTAAAAACCACTTGTGCACAACTTCTATCCGGCGATATACGAGATATAGTGGATAACCCGGAAAATTGCCCTATATTCAACTACTTATTGTAATAATAAAACGGAAATAAAACTGTGCGTATAAAAATATGGTCAAAAACTCACAAGTTATCAACAGTATCCACAGAGTTATCAACAGTTACGCACAGGTTTCACACAACCGAAATCACAGGAATTTTTTGAAAGGGGAGAGAGCGCCAATGACGGTTTTTTCGGCAGAGAGCTTTGATGTAGCGGTGATCGGCGCCGGTCATGCCGGTATTGAGGCGGCGCTGGCTGCAGCACGTTTGGGTGCAAAAACAGCGTGTTTTTCGATCAATTTGGACGCCGTAGGCAATATGCCGTGCAATCCGGCGATCGGCGGCACAGCTAAGGGACACCTTGTACGCGAGATAGATGCGCTCGGCGGTGAGATGGCGCGTGCGGCTGACGCGGCCTGCATCCAGTACCGCATGCTCAACCGCGGCAAGGGTCCGGCAGTGCACTCGCTGCGTGCACAGGCCGACCGCATTAAATACAGAGAGTATATGAAGCACACGCTGGAGCGGCAGGAAAATCTGTTTCTCATGCAGGACGAGATCGTGTCCGTTGAGGTGGAGAACGGTGCCGTTTCCGCGGTTGTTACCGCCATCGGCGCACGACATCCGGTCAAGGCGGCTGTCATTGCGTCCGGCACATTCCTCGGCGGACGTGTGATCATCGGCGAGTACACCCGTGAATCCGGTCCGGACGGCATGGCGGCAGCCAAGCCGCTCACCGAGTCGCTGCGCGGTCTGGGACTGCGGCTGCAGCGGTTTAAGACAGGTACGCCGCCGCGCATCAATCGCCGTTCTATCGACTATACCGATTTGGCAGAGCAGGCCGGTGAGGATGAGATCATCCCGTTTTCGTTTGAGACCGACCACCCGCCGGACAACCGCGCGGTGTGTTATCTGACCTATACGACCGCGAAAACACATGAAATCATCCGCGCAAATCTGAGCCGTTCGCCGCTGTACGGCGGCCAGATTGAGGGCGTGGGACCGCGCTATTGTCCGTCTATCGAGGACAAAGTGGTGCGCTTTGCGGATAAGCCACGCCACCAGCTGTTTCTTGAGCCGATGGGTCTGGACACCGAGGAGGTCTATGTGCAGGGCTTCTCGTCGTCCATGCCGTTCGACGTGCAGCGCGAGATGCTGCGCTCGGTCAAGGGATTGGAGAACGCGGAGATTATGCGACCGGCGTACGCCATCGAGTATGACTGCATCGACCCGCTGGAGCTGCGGCCGACGCTCGAGACTAAAAAGGTGCCCGGACTGTACGGCGCAGGCCAGTTCTGCGGCTCGTCCGGCTATGAGGAGGCGGCTGCGCAGGGACTGGTTGCGGGCATCAATGCTGCGCTCAAAATCAAGGGTGAGGAGCCGCTTGTACTCGACCGTGCGGACGGCTACATCGGTACGCTGATCGACGATCTGGTGACGCGCGGCACGAGCGAACCCTATCGCATGATGACCTCACGCTCGGAATACCGCCTGCTTCTGCGGCAGGATAACGCAGATGAACGTCTGGTGCCGATCGGTGTTCGAGTTGGCTTGAATTCGCCGGAACGCGGCGAAAAGGTGCGTAAAAAGTACGAAGCAGTGCAGGCAGAAATCGACCGCACAGCCTCGGTCGGCGTGGCGCCGAGCGATAAATTGAACGGCTTTCTTGCGGGTAAAAACTCTACACCGCTCAAGGCGGGCTGCAAGCTGATCGACCTGCTGCGCCGCCCGGAACTCAGCTATGCGGACCTTGCAATGTTCGATCCTGAGCGTCCGGAGCTGCCCGCTGTTATCCGTGAGCAGGTGGAAATCCGCGTCAAATACGCGGGTTATATCGAGCGCCAGATGCGCGATGTGGAGCAGTACCGCAAGCTGCAGAGCCGCCCGTTGCCGCTCGATCTGGACTACAACGAGGTGGACTCGCTGCGACTGGAGGCACGTCAGAAACTGAATGCCGTCAAGCCGCTGAATTTCGGTCAGGCGGCTCGTATTTCGGGCGTTTCACCGGCGGATATCACGGCACTGATGATCTACATCGAGACCCATAAAAAGGAGGAAAAGGCATGACCGAACGCGAGCTTTTGACCGCCGGTCTGCGCGAGCTAGGCGTCGCAGAGTGTCCGTCTGCAGCGGACAACTTACTGCGCTATTCCGAGATTCTGCGCGAGAAAAACAAGGTTATGAATCTGACTGCCATTACCGATCCGACCGAAATCGTGACCCGGCATTTCCTCGATTGCGCGGCACTTGCACCGTATATGCCGCAGGATGGACGCGTGCTCGATGTGGGAACGGGAGCCGGTTTTCCGGGCATGCCGCTGGCGATTCTGTGCCCGCAGACCGAGTTTGTGCTGCTCGATGCACTGCGCAAGCGCATTGATTTTCTAAATGAAGTCATTGCCGAGCTGGGTCTGACCAACGTCACGGCGGTGCATGCCCGTGCGGAAGATTACGCCAGAGACAACCGCGGCACGTTTGATCTTGCGGTGTCGCGTGCGGTAGCTGATCTGCGAGTGTTGAGTGAACTGGCGCTGCCAATGGTCAAGGTCGGCGGTGCGTTCCTCGCCATGAAGGCCGAGGACTGCACAGAGGAAGTTGAAACAGCGGCAAACGCCCGCACGGTTCTCGGTGCGCCGGACGCTGAAGTGCTGCACTACACTGTGCCGTTCGATGAGGTTTCCCGCGCCATCGTGCGCCTGCAGAAAACGCAGGAAACACCGGAAAAGTATCCGCGCCGCTTCAAGAAAATACAGACTTCGCCGCTGTAAATCAGGCGAGAAATATACGGAAAGTACCCCTCTGTACGGAAAATTACAGAGGGTATTTTTTGTCCGAAAATAGAGGAAAATATAGATATCAGGTAGAATTTGTCATGTTTTCGTCGAATTTTGCAGATTGTGCGGTCGATTTTACTTGTCAATATGTAATTATATGGTAATCTATTACCAAGGGCGACATTTCTGCTGATGGTGCGGCAGAGATAAGCGCGAATGAAATGAACGAATAAGACGAATTGGAGAGTGGTTGACCATGATGTCTGTATTAACACTGGTTTCTGGCAAAGAGGATCGCACGCTGCGGCGTATTCGCGTGAGTGAGATTGCGCGCAATCCCAATCAGCCGAGGAAATACTTTGATCCGGAGGCAATCGCGCAGCTGGCAGAGAGTATCCGGCAGTATGGCGTACTCAATCCGCTGACCGTACGGCGTGCTCCCGGAGGCGGTTATGAGCTTGTGGCAGGGGAGAGAAGGCTGCGCGCGGCGCGTGTTGCGGGGCTTAACGATGTACCGTGTCTGCTGATTGCGGCGGATAACGAGGATTCCTCGGCGATTGCGCTCGTGGAGAACCTGCAAAGGCGTGATCTGGATTTTTTCGAGGAAGCCTATGGCTTCAAGCGTCTGATCGATCAGTACGGACTGACGCAGGAGGAAGCTGCGCGTAAAGTGGGGAAAACACAGTCTGCGGTGGCGAATAAGCTGCGTTTGCTGCGGCTTTCTCCGCAAAATATGGAATTGATTCGCAGTGCGAACCTTACAGAGCGGCACGCGCGCTGTCTGCTGCGTCTGCATGATGACGAGGAACGGATGAACGCCACACACTATATTATCGAGAACGAATTAAACGTCAGTCGATCGGAGGAGTATATCGAGAACCTGCTGGAGCAGAAAAAGCATCCGGAGTTGACCGAGCCGCCGCATAAGGATAATGTTGTGCGGCTTATTAAGGATGTGCGGTTTTTCCTGAATACGCTCAATCGGGCGGTCGGCGTGATGGTGGACGCCGGAATCGGTGCAACCGTAGACCGGCAGGAAAACGAGGATGGAATTACGCTGACAATCAATATTCCGCACGCAAAAAGCTGATGTTTCACGTGAAACACTTTTGTTCCACAGGAGGGCGGATTTTGTTTCACGTGAAACATGGGATAGTTGCTTGCGAAGCAAACGGAATCTGCGCTGACGCCGCGCGGGCGCACAAGAGGGTAGACACCTACGGTTTGCCCGTAGGCCACTAAACCTTTTTTTCCGCGCCGTGCGCGGATTAAATGAGTACCACCCTCTTGTGAATTACCCCTTTCCCTTTAGGAAGCACGGCGAAAATCGGAGAGCGGCGACTGCTGCGAAAAGGAGAACGGCAGTCGGGTTACTCTTGCGTGGTTTTCGAAAACGATTCGCAGTTCACAGATAACGTACTGCTACACATGTCGGCTACTCTACGCAGGCGCGACATGACAGTGTCGCGCGAGCTTTTTGCGTGCTGTTACGGACAGCACTTCTGGGTAAAGTTGGAGAAAGTCGGAAAGCGTGTAGAAAGTATATATAATAAGGTAAGAGAGCCGAACGGCTCTCTTTTGTTTCACGTGAAACAAAAGTCAGTGAATTTACCAGTTGTATCCTGTGAAACGGCAAAATACTTGATGTTTCACGTGAAACAGCTGTAAAAATACTGCGATTGCTTTGCAATTAAAAGTGCAATGTGATATAATGAAATCCGTAGAAAAAACCATGGACGAGAGGAAATGACTATGGGGAAGATTATCGCGTTTGCCAATCAAAAGGGCGGCGTGGGAAAAACTACAACCGCCATCAACCTCGCGGCAGCGTTGTCGGAGCGCGAAAAGCGCGTTCTGCTGTGTGATTTCGATCCGCAGGGCAATGCAACCTCCGGTTTTGGCGTGGATCCGCGCTCACTGGAAACCTCGATTTACGATTTGATTGTAGCTGATCAGCCGGATGTCAAGAGCGCAATCGTATCGACCAAGTGGGTTGATCTGCTGGGCGCGAACGTCAATCTGGCGGGTGCTGAGTTGGATTTGATTGGAATGTCCGACCGCGAGTACCGTCTGAAAAACGTACTCGATCAGGTGAAGGACGATTACGACTATGTATTTATCGACTGTCCGCCGTCACTCGGTCTGCTGACGCTCAACTGCCTGTGTGCAGCCGACAGCTTTCTGGTGCCGCTGCAGTGCGAGTATTACGCGCTCGAAGGTCTGAGTCAGTTGATGACGACCGTGCGCATGGTAAAGAAGGCGCTCAACCGCAAGCTGGTGATGGAAGGCGTGCTGCTGACCATGTTTGACGGACGCACCAATCTGTCGATTCAGGTGGTTGAGGAAGTGAAAAAGCACTTCCCGGGCGAGGTGTTTTCGGCTGTTGTGCCGCGCAACGTGCGTCTGAGTGAAGCGCCGAGCCACGGCAAGCCCATAACGGCATACGACAGAATGTGCCGCGGCGCAGAGGCTTATCTGGCTCTCGCGGACGAGATTCTGAAGAAAAATGACCGAAAGGGGAGAAGCTGATGGCAGGCGCAAAAATGGGTCTGGGCGGCGGCTTGTCCAACCTTTTCGGCAGTGATACCAGCGATTTAATGGAAGAAAGTCTGGATAACGGCACAAAAAACCTGCCTTTGGCAAAAATCGAGCCGAATCCCGATCAGCCGAGGAAGGTCTTTGATCAGGCATCTCTGGACGAGCTGGCAGAGAGCATTCGCCTGCACGGCGTCATCACACCAATCACGGTGCGCAAGGGTGAAAAGGACGGCTACTACCAGATCATTGCAGGTGAGCGTCGCTGGCGTGCAGCACGTCAGGCAGGTTTGGAAGACATTCCTGCGATGGTGCTTGAGGCTGAAGAAGACGAGGTCATGGAGCTGGCACTGATCGAAAATCTGCAGCGGCAGGACCTGAACCCGATCGAAGAAGCCGAAGGTTATGAGCGTCTGATGAAGCAGTTCGGACTGACGCAGGAGCAGGTTGCCAAGCGTGTGGTTAAGTCCCGTTCGGCGGTAGCGAACGCACTGCGTCTGCTGGCTTTGCCGACCGAGGTGCGGACGATGGTCAGCGAAGGCGAAATCTCCGGCGGTCACGCGCGGGCAGTCCTTGCAGTAAACGAAGCGGATAAGCGCGTAGAGGCAGCCAGACAGATGGTCGGTCTGTCGGTCCGTCAGTCGGAGGCGCTGGCCAAGCGCATGAACAAAAAACCGGTCGAGAAGCCTGAGCAGTCGCCCGAGGTTTCCGTGGACTACATTGCCGAGCTGGAGAAGGAGCTGGAGGGCGCCCTCGGACGCAAGATCAGCATCCAGCAGGGCAAGCACAGCGGCCAGCTGACGCTGGAATATTACGGCGCAGAAGATTTGGAGCGGCTCAGTGAAGCACTCCGCAACCTGCGTGTATAAAGGAGGCAAGCAATGGACGAGCAGAATAAGCAGCCGGAACAGAACAAGCCGGAGAAAAAGCTCAGCCGCACCACGCTGACCTTTTATATCGTCGGACTGTTTTCTGTAGCGATTGCGCTGATCCTGATCAGCTATGTGGCACAGTCGCGTGCGGACAAGCAGGTCGAAAATCTGAGCTCACAGCTGACACAGCAGCAGACCGTGGCACAGGGCGCAACCCAGAAAGTGGAAGATTTGCAGAAGCAGTATGACATACAGAACACTGCACTGGATAAGGTCCGCAAGACGCTGGACAGCGAGCAGGCGGCAACCGATGTAGTCGGTGCGACCGAGCAGCGTATGGAGGAGCGTGAGGTGTATCAGTACCTTGCGCAGATCGGCGTTTCCCTGGCGGCAAAGCAGACCGCAGATGCCCGCAAGACCTGCGACGAAATGCTGACGAAATACAGCGAGGAGCGTTTGATGGGCAGCAGCGAGGATGGCTTTGATGAGAACATCAGCAAACTGTTCCAGTTGGTCAAAGCTGCACTGGAGCAGGCTGAGCAAGCGCAGGATGCAGAGCCGAACGACACGGAAGAATAACATGTATATAATGTAAAAGGAGATATAGACACAATGCTGGATATCAAATTTGTCCGCACCAATCCGGATGCGGTAAAGGAAAACATCAAGAAGAAGTTCCAGGACGAGAAGATCCCGATGGTTGACGAGGTCATCGAGTTTGACGCGAAGTACCGTGCAGCCAAGACCCGCTGTGACGAGCTGCGTGCACAGCGCAACAAGAAGTCCAAGGAGATCGGCGGTCTGATGGCCAAGGGTCAGAAGGAAGAGGCTGAGAAGATCAAGGCCGAAGTAAAGGCTATGGCCGATGAGATGACCAAGCTCGAGGAGGACGAAAAGACCTTCGCTGAGGAAGTCAAGAACCGTATGATGGTCATCCCGAACATCATTGACCCGTCCGTTCCGATCGGCAAGGACGATTCCGAGAACGTTGAGATTGAGAAGTTTGGCGATCCGGTCGTTCCGGATTTCGAGGTTCCGTATCACGTTGATATTATGGAGTCCTTCGACGGCATCGACCTCGATGCTGCACGCCGCACCTCCGGCAACGGCTTCTACTACCTGAAGGGTGATATCGCCCGTCTGCATTCCTCCATCCTGTCCTACGCACGCGACTTCATGATCGACCGCGGCTTCACCTACTACATTCCGCCGTTCATGATCCACGGTGATGTCGTTAAGGGCGTTATGTCCTTTAAGGAAATGGAGAACATGATGTACAAGATCGAGGGCGAGGACCTGTACCTGATCGGTACCTCCGAGCACTCCATGATCGGCAAGTTCATCGACACCATCAACGATGAAGAGACCCTTCCGCAGACCCTGACCAGCTACTCTCCGTGCTTCCGTAAGGAAGTCGGCGCACACGGCATCGAGGAGCGCGGCGTATACCGTATTCACCAGTTTGAGAAGCAGGAAATGGTTGTTGTCTGCAAGCCGGAAGAGAGCAAGATGTGGTATGACAAACTGTGGCAGAACACGGTTGACTTCTTCCGCTCGATGGACATTCCGGTTCGCACGCTCGAGTGCTGCTCCGGCGACCTGGCTGACCTGAAGGTTAAGTCCTGCGACGTAGAGGCATGGTCTCCGCGCCAGAAGAAGTACTTCGAGGTAGGCTCCTGCTCCAACCTTGGCGACGCACAGGCTCGCCGTCTGGGCATCCGTGTCCGCAGCAAGGAGAATCCGAAGGAGCTGTACTTCGCACATACGCTGAACAACACCGTTGTTGCACCTCCGCGTATGCTGATCGCATTCCTCGAGAACAATCTGCGTGAGGACGGCTCGGTTGCAATCCCGAAGCCGCTGCAGCCGTATATGGGCGGCATGACTGAGATCCGCAAGAAGTAATTTACCTTACTATAGAAAAAAGGAGAGATTCCAATGCAGGTTGGTATTAAGGGCGAGAAGAAGTTCACCGTAACCAAAGATCAGCTGGCATGCAATGTCGGCAGCGGTCTGGTATCTGTGTTTGCAACCCCGATGATGATCGCAGCCATCGAGAACACTGCTGCAGGCAGTGTAGCCGGTGAGCTGGAAGAGGGCAAGACCACGGTCGGCACGCTGGTAAACGTAAGCCACGTTGCCGCTACGCCGGAGGGCATGGAAGTCCGCATCGAGACCGAGCTGACCGAGATCGCGCCGAACGGCAAGATGCTTACCTTCAAGGTTGCCGCATACGATGAGGCAGGTCTGATCGGTGAGGGCACGCACCAGCGCGCCATCGTAGCCAAGGAGCGCTTTGAGCAGAAGGCACAGAGCAAGCTGTCCAAGTAAAAACAGGCAAAAGAAAAACGCTGTGGAGAGATTCCACAGCGTTTTTTGCTGGTGCGGGTAACAGGACTTGAACCTGCACGTCGAGGACACCAGAACCTAAATCTGGCGCGTCTGCCAATTCCGCCATACCCGCGGGTGAGATTAGTATACCCTTTTTGCGGGTATTTGTCAATCTTGATGATGGTGCTCATCGGGAGTGGGGCGCTGGCGAAGCGAGCGGAATCTGCGCTGACGCCGCGCGGGCGCACAAGAGGGTAGACACCTGCGGTTTCCACCCT